>WBZQ01000621.1_pt1 | contig 27315 bp, 40 predicted proteins | sample 5204251 | NCBI WGS metagenome assembly WBZQ01 (sample SAMN12412402, study PRJNA552823) | activated sludge metagenome | isolation source: activated sludge from nitrification reactor of wastewater treatment plant... | place: USA: Virginia | collected 2017-09
TATATTATTGCAGGGCAATTTCTCATCAGCAAGCTCTGGCATCTTGTACCCATTTCTGGATATGAAGGAGGGGTAGATGCCGGAAAATTCTTGTTGCTACCCGTTGTGATCGGGATTGTCGCTAGCGCCGGAGCAAATATACGTTGGTACCGCACAATTTTTCTGGAGGAAATGAACAAGGAGTATGTGCGCACTGCCAGAGCCAAAGGATTGTCTGAACGTTTGGTTTTATTCAAGCATGTACTGAAGAATGCGATGATTCCAATTCTGACGGGTGCGGTTGTAGTGGTGCCTTTATTGTTTCTCGGAAGCTTGTTGGTTGAATCATTTTTTGGCATACCTGGACTGGGCAGTTATACCATTGATGCGATTAATTCGCAGGATTTCGCTATCGTGCGAGCAATGGTTTTTCTCGGATCAGTTCTTTATATCATTGGCTTAGTTCTGACAGATATATCATATACCATCGTAGATCCGCGTATTCGGATATTATAATGCCGGTTACGAATTTGTAATGTGCTGTCAGCCAAAGATGGTTTTATATGTGTTTGTATAAGATCAAACCAAAACGTGATTGACTTATGTCGGCAATATATTCATAATCGCCCGTTTCGTTTGGAGGGGTTCCCGAGCGGTCAAAGGGATCAGACTGTAAATCTGACGGCTCTGCCTTCGAAGGTTCGAATCCTTCCCCCTCCACCATTTGTTAAAGTACCGGTAGGCAGTTGGGTGATATTGTAGAATAGAAGGTAATTCAGTTTCATCAATGGACAAGCCTTATTTTTAAATGAAAAGCAAGTGTACGCGGGTGTAGCTCAATGGTAGAGCAGAAGCCTTCCAAGCTTACGATGAGGGTTCGATTCCCTTCACCCGCTCCAGTTAAGTTGATAAATTGATTTTTTGTTGTAGTGGTAGTTATGCTTGCCCATGTAGCTCAGTGGTAGAGCACTCCCTTGGTAAGGGAGAGGTCGCCAGTTCAATTCTGGCCATGGGCTCCATAGGATGGATAATGGATTAATACGGCTAAAGCATGTAAAAGGGGAGCAAGGTCATGGCAAAGAGTAAATTTGAGCGGTCGAAGCCACACGTAAACGTAGGAACGATAGGTCATGTGGATCACGGAAAGACGACGCTAACGGCGGCGATAACGACGATATTGACGAAGAAATTTGGCGGAGAAGCGAAGAGTTATGCTCAGATTGACTCTGCACCGGAAGAACGTGCGCGCGGAATTACGATTAATACGGCTCATGTGGAATATGAGACTGCCCAACGTCATTATGCTCATGTGGACTGTCCCGGCCATGCTGACTATGTGAAAAACATGATTACAGGTGCAGCACAAATGGACGGCGCGATCTTGGTTGTCTCTGCAGCCGACGGTCCGATGCCCCAAACGCGGGAGCATATATTGCTGGCCCGGCAGGTGGGTGTTCCGTACATCATTGTCTATATGAACAAAGCAGACATGGTGGATGATGCGGAATTGATCGAACTGGTAGAAATGGAGATTCGGGAATTGTTATCGAAATATGACTTTCCTGGTGATGACACTCCGATAGTGGTTGGGTCAGCTCTAAAGGCACTGGAAGGGGATCAAAGCGATATAGGCGAGCCTTCCATTTTAAAATTGGCTGAAGCGCTGGACAGTTACATTCCACAACCTGAGCGGGCGATTGATGGGGCATTCATCATGCCTGTTGAAGACGTTTTCTCGATATCTGGACGTGGAACGGTCGTGACCGGACGGGTGGAAAGAGGGATCATCAAAGTGGGTGAAGAGATAGAGATCGTTGGTCTGAAGCCGACACTGAAGACGGTATGTACGGGTGTTGAAATGTTCCGTAAGCTGTTGGATCAAGGTCAGGCTGGCGATAATGTTGGGATATTGCTGCGTGGTACGAAGAGAGAAGAAGTTGAGCGCGGTCAGGTATTGGCGAAACCGGGCAGCATTTCTCCGCATACGAAATTTACGGCAGAGATCTATGTGCTCAGTAAAGAAGAAGGTGGAAGGCATACGCCATTTTTTCCAGGTTATCGCCCACAATTTTATTTTAGAACAACGGACGTAACTGGAGCGATCGAATTACCGGCAGGTACTGAAATGGTGATGCCTGGAGATAATGTTTCAGTTACGGTGAACTTGATAGCGCCGATTGCGATGGAAGATGGATTGCGTTTTGCAATACGAGAAGGTGGAAGAACGGTTGGCGCCGGAGTTGTCGCAAAAATTATCGAGTAATAAGAGATAATAAAAATCAAGCAAAGAATGAATTCATTCTCTGAAAGTTAAATTGAGTAAGTATATGCAAAATCAAAAAATTAGGATTCGTCTCAAAGCGTTCGATTACCGTTTGATTGATAAATCAGCGCTTGAAATTGTTGAAACTGCAAAAAGAACTGGTGCGGTTGTCAAGGGACCGGTGCCGTTGCCAACGCGAATTGAACGTTTTGATGTATTGCGCTCGCCTCATGTGAATAAAACCTCACGAGATCAATTTGAAATTAGAACACATCTGAGATTGATGGATATCATCGATCCGACAGATAAAACAGTTGATGCGCTGATGAAATTAGATTTGCCAGCTGGTGTGGATGTGGAAATTAAGTTATAAATTTGATTAGATTTTTGCCACTTCAAATCACTACACCATAGATAAATTTTTGGAAAAGTAAAAATGAGCTTAGGATTAATAGGCCAAAAGATTGGGATGACAAGAATATTTACTGAAAATGGTAATAGTCTTCCCGTGACCGTCATTGATGTATCAAATAATCGAGTAACTCAATTAAAAAACATAGATACAGATGGTTATACTGCTGTTCAGTTAGCATATGGCAAGAAAAAGACCAATCGTCTCAATAAATCCATTATTGGCCATTTTACAAAAGCAAGTGTAGAAGCAAGCAGGATTTTAAAAGAATTTAGGATGAATCCAGATGATAACTTCAAATCCTTATCAGTTGGGATGATCATCAAAGCAGACATTTTTCAAGCTGGGCAGAAAGTTGATATTTCAGGGATCACTATAGGTAAAGGCTATGCCGGTTCCATAAAACGTCATAATTTTTCTTCCAACAGAGCTAGTCACGGAAACTCGAAAGCACACAATAAACCAGGTTCAATTGGTATGGCACAAGATCCAGGTCGTGTATTTCCAGGAAAACGCATGTCAGGCCATCTTGGAAATGTAAAAAGGACAGTGCAAAATCTAGAGATTTTGCGTGTTGACAGTGAGAGGAATCTTTTAATGATCAAAGGGGCGGTGCCAGGATCAAAAGGTGGCAATATCACTGTATGCTCAAGCATTAAGTCAAGTATTTAATTTTAAGTAAGATAAATAGCAGGAAGGTGGGCAGTAATGGAACTAAAACTTGTCAGTAATGAAAATCAAACAGATCTCGTTTCTGTTTCTGATGCGTTATTTAATAGAGAATACAATGAGGCACTTGTTCATCAGGTAGTTACTTCCTATTTATCAAATGCTCGCCTTGCAACGAGAGCGCAAAAAGGTCGTTCAGAGATAGCCAAATCCACGCGAAAACCCTGGAGGCAAAAAGGAACAGGTAGAGCTCGAGCAGGAATGGCTTCGAGTCCCTTATGGCGAGGTGGTGGAAGAATATTTCCTAATAGTCCCAATGAAAATTATAGAAAGAAGTTAAATAAGAAAATGTATCGTGCAGGAATGAGTGTCATTCTTTCGCAACTTGTTAGAGATGGGCGATTGTTAGTATTGGATACATTTGCGGTCGAAACATATAAGACTAAGGAATTTTCTGAAAAATTAAAAAATATTGGACTTAATAATGTGCTCATTGTACTAGAAGAGATAAGCGAAGATTTATACCTTGCATCACGAAATATTCCTCATGTCGCTGTAGTAGAAGTAAAAAATGTTGATCCAGTGAGTTTGCTAAGATTTGACAATACATTGATCACTACTAATAGTTTGAAGAAAATTGAGGAGATGCTTTCATGAAAAATATAAATATTAACCAGGAACGACTATTAAAAGTCATATTGGCACCTTATATTTCCGAGAAAGCTACTTTTGTAGGGGAAAAAAATAATCAAACAATCTTTAGAGTGGCATCGGATGCTACCAAGAAAGAAATTAAAGCGGCTATAGAATTATTGTGGCAAGAACAAAAAATAGAAGTTACTAGCGTGCAAACGATTAATATAAAAGGAAAGCAGAAACGGTTTGGACGTTTCATTGGACGCAGAAGTGACTGGAAGAAGGCTATCGTTAATGTTAAAGCAGGGCAAGAATTAAGCTATACCAATTTCGTAAGTACAGAGGCTAAATAACATGTCATTAGTAAAATTAAGACCGACATCCCCTGGACGCAGATCGGTAATCAAGCTTGTAAATAAAGAGCTTTATAAAGGCGCACCGTATAAAAATTTAATAGAAAAACAATCAAAAACGGCAGGTCGCAATAACTCAGGTAGAATTACTACAAGACATCGTGGAGGCGGGCATAAACAGCATTATAGAGTAATCGATTTCAAACGGAATAAATTCGATATTGCTGGAATTGTTGAGCGTATAGAATATGATCCTAATAGATCAGCCAATATCGCCTTAATCTGTTATTTAGATGGAGAAAGAAGATATATTATTTCTCCTAAGGGATTGAAAATAGGAGATAAAGTATCTAGTGGTAAAAATGCACAAATTAAACCAGGTGACGCATTGCCTTTACGTAATATTCCAATCGGCACTGTACTGCACTGCATAGAACTTCTTCCAGGTAAAGGAGCTCAACTAGCCAGATCTGCAGGAGCATCCGTGCAATTGCAGGCGCGAGATGGGAATTATGCGCAAATTAAGCTTCGTTCCGGAGAAATTCGAAAGATTCACATTGATTGTTTAGCAACTATTGGCGAAGTAGGAAATGCTGAGCATAATTTAAGATCAATTGGTAAAGCAGGTGCTATTAGGTGGCGAGGAATCCGACCAACCGTTCGTGGTGTAGCAATGAATCCAATTGATCACCCACATGGTGGAGGCGAAGGAAGAACATCAGCAGGAAGACATCCTGTCAGTCCTTGGGGTACACCATCAAAAGGTTATAGAACTAGAAATAACAAAAGAACTGAAACTATGATTATCAGACATAGATATTCGAAAAAAGGATAAGCACACATGGCACGCTCAATTAAAAAAGGTCCTTTTGTAGATATTCACTTAATGACAAAAATAGAGAAAGCAAAAGAAACAAATGATAAACGGCCAATTAAAACTTGGTCCAGAAGATCAACGATAATACCTGACTTTATTGGAATGACTGTAGCAGTTCATAATGGAAAACAGCATATACCTGTTTTTGTCACCGAAAATATGGTGGGCCATAAGTTTGGTGAGTTTTCGCTCACAAGAACTTTTAAAGGACATGCCGGTGATAAAAAAGCTGTTACTAAACGATAGGATTGATTGATGGAAACTACCGCAATATTAAAAGGCGTTCGATTATCAGCTCAAAAAGGGCGGTTAGTAGCTGATCAGATTAGAGGATTGCCAGTAGAGAAAGCATTAAATATTCTAACTTTTAGTCCAAAAAAAGCAGCAAGTATTGTGCGAAAATTATTAGAATCAGCAATTGCTAATGCAGAACATAATGATGGTGCTGATATAGATGAGCTTAAAGTATCAACAATCTATGTTGATAGAGGTACTTCGCTGAAGCGTACAAGCCCTCGCGCAAAAGGACGCGGAAACAGGATTTCGAAACCTACGTGTCATATATCCTTGACTGTTGCTGACAAAATCACCGTTACAAAAAAAGGCACTTATTAATATGGGTCAGAAAATAAATCCCACGGGATTCCGTCTATCAGTTCAAAGAAATTGGCTGTCAAAATGGTATGCTAATAATAATAATTTTGCTGCTATGCTTAATGAGGATATTAAAGTAAGAGAGTTTCTTGATCATAAGCTGAAAAATGCATCTGTAGGTAAAATATTAATTGAACGACCATCCAAAAATGCAAGAATAACTATTTTTAGTTCTCGTCCTGGAATTGTTATTGGTAAAAAAGGCGAAGATATTGAGATATTACGAACGGAATTACAGAAACGAATGGGCGTACCGGTTCATGTAAATATCGAAGAAATTCGCAAACCTGAATTAGATGCTCAACTGATTGCAGATAATATCGCACAACAGTTAGAAAAAAGAATAATGTTCCGACGGGCCATGAAGCGTGCAATGCAAAATGCTATGCGGTTAGGTGCACAAGGAATCAAGATCATGAGTTCCGGTAGATTAAATGGGATTGAAATTGCAAGGACTGAATGGTATCGGGAAGGAAGAGTTCCTCTTCATACATTAAGAGCTGATCTTGATTATGGTACATCTGAAGCACAAACCACCTATGGTATCATAGGTATTAAAGTATGGATTTTTAAGGGTGAACTGCTGGGTAAAAATGAGGAAACAAACTTAATATCTCCTAATCCATCAGCTATTGATAATGAGAAAAAGAGAAATATAAAAAAACATTCTAGTTCATATAATAAGCCCGTAGATTTCATAGAGGAAAGTACTGGCAACGATAAAGTAACAAAAAGTATAGATTCTGGAGAAAAAAATGCTTCAGCCAGCTAGAACTAAATATCGTAAACAGCAAAAAGGTCGCAACACTGGAGTAGCCACTCGAGGTGCTAAGGTTAGTTTTGGCGAATATGGACTCAAAGCTACAGGTAGAGGACGATTAACTGCTCGACAAATTGAGGCTGCTCGACGTGCGATGACGCGACATATTAAAAGAGGTGGTCGTATTTGGATCAGAATTTTCCCTGATAAACCTATTTCTCATAAGCCCGCTGAGGTTCGTATGGGCAAAGGTAAGGGAAGTCCTGAATATTTTGTCGCAGAAATTCAGCCAGGAAAAATATTATATGAAATGGATGGAGTAAATGAAGATCTGGCGAGAGAAGCATTTCGATTAGCTGCAGCCAAATTGCCAATAAAAACGATTTTTGCAATACGACAGATCGGTGGATAAATTGAAAATTTCTGAACTAAGAAATAAGCAAATTAACGAATTAAATAATGAATTAATTTCCTTATTAAAAACACAATTTATATTACGTATGCAATTAGCTACTCAACAATTGCCTAATACTAATCAATTAAAATTAGTTCGTAAAGATATCGCAAGAGTGAAAACTATAATAACTCAAAAACGTAATGAACATGATCGCTAATAAAAATTGTAAAACCTTAAGCGGTGTAGTCACCAGTAACAAAAGTGACAAGACCGTTACTGTATTAGTTGAACGTAGAATTAAGCATGCTTTATACGGCAAATATATAACCTTGTCTAAAAAATACCATGCTCATGATGAGAGCAATCAATATGGTATAGGTGATATGGTATTGATTGAAGAATCGAGACCTATTTCTAAAACTAAGAGTTGGAAAGTACTTAGGTTGTTAAAAGAAGATTCTAGCAATAATTAAATCTTACTAATGTTCATTAATATATTTTTGTTTGAGAATGAATCGGGTACAATATTTGGCTTTGCGTCGAACATGAAAATAATTAAACATTAATGTCATTCTCTAATTCGAAGAATTATAGACTTACGAAGGAAGCATTAAATAAATGATTCAAATGCAATCAATCTTAAAAGTAGCGGATAATACAGGGGCGCGTTCTCTTATGTGCATAAAAGTCCTAGGTGGTTCCAAAAGGCAATATGCCCATATCGGCGATATCGTCAAGGTAAGTATTAAAGATGCTGCGCCTCGGGGGCGAGTAAAAAAAGGAGAAGTATATAATGCTGTTGTAGTTAGAACAGCTAAGGGTGTTAGAAGAATAGATGGATCTTTAATTAAATTCGATGAAAATGCTGCGGTGTTATTAAACAACAAACTAGAACCGATTGGAACGCGCATATTTGGACCTGTGACAAGGGAATTACGAAATGCACGCTTTATGAAAATTGTTTCTCTTGCCCCGGAAGTTTTATAATCAATTATTGTTGAGAATCGTATGCGTAAGATAAAGAAAGGTGATGATGTAATCGTTATTTCCGGAAAAGACAAAGGTAAGATAGGCACTATAACCAATGTTAAAGCATCAGATTATGTTACCGTTCAAGGCATTAATTCTGTAAAAAAACATCAGAAGCCAAACCCAGCTATAGGTAGTACTGGAGGCATCATTGATAAAGAAATGGCAATTCATATATCTAATGTAGCTATTTATAACTTCTCTTCTAAAAAAGCTGATAGAGTTGGTTTCTCAATAGATGAAAATAATAATAAAGTCCGTATTTTTAGATCGTCGAAAGAAGTTATAAAATTATAATATCTGGGAAAAAGAATGTCACGTTTGCAAGAGTATTACCATAAAAATGTCGTGAATCAATTGATTGAGCAGTTTAACTATCAATCAGTGATGGAAGTGCCAAGGATAACAAAAATAACTCTCAATATTGGCCTTGGTGAAGCAACAACCGATAAAAAAATAATTGAACATGCATTGTCCGACATGAAAAAAATTTGTGGACAACAACCAGTTATTACAAAGGCAAAAAAATCGATAGCTTCCTTCAAAGTTAGGCAAGATTATCCCATTGGATGTATGGTTACGCTAAGAAAAATTAGAATGTATGAATTTTTGGATAGATTAATAACCGTTGCAATACCAAGAATTAGAGATTTTAGAGGTATATCAGGCAAATCTTTTGATGGTAGAGGTAATTATAATATGGGTATTAAAGAGCAAATCATATTTCCTGAAATTGAATATGACAAAATCGATGCCTTAAGAGGAATGAATATTTCCATAACTACATCAGCAAAAAATGATACCGAAGCGAAAGCTTTACTTAGTGCTTTTAGTTTTCCATTTAAGAATTGAGGTTTTGAATGGCTAAAATTTCAATAATCAATAGAAATATTAAACGACAAAAACTTGTTTGTAAATATGCTGAGAAACGAACAAATCTACTACAAACACTCAAAAACGTTTCTCTGAGTGAAGAAGAGAGAAGCGCAGCTTTGGCTAAACTACAAAAACTACCTCGCGATTCTAGTCCTGTAAGACTGCGAAATCGATGTTCCCTTACTGGCAGGCCACGTGGCACCTACTCTAAATTTGGGTTAGGAAGGAATAAATTAAGGGATATTGCAATGAGCGGCAAAATTCCTGGAATGATAAAAGCAAGCTGGTAAGTAATAACTAAGAGTTGTAATTTTAATTTCAGATAAATAGGTTTTGTTATGAGTATGAGTGATCCAATTGCAGATATGCTAACTCGAATACGTAATGCACAATTGGCAAATAAAGAAATAGTTAATATTCCGCACTCACGTATTAAACAAGCAATAGCTAACGTACTAAAAGAAGAAGGATATATTGAAAATTTTATTATCAAGAGTGAGAATAAAAAAAATACTCTTGAGATTAAATTAAAATACTATTCCGACAATCCAGTGATTGAGACCATTAAACGTATCAGCAAACCGGGTTTGAGAATCTATAAATCTAGTCAAAATTTGCCTGATGTCATGAATGGATTGGGTATTGCAATAGTAACTACTTCGAAAGGCGTTATGACTGGAAAAAGCGCGCGGCAGCTTGGTATTGGTGGAGAATTATTGTGTGTGGTAGTTTAAAGGATTTTTTATATGTCACGTGTAAGTAAAAACCCAATTACTATTCCAAGTAGTGTTGAAGTAAATCTTTCCTCTACAGAAATTTCTGTCAAAGGCCCTTTTGGAATTTTGAAACAAGAATTATTTAAAAATATAATTGTCGAAAAAAGCAAAGACAACAGTCTGGTAATCAATTTGTCTAGTTTTAGTAAACAAGGCAATGCCATGGCAGGCACAACTAGAGCATTAATAGCTAACATGGTGCATGGAGTTTCTGTAGGCTTTGAAAAGAAACTAATTTTAGTTGGTGTAGGGTATCGTGCACAAGTTAATTCTAATAGATTGAATCTAGCATTAGGTTTTTCTCATCCTATCGATCATTTAATTCCTGATGGAATTGTGATTGAGACTCCGACGCAAACTGAGGTAATAATAAAAGGTGTAGATAAGCAGAAAGTAGGCCAGTTAGCAGCTGAAATACGAGCTTACCGTAAACCCGAACCTTATAAAGGTAAAGGAATACGTTATGCAGATGAAGTTATTATTCTCAAAGAAACCAAGAAAAAGTAACTAAATAAAATGATCGATTTAAAAGCTAAAAGAGTTAGGCGCTCAAAAAAAACGCGGAAACTGATCAATATGCTCGGTGTAATACGTTTATCTGTTCATAGAACAAACTTACATATTTATGCACAGCTTATTGATGGAAAGAATAATAAAATTATCACAAGTGCATCTACATTAGAGCCAGAAATTCGTAAGAGTTTAAAAACAGGAAGTAATATTTCTGCAGCAACTATTATTGGAAAACGTATTGCTGAAAAAGGGATACAATGTGGAATTACAAATATAGCTTTTGATAGAGCAGGTTACAAGTATCATGGTCGTGTAAAAGCTTTGGCAGATTCAGCACGTGAACATGGACTTAAATTCTAACTAAAGGTTTATAATGGCCAAAGTAAACAGAGTTAACGATAAATTAGCTAACAGCGAAGATAGTGGTGACGATCTTCGTGAGAAAATGATCGCAATCAATCGAGTTACTAAGGTAGTTAAAGGTGGGCGCATACTCGGTTTTGCAGCATTAACAGTAGTTGGTGATGGTGATGGAAGTGTAGGAATGGGCAAAGGCAAGTCACGAGAGGTTCCCGTAGCTGTCCAAAAAGCAATGGATGAGGCTCGAAAAAAGATGATTAAAGTTAAGCTAATAAACGGCACAATTTATCATCCCATTTTTGGAACCCACGGCGCAGCTAAGGTTTACATGCAGCCAGCACCCGAGGGAACAGGCATTATTGCTGGTGGACCTATGCGAGCAATATTTGAGGTTATGGGAATGACTAACATTCTTGCTAAGTGTATAGGCTCTACTAATCCTTACAATGTTGTTAGAGCAACCTTAAATGCTTTAAATAATATGAATACCCCAGCTCATATAGCTGCAAAGCGAGGCAAGTCAGTTAAAGAATTACTCGGACACGAATAATGAGCAATTTAAAGAATAAATTCATTACCATTAAACTCATAAAGAGCACAATTGGAACCAAAAAAGACCACCGAGCAACAATTCGAGGCTTAGGATTAAAGCGGCTCAATAGCACAGCAAGTCTTGCAGATACCCCTGCGATTAGAGGAATGATTCGCAAAGTTAATTATCTTTTGAAGTGCGACTAACTATGTACTTAAATTCTATTAAACCTGCTTCAGGTTCAAAAAAAAAGAAGATACGAGTCGGGAGAGGCATAGGTTCTGGCTCGGGTAAAACTTGTGGTCGTGGTCATAAAGGACAAAATTCAAGAGCCGGAGGCTTTCACAAAGTTGGCTTTGAAGGTGGCCAAATGCCTATTCAGCGCCGATTGCCAAAAAGAGGCTTCACTAATATTCATAGACATAAATGTTTACAATTACGAACCTCTGAGATCGATAAATTAGATGAAATTGAAATAACTGTACCTAATTTAAAAAAATATAATTTTATTTCACGTAAAGTTACTAAAGTTAGAGTTTACAAATCTGGTCCGTGTACTAAACAGCTAAACATCAGAAACATTGTCTTAAGTAAAGGTGCAAAGGAATTAATTGAACTAGCTGGTGGAAAGATAAACTAAGAAAAATGGCCTTAAGGTTTTATAATGTTGAATAGATCGACAGACAAATTCGCTGAATTGAAACGAAGACTATGGTTTCTTCTCTTAGCTCTCATCGTTTATAGAATTGGTGCACACGTTCCTGTTCCTGGTATTGATCCTGTTGTTTTAAAAGATCTATTTGAATCTCAGGAGAGTGGAGTGCTGGGGATGTTTAATATGTTCTCAGGAGGAGCCCTTTCAAGATTCTCTATATTTGCACTCGGCATAATGCCCTACATTTCTGCTTCTATAATTATGCAGTTGGGGACTGTAGCCGTTCCTTACCTAGAAGCTTTAAAAAAAGAGGGTGAGAGTGGAAGAAGAAAGATAACACAATATACTCGTTATGGCACTTTAGCTCTAGCTCTAGCTCAGAGTTATGGTATATCGATGGCATTGCAATCTCAAGCTGGATTGGTCATCACACCTGGAACTATGTTTATATTGACTACAGTCATCACTCTGGTAACTGGAACAATATTCTTAATGTGGTTGGGTGAACAAATTACTGAACGTGGTATAGGTAATGGGATTTCTCTTATAATATTTGCAGGCATTGCTGCTGGTCTTCCGAGTGCTATTGGTGGCACACTTGACTTGGTAAGCACTGGATCCATGCATTTTCTAGTTGCTCTTGGAATATTCATTGCAGCCGCATTAATCACAGGAATAGTTGTATTCGTCGAGAAAGGACAACGAAGAATTCTTGTCAATTATGCCAAACGCCAAGTCGGTCGTAAAATTTACGGAGGACAAAGCTCCCATCTCCCATTGAAACTCAATATGGCTGGTGTGATACCTCCTATTTTCGCCTCGAGTATTATTCTTTTTCCTGCTACCTTAGCTGGTTGGTTTGCAACCAATGACTCATTAATTTGGCTAAAAGACATAAGCGCAGCCTTATCTCCAGGTCAACCTATTTATGTAATTCTTTATGCCTTAATGATCATATTCTTTTGTTTTTTTTATACCGCCCTTGTTTTTAATCCTAAAGAAACATCGGACAATCTTAAGAAAAGTGGTGCATTTATTCCAGGTATTAGACCAGGCGATCAAACTACAAGATATATTGAAAAGATAATGCTTCGACTTACCTTAACAGGTTCTTTTTATGTGACTCTCGTTTGTCTATTACCTGAATTTCTGATTTTGAAATGGAATGTGCCTTTCTATTTTGGTGGTACTTCACTTTTAATTATTGTCATTGTAACTATGGATTTTATGTCACAGATTCAATCTCATGTAATGTCTTCACAATATGATAGTTTATTAAGAAAAGCTCAATTCAAAAACGCTACCGGAAGATTACCTTCAAAATAAGAAACATCATTAAATGGCAAAAGAAGACACAATCCAAATGCAGGGAGAAATTCTAGAAACTCTCCCTAACGCTACATTTAAAGTCAAACTAGAAAATGGACATATTGTTCTGGGACACATATCCGGAAAAATGCGCATGCATTATATAAGGATATTGCCTGGAGATAAGGTAACTGTTGATCTCACTCCTTATGATCTAACACGAGCCAGAATTACTTTTAGAGCTAAATAATTTATAAATAAATTAGGAATATTATGAAAGTTAATGCTTCAGTAAAGAAAATGTGTAGAAATTGTAAAATTATTCGAAGAAACCGTATTGTCAGAGTAATTTGTAGCGATGCTCGCCATAAGCAACGTCAAGGTTGAATTGAACTTTATAATCAATAGATCATTTTTGTGAGAAATTAAATGGCCCGTATTGCTGGAGTTAATATTCCCAATAATCAACATGTCGGTATTGCTCTAACCGCAATATATGGAATTGGACTTTCTAGTTCAAAAAATATATGCCAAACGGTTGGGATTGAAACGGATATTAAAATAAAAGACTTGTCAGACGAACAAATCGATCTTCTTCGTAATCATATTGCTAAAATTACTACCGAAGGTGATTTGCGTAGAGAAATTTCAATGAACATTAAGCGATTGATGGATCTTGGATGTTATCGTGGTTTACGACATCGTCGTGGACTTCCTGTTCGAGGTCAGCGCACAAGAACAAATGCGCGAACCCGAAAAGGACCTCGAAAAGCAATACGTGCTCGGTAAATTTATATTCAATTCTTAATGACTAAGGAAATATTATTCAATGGTTAAAGCTGCTTCACGTACTAGAAAAAAGATTAAAAAAAATGTCTCCGAAGGTATCGCTCATATCCATGCATCTTTCAATAATACTATTGTTACGATTACAGATAGGCAAGGTAATGCTCTTTCTTGGGCTACATCGGGTGGTGCAGGATTTAAAGGCTCGCGAAAAAGCACTCCCTTTGCTGCTCAGGTTGCTGCCGAGAATGCGAGCAAAAATGCTATCGATTGTGGTGTAAAAAATCTTGAAGTTAGAATTAAAGGTCCTGGACCTGGTAGAGATTCAGCCGTAAGAGCTCTAAATGCAGCTGGTTTCAAAATTACTAGCATATCTGATGTGACGCCAGTTCCTCATAATGGTTGTCGACCACCTAAAAAACGTCGTATTTGAGGAGATAGTTATGGCTAGAAATCTTGAACCTAAATGCAAAAAATGTCGCCGGGAAGGAGAAAAACTCTTTTTAAAAGGTGAGAAGTGTTTTAGTGATAAATGTGCTATTGAACGACGCAACTATCCCCCTGGTCAACACGGTCAGAAAAAAGGCAGATTGTCTGATTATGGTGGTCAATTACGTGAAAAACAGAAAGTAAGAAGGATTTACGGCATATTAGAAAGACAGTTTCGTAATATTTACAAGCTCGCTGATAAACGCAAAGGCGTCACAGGCGATACCTTATTGCAATTGCTTGAAAGCCGTTTGGATAATGTCGCTTATCACATGGGTTTCGGCTCTTCCAGAGCTGAGGCTAGGCAAGTTGTGCGTCACAATGCTGTTTTAGTAAATGGCAAGCGCGTTAATATCCCTTCATTTCAAATTAAATCTGGGGATGTAATAGAAATTTCCAACAAGGCTAAGAATCAATTAAGAATCAAAGCAGCCCTTGATTCTGCTAACAATAGAAATTTTCCCATATGGATTGACATGGATGTCAAAGAGATGAAAGGCACTTTTAAAGCTAAACCAGATCGTGCAGATTTATCAACTACAATTAATGAATCTCTGGTTGTAGAGTTATACTCTAAATAATGATTACTTCTGGTTTGCTTAATGCAAAGGACCTTACTATGCAAGGTAATGAATTATTGACACCTCGTATTATTGACGTTCAAAACATTTCTCCGTTACATGCCAAAGTCGTCATGGAACCTTTTGAAAGAGGGTATGGGCATACATTGGGAAATGCTTTAAGGCGTATTTTATTATCTTCTATGACTGGTTATGCACCAACTGAAATTAAGATTGCTGGTGTCGTACATGAATATTCTGCTCTTGATGGAGTGCAAGAAGATGTGGTTGACATTCTGCTCAACATAAAAGGAATAGTTCTTAAATTACATAATACCAATGAAACTATTTTGTCTCTAAAAAAATCAGGCAAAGGTGTAGTTACGGCTGGAGATATTGAAGTTGGACATGATGTCGAAATTATGAACCCAGAACACATCATCGCTCATCTAACAACTGGCGGAAAAATCGATATTCAACTTAAAGTTGAAAAGGGTCGTGGGTATGTTCCTGCTACAGTTAGGCGAAATAAGGATTCTGATAAAAGTATTGGCACTATACTACTTGATGCATCATTTAGTCCCATCAAAAGAGTAAGTTATACTGTTGAGAGTGCCCGTGTTGAGCAGAGAACTGATCTGGATAAACTTGTAATGGATTTAGAAACGAATGGGGTGGTTGATCCTGAAGAAGCCATTCGCTTCGCTGCGCGAGTTCTAGTACAACAATTATCCGTATTTGCGGATCTTGAAAGTACACCGTTAACCAAAGAACAACCACAGATTCCCCAGATTGATCCTATTTTATTAAGACCTGTTGACGATTTAGAGCTCACAGTCAGATCTGCAAATTGTCTGAAAGTAGAAAATATATATTACATTGGCGATTTGATTCAAAGAACCGAAGCGGAATTATTACGTACACCCAATTTAGGTAGAAAATCACTGAATGAAATTAAGGAAGTTCTTGCGGCTAGGGAACTAACTCTTGGTATGAAATTAGATAATTGGCCACCCGCAAATCTTGAAAATATATCAAAGGATTTAAACCATGCGCCACAATAACGCTTTAAGAAAATTAAACAGAACAAGTAGTCATCGTAAAGCGATGTTTCGAAATATGACAAACTCATTATTACGACATGAGTTAATAAAAACTACCTTGCCTAAAGCCAAAGAATTACGCAGATATGTTGAGCCTGTCATTACCCTTGGCAAAGATTCTTCACTTTCCAATAAAAGATTAGCATTCAATAAATTACGTGATAGAGAGAATGTTGTTAAACTTTTCTCAGAGTTAGGCCCACGTTATATGACTCGACCAGGTGGTTACGTTAGGATTCTTAAATTTGGCTTTCGGAAAGGCGATAATGCGCCTATGGCACTCGTCCAATTAGTAGACAGTCCTGAGAAAATAGCTGATTTAAAATCTGAAACTGATCAAAGCAACTCATAGAAGCATCTTTGAAGATACTACTATCCTGGTTATTGTACCTTAAAGTGTAGGATTCTTTTTGTTCAGAGTCCTACTTTATGCATTTTTTGGTATTTCCCATCCTTCGTTTGCTGAGTGATAGTCAAACGCACTCGATCACTTCAATTTCTGCACACTTAAATTGTTCTTGTAGCGATATTTATAGTGCATTAGATGATATAGCTTCATTCCGCATTAACTTATCCAATCAATATGATAACTATCGCTGGATAGATCCCGTTCAATGGTTAGATTCTCAACTTATTCTCAAGACTGAAGGGCTTTCTGAAGCCTGTTATGATGTGATAATAATGGATGTCACAGACTCGACGAATAATCTTCTTCTCAACCAATTCAAGATTCTAAATTCGAATGTTCCATTACATCGTTTCAAAACATCTGTTGTAATCGCTGAACTGCAAACTTGTGGTCGAGGTCGATTTAATCGACGGTGGTATAGCGGCCTTGGCGATAGTCTTACCTTTTCTGTTGGGCGTTGGTTTAATCAGAATATTTCAACTTTAAACGGTTTAAGTTTGGTCATTGGACTGGCCCTCCTGCGGACTTTAAATTTATTTTCAATTTTTAATTTAAAACTTAAATGGCCTAATGACATTATTTCCGTCACTCACTATCAAAAGATCGCTGGAATTTTGATAGACTTTCGATCCATAACGAGTTGTTTATCTTATGCTGTCATAGGTATAGGAATAAATTTTCTACCTAATAGGGAAGTTAGAGCCTGTATCGAACAATGTGCATCTGATTTATATACCCTTTCTGGAAAAAATATTGACCGAAATTCTTTTTGTGGTAGCTTACTGGTTGAACTGCATAGAATTTTGGTGGATTTTGAAAACCATGGTTTCAATTATTTCAAAGATGAATGGGTCAATTCTCATGCGTTCGAAGGAAAAAATATTTTTTTAACCTTACCTGATCAATCTATTATCGAGGGAATTGTTAGTGGAATTGGAAAAGATGGTGCTCTTCGTTTGCTCACTGATAAAGGGGTACAGGCATTTCATGTAGGTGACGTGTCTATACGTATCAAACATGTCGTCAATTAAAGTATTGGTGATTGATTCTGGTAATACCTTTGTGAAATGGGGTTTGCATAACGGTAATTGGGTTTTGAAAGAAAAGATCTGCCACAGTCAATTCTTGGCGATGGATGATGTTTTCTATAATTTACCAGTCCCCGATATTATTGTGATTTCGCATGTTTCCAGTGAAAGCATTCGTAATAAACTTAGTATGTTAACTTCTATATGGTGCGTTAAACCGTATTGGATTTTGGCTCAATCATTTCAATGTGGTGTCACGAATGAATATTCTGAGCCTTCTCAATTAGGCTGCGATCGATGGGCCGCATTGATTGCTGCACGACAGCTTCAGAAAGATAGCTGCATTGTTGTCAACGTGGGAACTGCAATGACTGTTGATGCGTTATCTGCTTCCGGTCATTTTCTAGGAGGAATTATAATACCTGGGTTTTATGCCATGCTGAATGGGTTAAGAGCAGAAACTCAATTGACGTGCACTCTCCCCGCTGATTATCATTCTTTTCCGAGAAACACTAATGATGCAATTCACAGCGGCATTATTCAAGGTTTGCTTGGCGCTATCGAGCGAATGCATAGATTGATTTCACAGCATAATTCATCCATTGGAAATTGCATTATAAGCGGCGGGGGCGCATATCAATTGATTTCTTATCTTAAGATTTCATTCACACATGTTGAAAATTTGGTCATGGATGGATTGGTTATCATTGCTCAAGATCTTGCCCAGAATGAAGAGCATTTCATCGAATATTCAAACTGATGGCTCATTTGCATAATGCTGCTTTCTTTACATCGGTGAATCAACTTAAAGATTTGCCAGAACATAATGGAATTGAGATCGCATTTGCAGGTCGTTCAAATGCCGGAAAATCAAGTGCCATTAATACTCTTGCAAACAGAAACCGCTTGGCTTTCGTCAGCAAAACACCGGGACGAACTCAACACATTAATTTTTTTAAATTAAATTCTGGAAATTATCTTGTTGATTTGCCTGGCTATGGATATGCCAACGTTCCGATTGCTATCCGACATCATTGGCATAATTTGTTAAGTAAATACTTACAAACTCGTCAATCTTTGAAAGGGATGATACTTATCATGGATATTCGTCATCCTCTTCAAGTACTTGATATTCAAATGCTTGACTGGTTTTCGCCCACGGGGAAAGCAATTCATATTTTATTGACTAAAGCGGATAAATTAAGCAAACAGCAAGCTCATAGGACCTTAGATCAGGTCTCTTTATTTGTTGAAGAGACTTACCCTCATTGCAGCATTCAATTATTCTCAAGCTTGAAAGCGACCGGAGTTGAAGAAGCGAATACTCTCATTAATGAATGGCTAGTGTGCAAATGAAAAACTCGCACATGCACGTGAATTACGTATATAGCTGTTTTTGACAGGGAATAAAAAACCCCCGGTTAAAGGGGAGTAAAACCGGGGGGAGATGCCTTAATATCACTTAAGGTCCTGTCTCAGGGAGGGAAGACAGGGGACACGATCAAGACGTCCCTGTATAAGAGAATTTAATGATTCGATAAGTTCCCGGGGTTTTTAATAATTTTAGATTTATACATTTATTTCAATATGTTAACACATAGTCAATTTCCTCAACGAAGAATGCGTCGTATGCGTCGAGATGATTTTTCTCGACGTCTTGTTCAAGAAACTAGTCTGCACGTCCATGATCTGATTTATCCTGTATTTGTATTAGAGGGAAAAAATCGTCAAGAAAAAGTTGCCTCCATGCCCGGAGTAATTAGGCAGAGCGGTGATATTCTCATGCAACAGGCTGAGAAGTGTCTGCGGCTGGGTATTCCTGCTATAGCCATATTTCCGGTTATTGGTACGGAATTGAAAAACCTGACGGCAAGCGAAGCCTATAATCCGGATGGATTGGTTCCCAGAATAGTCAGACAACTCAAGATGAATTTCCCTGAACTTGGGGTCATTACCGATATTGCATTGGATCCGTATACAAGTCATGGGCAGGATGGTTTGATTGATCAGTCAGGTTATGTGATGAACGATGAAACCGTGGATGTTCTTTGCAAACAAGCGCTAATTCACGCACAAGCCGGAGCTGACGTCGTTGCTCCCTCAGATATGATGGATGGACGTATAGGCGCCATTCGTCAATGCTTGGATAGTCGGCAATTCATTCATACACGCATTCTGGCTTATTCGGCAAAGTATGCTTCAAGTTTTTATGGGCCTTTCCGAGATGCAGTTGGATCCTCTGCGAATCTGGGTGCAGGCAATAAATATACCTATCAAATGGATCCCGCAAATTCGAATGAATCATTATGGGAGGTTGGGCTGGATCTGAATGAGGGGGCCGATATGGTCATGGTCAAGCCGGGCATGCCTTATTTGGACATCATACGTCGCATTAAAGATCAATATGGCGCTCCAACATTCGTATATCAGGTAAGTGGTGAATATGCAATGTTCAAAGCTGCTGCGATGAACGGCTGGTTGAATGAGAAAGCATGTGTGCTGGAAGCGTTGCTTGGTTTCAAGCGCGCAGGAGCGGATGGTATTTTGACTTATTATGCCGTAGAAGTCGCGGAGTGGTTAACAGAGAACAATCCATAATATTAAAATAATTGATCTCTAAGATCTCTCGTCATTTTAGGTGAATTATCCACGGGGGGAGACGGGTCTGAAATCGGTGGGAGTTGTTCACTGAAGAAGTATTCAGTGACTCCCCCGGAGGAATCTCTAAATCCTGTGGCCGAATTGATCTTGGCTGCCAGAATTCCTTGGGGTGGGGTATATTCCGCCACCGGAATGCTTTTTAAGATGGGAGCCATATAATCCATCCAAATAGGTAATGCGACTCGCCCTCCTGTCTCATTTTTACCAAGTGATTTTGGCTCGTCATATCCCATCCATGCGATCGTGACGAGATCTTTTTGAAAACCACAGAACCAGGCATCGACAAAATTATTTGTGGTGCCTGTCTTGCCCGCCAGATCGTTTCTTCCCAATTGTTTTGCCTTCGTAGCAGTACCATAATTGATCACATCTTGCATCATGCTGGTCATGAGGAAAGCGTTCCGGGGATCAATCACGCGCTTGGCTCCATTTGAGATTGATACCGGCTTGAACTGCTCGAGAATGTTGCCTTTCTCATCTTCGATGCTCTTGATCAGATAAGGAGCAATCCGATAGCCGCCGTTGGCAAATACTGAATATCCAACAGCCATTTGCATGGGTGTAACCGAGCCAGAACCCAGCGCCATCGGTAAATAGGCAGGATGACGGTTAGCGTCAAAACCGAAGCGGGTGATGTAATCCTGGGCGTATTGAATACCGATAGCTTGCAGTATTCTAATGGAAACTAAATTTTTTGATTTTGCCAAAGCTGTACGCATGCGCATCGGGCCTTCGAATTTTCCATCGAAATTTTTGGGCTCCCATAGTTGACTACCCGTTTGGGTGGCACTGAATGAGAGCGGTGCATCATTGATGATTGTGGCGGGTGTAAAGCCTTTTTCCAAAGCTGCAGAGTAAATGAACGGCTTGAAGCTCGAGCCTGGTTGCCGCCAAGCCTGAGTGACATGATTGAATTGGTTTTTCTGAAAATCGAATCCGCCAATGAGTGCATGAATCGCACCATCACTGGGATCCAACGAAACAAGCGCGGCTTCGATTTCAGGTAGCTGCACGATGTGCCAGAGGTTTTTCTTATCTTTGTGTATACGGATAAGCGCGCCCGGGCTGATGTATTTTTTTCCGGGTTCTTTTTTGACTGCTAATGATTTCTGTGCAAATTTCAGACCTTCACCGGTAATTTCAATAATCTCACCGCCTTTTCGATAAGCCTGCACTGCATTTGGTTTTGCTGAAAGTACAATAGCAGGAAAAATATCGTCAATATCGCTTATTTCATCCAATATGTCGTCCAGCGTTTTCTCTTGATTGAGTCCATGTTTCGCCAGATCAATATACGCTTCGGGGCCACGGTAACCATTGCGTTTATCGAACTCCAAAACATTTTTTCGTAAGGCTTGTGAAGCGGTTTCTTGGTCGATCTGGCGAATTGTGGTGTAGACCTTGATACCCTTGCTATAAGCCTCTTCTTGATAGCGGTCATAAATGACCTGACGAATCATCTCGGCAACATAATCTGCAGGAATCGCAAAAACCTTAGATTGCTTTTTGACGGGTATTGGCTGTTTTTCCAATTCCCGCATTTCTTCATTTGAAATGTGATTAAGCTTGTGTAATCTGCCAAGTACATAAAGTTGCCGGCTTTTTGCGCGCTTGGGATTGCTGATTGGATTGTAGCTCGAGGGTGCTTTGGGTAAGCCGGCTAACAGCGCTGCTTCAGCCATGTTGATGTTTTGCAGTGATTTTCCAAAATAAGTATCAGCTGCAGCTGCAAAACCATAGCTGCGCTGTCCGAGGTAAATTTGATTGATGTATAGCTCCAGGATTTTATCCTTGCTAAGGTTATGCTCAATTTTAAAGGCCAGCAGCGCCTCGCTGAATTTCCGGGTAAGTGTTTTTTCCCGGGTCAGAAAAAAATTCCGAGCGACTTGCATAGTAATGGTGCTTGCACCTTGCCGGACACTGCCTGCCGAGAAATTGGAATAAGCGGCGCGCAACACGCCCACATAATCGACACCGCCATGTTCATAGAAACGATCATCTTCGGCTGCAAGGATGGCGTTTTTGAGGTGTTCGGGTACCTCAGAGATTTTTACAACATTGCGCCGTTCAGCACCAAATTCCCCGATTAAAAGACCTTCGTCACTATATATCCGTAACGGTATTTTAGGTCGATAGTCAGTCAATGTATCCAGGGAAGGGAGATTGGAATAGATGACCAGCGCAGCGAATCCCGCTAATAAAACACCAATCAAACCTAATGCAGACAAAAAGACAAACAAGTAATACAACCAGCGGGCTAACATGAATGTGGGGTCAATTAAAGAATAGAAGCGTTAATTCAGAGTTATAGGGGCAATAAATACCGTTTTTCTGCGGATGAGATTTTATTAATTCTGTCAGAATCCAGTCTGACTGTTTAATTCAATATTCCATGAAATAAATGGCAGATAGTTTACCTAGATTTGGTATTCCATGGGTAATTTAACGTATATCTTGTGAGTATCGCTTCAAATAAACCAATGTTCAAGGAAAAATTTGATCTCAACCTGGATTTTCTGAAGATGAAATCGCCTCATCTAATTGGGGTGGATATTAGTTCTTCATCAGTGAAAATGGTTGAGTTGTCGATGTCAAACAAAGGAAATCAAACTTACCGCATCGAGCGCTATGCTATTGAGCCTTTGCCCGATGATGCCATGCTGGAAGGCGGCATCGTTAATCTAGAGGTGGTCAGCGACTGCATGCAGCGGGGGTGGAAGCGCATGGGTACTCGGCGCAAGAATGTTGCGTTGGCATTACCGGTGACTGATGTAATCACCAAGAAAATTATTGTTCCTGCGGGTCAACGGGAAGATGATCTTATCTTTCAGGTCGAGAATGAGGCCAGTCAATATATTCCTTTTCCATTAGATGAAATCGATCTGGATTTTCAGATCGTCAAGCCTGTTTCGGACGGCGCCGATGAAGTGGAGGTACTCATTGCCGCTTCGCGCAAAGAGAAAGTTGAAGATCGTGTTGCCGCAGCCTTATCTGCTGGACTCAAAGCGATCGTAATGGATGTCGAGTCCTATGCTGCACAAGCTGCATTCGAGCTTACACTGAGCCAACTGCCTGAAGGTGGCAAAAATCAAGTCATCGCGCTCGTGGATATTGGCTCCACCGTCATGAAAATCAATGTCTTTCATAATGGTGAACAAATGTATACAAGAGATCAGCCTTTCGGAGGCAATCAATTAACGCAAGAAATCAGCAATCAATTTAATCTATCGTCAGAAGAATCAGAAGCCGCCAAGAAAAATGGAAAATTACCTGATAGTTATAAAACCGAGGTTTTGCAGCCATTTTGTGAAACGATGGCAATCGAAGTGATGCGAGCCATCCAATTTTTCTACACATCGACTCAATACACTGAAGTCAACTATATCTTCATTGCGGGCGGTTGTGCGGTTATTCCGGGTCTGAAAGAGATTATTGCTTCGCGTACGCAGGTGAGTACGTTTATTGTGAATCCATTTTCCACAATGGAACTGTCGGGCCGAATTATTCCCAAACAGCTCAATTTGGATGCGCCTGCATTATTGATCGCATGTGGCCTCGCCTTACGCAGCTTTGACCCATCATGATACGTATCAATTTACTTCCTCATCGTGAACTAAAACGCAAAGCGTTACAACAACAGATTGCCATTCTGGCTGGCATTGTTGGTTTCTTGGGCGCCGCTGTAGTGTGGAGTATCTACACATACATTGACGGGGAGATTGCCTATCAGAATGGCCGAAATCAATACATCACCGATCAGACAGCCGCGCTAGATAAGGAGATTGCAGAGATACGCGAAATCAAGACGCGTACGCAGGAGTTGTTATCTCGTAAACAGATCGTCGAAACGTTACAACACAGCCGGTCTGAAGTTGTTCATCTTCTCGATCAACTGGTAAGACTATTGCCTGACGGCGTGTATTTACGAAGCGTCAAACAAGTCGACCGGGATATCAGCCTGGTCGGGTACGCGCAATCAAACGCCTGGGTTTCTACGTTGATGCGTAATTTGGAATCTTCACCTTATCTTCAATCGGCGATATTGATCGAAATCAAGGCCACTACAGTGAACAGTTCTCGCCAGAATGAATTCAATATGCGGGTCAAACTTAAACAGGCAGCAGTTGATGAATCATGATTTTTTTAATCGATTGAAATCAAACTGAGAAGATAGCGCGATGAATACATGGATGGAAGAACTACGCCAGCTTGATGTCAATAATATCGGCAATTGGCCTCCTGCATTCAAACGAGGTGCTTTGGTCATTCTCTTTATCGGCATCCTGTGCTCAGGATATTTCTTTATCTGGAAAGATCAGGTATTGGAGCTAGAAAATGCTCAGACTCAGGAAGAAACATTGAAAGCAACCTATCTGGCAAAGAAGAAAAGCGCCGTCAATCTTCCCGCGTTGAGAGAACAGTTAAAGGAAATTGAATATTCATTAGGTGCGCTTCTGCGGCAATTACCCGACAAATCCGAAATGGAGGCCTTACTTGTCGATATCAATCAAGCGGGTTTAGGACGAGGGCTGCAGTTCGAATTATTCAAGCCGGCTGAACATGAAACATTAAAGGCATTCTATGCAGAGTTGCCGATAACCATTCGAGTGATCGGCGAATATCACGATATTGGCGCATTTGCGAGTGATGTTGCACAATTACCACGGATTGTCACCTTGAATGATATCAATATTGCTCCTGGAAATGATGGAAAGCTAACACTGGACGCAGTTGCAAAGACTTTTCGTTATTTGGATGAAGAAGAAATAACGAAGCAGGCTGGAGGAAAATGAATTATGATGCAACGGTTATTCCTACTAGTACTACTTATTATTTCTTTGATAATGATAACGGCTTGTAGTCAGAATGATTATGGTGATCTGGAGTCCTTCATCCAGGATTCCGGCAATGGATTGCAGGGAAAGATTGATCCATTGCCTAAAGTCAGACCCTATAAGAATTTTACCTACCAAGCATTCGATATACCCAATCCGTTCCTGCCACGTAAAAATGATCAAGCACACAGCGCGATGAGTGGCATTCAACCTGATTTAAATCGCAGCAAGGAAGCACTGGAGTCTTACTCCCTGGAGAGCCTGTCAATGGTAGGATCACTTCAGCAGGATGACTTGATTTTTGCTTTGATTAAGTCTCCGGAAGGTACGCTTCATCGTGTTAAGAAAGGCAGTTATTTAGGTCAGAACTTTGGGAAAATCGAGCATATTTCAGAAGTCGAAGTGCAACTGGTAGAAATAGTACAAGGGGGCGTGAATGAATGGACGGAACGTACTAGTGCACTCATGCTAAAGAACTAGAAGTAGACCATGTTAGCTTTCGACAATGAAAAAAAATATCCTAGGGTTGGGAAAGACGGCGCTGTTGATTTTTTTTGTTACCACGGTTTCAGCTGAAGAAATTCAGCCTTTAGATGTTTCACAAACTAGCAGTAATAGCATACGTTCGATCGAGATCTCCAATATTCAGAATGGTGAGGTTGTTGCGAAGCTGGCATTGGACCAACCCCTTCAAGCGCTTCCGGTGGGGGTTTCTTTGAGCAATCCCTTTCGTATTTATTTCGATTTCCAACATGTCGCTAATGGACTGGGCAAGAATCTTCAAGAAGCTGCGGAGGGAGAGTTACGCAGTATCAATATCGTTCAAGTCGGTGATCGCACACGGTTAGTGCTGAATCTATCGCGGTTGATGCGACATGAAATTCGGGCCGTCGATAATATGATTTTTATCAGACTGGTTGCGATTGCCGAGAATCAGGCGGTAGACACTGTCGTTCGCTTCGCTGAGGATACTCCAAAGAATCAGCTCAATACGCTCCGAGACATCGATTTTCGCCGTGGCCCCAATGGCGAAGGCAGGATTATCGTCGATATGACTAAATCGAATGCAGGCGTTGATGTTCAACACCAAGGCGATGATATTTTTGTCGATTTCGTCGATACCTTCCTTCCCAACAGCCTGAAACGACGCCTGGACGTGGTTGATTTTGCTACACCCATCAATATCATCGAGACATCGAAGAAGGGCGATAACGTACGCATGACGGTAAGGTCCAATGGCCGCTGGGAACATTCTGCTCGCCAATCGGGAACGCAATTCATTTTGGAAGTGCGCTCGCTCGTTGATGAAGATGAAGAGCTGGCTAAAAAGAAACGTATCAATGGAGGTTATACGGGTGAGAGACTGTCGCTCAATTTCCAGGATGTCGAAGTCAGGGCAATATTGCAGGTCATTGCCGATTTTACTAATTTCAATATCATTGCCAGCGATTCAGTAACAGGAAATCTCACGATCCGATTGAAGGATGTGCCGTGGGACCAAGCTTTGGATATCGTCCTGCAAGTGCATGGCCTGGACAAGCGCAAGACTGGCAATGTCATTTTTGTAGCGCCTCGCAAGGAAATGGCTGATCGAGAATTACTGGATCTGGAAGCGCAATTACAAATTGCCGATATGGAACCGGTGCGGTCGGAGATTTTTCACCTGAATCACCGCCGCGTCAACTCCATCTCGTTTGAAGGCATGCTCAGCAAGCGGGGTACGATCAATCTTGATGAGATTAGCAACACACTGACGGTGACCGACATTCCTGCACGCCTGGGCGAAGTAAGAAAACGCATCCAGCGCCTCGATGTGTATGAGCGGCAAGTCATGATCGAAGCGCGGATCGTGGAAGCGATTGATACGTTCAGTCGAAATTTAGGTGCGCGCTTTGGCATCCAGAACTCGACCGGCCTCGGAGGTGAAAGATTGGGTATTTCCGGTAATCTGACTGATTCCAGTGCGCTTGCGGGTGGCAGTCCGGCAGGCGGTGGCGCAAACAACCTGAACGTCAACTTGCCGGCAGCAGCGGCGACGGGCTTGTTAGGAGGACCGGCAGCTTTAGGATTGAGTCTGATGAAAATAAACAACGGTCGCTTAATCAATCTGGAGTTATCTGCACTTGAAACGGATAGAAAAGGGCGAGTGATCGCCAGCCCTCGCGTCGTGACTGCCCATGGTATCGAAGCAATCATTGAACAGGGTGACCGAGTTCCTTACCAACAAGCGACCAGCAGCGGCGCAACCAGTATTCGTTTCATGGATGCGACGCTGCGGCTGAAAGTGAAGCCATTGATCACCTATAATGGTCAAATCGATATGGAACTGAACGTCAATCAAGACAAAATCGGCACGCCGATCAATCAATTCCTGCCACCGCCGATCAATACCAAG
>WBZQ01000622.1_pt1 | contig 27314 bp, 21 predicted proteins | sample 5204251 | NCBI WGS metagenome assembly WBZQ01 (sample SAMN12412402, study PRJNA552823) | activated sludge metagenome | isolation source: activated sludge from nitrification reactor of wastewater treatment plant... | place: USA: Virginia | collected 2017-09
GTTGCGATGGTGAAGTCGCGCGCCTCACCTTTACGGAATCCCCCTTCGGCGCGTGGCTGGATATCGCCATGGACAATGTGGTGCATATCGCCATCTTTGCCGGGATTGCCTGCGGGGCCTATATTCGCCAAGCCGGGACCGCCGAGGCATGGATCCCGTTGGCGCTCGGAGGCGCAGCCGTATTCGGCAATGCCATGGCGTTCTGGCTGGTGACGAAGGCCCAAAAAATCGGTACGACACGGGGATGGAATACCCCGAAACAGGCGGCCTGGTCTGACTTCATCCTCAAGAATGTGGCGAGTCGCGACTTCTCGGTGGTCGTTTTCCTGTTTGCCATCTTGGATAAACTGGACTGGTTTCTATGGATGGCCGCCCTCGGCTCTACCGTCTTCTGGCTGATGATGGTGTGGGTCATTCGACCCTCGGCACGGGCCCGTGCTTAAAGCGGCCCTCCTTGTCCTCGGGGCGCTGACACTCTCGGCACTGGTCTGGCACATCGGCATCGGGCGTATTTACGAGGCGGTGACGCAATTGGGTCCCGCCGCCATGGTGCTGGTCCTTCTTCCCTCTCTCCTCATGTATGTGCTCGAAGCCTATGGCTGGCGCGTGACACTCGGCGCCTGGGCCGATGGCGTGCCGTTTTGGCGCATCTTAGCCATTCGCACCGCCGGCGAGGTCGTGAATATGACCACGCCGACGGCCTATGTGGGGGGCGAACCTCTGAAGGCGTATCTTCTCAATCGCCATGGCGTGCCACTCGTCGAGGGCCTCGCGTCGGTGGTGACGGCTAAAACGACCATGACCGTGGCTCAGATCCTCTTCATTCTTGCAGGCATCGGCTTGGGATTCTGGTTATTGGGCTCCAGTGGATCGGCCGGGCAGACAATCACTGCAGGGTTGGTCAGCGTGGGCCTGCTGCTGTTCGGCGTTGGCGCCTTTGTCGTCGTTCAGCGTCAGGGCATGTTTGGGTGGATCCTGGCTCTGTTGAGACGCATTGGTCTGCGCATTCAGTTTTTGGAAGCGCGCGAGCAGCAGCTGCTTGAACTGGATCGCACCATTGCCGGTTTCTATTCTCACCAGCGCCAGGCCTTTCTCCTTTCGACGGGATTATTTCTGCTGGGGTGGCTGGCGGAGGCGTTAGAGGTCTATGTCATGGTGCTGTGCATGGGGCAATCCATCAATGTCCTGCCGGCTATCGCGATTGGGGCGTTATCCGTCTTTATCAAAGGAGGGACGTTTTTTATCCCTGGCAGCTTGGGCGCACAGGATGCCGGCAATCTGTTCCTCCTCTCGGCGTTCGGGTATGGTGAAGTCACGGGCATCACCTTCGCGCTCCTGCGGCGCTTTCGAGAATTCGTGTGGATCGCGTTAGGGCTGGGCTGCCTGGCGATGATGACCAAGGGCGCCGATCACGCCCTTCCGCAAAAATAATCGTCCCTCCTTCCGAAAGCCGCTCTGTATCAGGGTGCGACAGGTGGGCTTCCGAAAATCCTACACTGCGATTTCACGACAAGATGTGGCCCATTTCGACCTCCTCCGCTACACTAGGGACAACACTGAGAGAGCCATCCCAGTTAACGGTTTTACGTTCATACACGTAAGAGTGTCCCTATGCAGCCATCACCGCAGTCCGGTCCTCGGGATTGGTCCGGCCGTCATGACGTCTCGCCCGCAACAGGCCGGAAGCCGGCCGGCTGGCGGCAATTGCCACCGACACAGGATCCGCAGGAAGCGCTGGAGTTCTGCCGGGCCCTGGCCTCGGCCATGGAATTGACCACCACTGCCGAGGACCATCGTCAGTCACCGGCGGTCGTCGCTGCGATTCTCGGACAGCGTGCCGCCTCTCTTCCTTCGCCGATGTTGTCGATCGTTATTCCGGTTTTTAACGAAGAAGAGAATTTGCCGGCGCTCCATACCCGGCTTACCAGGACGCTCACCGAGCAGGGACTGGATTATGAAATTGTCTTTGTCGACGATGGTAGCCACGACCGGAGCCCGGAGATTTTGCGGCGTCTGGAGGCGGAGGATCATCGAGTTGTCGTCGTAGAGTTTGCCAGAAATTTCGGCCACCAGGTCGCGATCAGCGCCGGGCTGGAGCATACTCGCGGGCGTGTCGTCAGTATTATGGACGCCGATCTCCAGGATCCTCCCGAAGTCCTTCACACCTTTTTGGCTAAGTGGCAGGAAGGGTGGGAAGTGGTCTATGCGGTACGAACCGAGCGGAAGGAATGGTGGGGGAAACGGTTGGCCTATGCGGGGTTCTACCGGTTGCTGCAGCGGGTGGCCAACATCGAGATTCCGTTGGATGCCGGCGATTTTTGCGTCATGGACCGGAAAGTGGTCGACTTGCTCGTCCGCATGCCTGAACGGAATCGATTTGTCCGGGGCATCCGCAGCTGGGTCGGATTTAAGCAAGTCGGCGTGCCCTATGAACGCCAGGCACGCCATGCCGGGACTCCCAAGTACACGCTACGGAAACTGATCTATCTGGCGCTCGATGGCTTGATCTCATTCAGCCACATGCCGCTGCGCATCATTACGTTGCTGGGGTTTACCGTTTCGCTGCTGTCCTTCCTGGTGGCGTTGTTTTATTTCATCAAGAAACTCACCATCGGCGTCGGGGTGGCCGGGTTCACCACGCTGGTTGTCTCGATTTTCTTCCTCGCAGGGATTCAACTCATGACGATCGGTGTCATCGGGGAATACATCGGACGCATTTCCGATGAAGTCAAACATCGGCCGCTGTACGTCGCCCGTCGCGTGACCAGGAGATAACCGCCATTCGCATTCTCATGTTCGATAACGAGTTCCCTCCGCTCGGGGGCGGCACCGGCGTCGTCAATCTGCACCTGCTGGAAGAGATGGCCCTGCGTACAGATGTCACCGTGGATCTCGTGACCTCTTCGCGGACCAGGGCCCGATACGAAACCGAAGCGTTCGCCGATCGCATCACGATCTACAAGGTGCCGGTCGATAATCGCAACATCCACCACGCCACCAATCGCGAGTTGCTGCGGTATAGTTGGCGGGGGCTGCGTCTGGCGCGGCAGTTGGCATCGACACATCGGTATGATGTGAGCTTCGCCTTTGCAGGGGTGCCGGCCGGCGCCATCAGTTACCTGCTGCGCCTCACGCATGGACTGCCGTACGTGTTGTCGCTACAAGGGCCGGATGTGCCAGGGTTCGAGGCGCGATACCACTACCTCTACCCGGTGTTGACGCCGTTCATCGCCAGGATCTGGCGTCAAGCCGGGGTGGTGACAGCCATCAGCGCGGAGCAGGTAGCCTTGGCACATCGAACCATGCCGGATCTGCCATTGGTCACAATTCCCAACGGGGTCGATACGCACGCGTTTGTGCCGGCTGCGCATACCCCGGCTCGGCCGTTCACCATGATTTGTGTGGCGCGTCTGATTGAGCGCAAAGGGCAGCACCATCTGTTGGAGGCCTTTGCCCGATTGCGTGCAGCCAGCCCGGAACCAATGGTGCTGATCTTCGTCGGGACAGGAGATGCCGAACCGCAGTTGCGAGAATTAGCGGCGAGGTTGCAGGTGGCGGAGGCGGTGACGTTCAAGGGCTTTGTGCCACGCGAACACATGCCGGCTGTTTATCACGAGGCCGATGTATTCGTGTTGCCGTCTCAGCATGAAGGCATGTCGATCGCGCTTCTGGAAGCGATGGCCTGTGGACTGCCGGTGATCGTGTCCGATACGGGAGGCACCGCGGAATTGGTCACGCAGGGCGCCAATGGTGAGATTGTGCCATGGGCTGATGTCCAGGCGCTCGCGACCGTGTTGCAGCGCCTGCTGAAAGAGGGAGCGCATCGGACGCGCATGGGACAAGAGAGTCGCCGCCGTGCGCTTGCATTCGGGTGGCCGGCGCTCGCAGCCCGCTATTTGGAGTTGTGCGCGAAGGTCGCGGTTCCATCGGTCGAAAGCCGAGCCAAGGAATCTCGCGGTTCGAAAAAAATCGCCCGCGATTGGACCAGGGAGCCGCGGGTATGAGGAAGCTGCCGCATGTCTGTATTCTGACCAGTCAGTATTTTGATTGGGGGATTTATGGCGGCTTCGGCAGCATGTCGCGTAAGCTGGCCGAAAGCCTGGTGCGTGCCGGCCATCGGGTCAGCGTGATCGTGCCGGGGCGCCAGGGCCAACAGCCCACTGAAACCATCGGCGGGGTGGAGATCCGCAGTTTCTCGCCGCGCAACGTCATGGACGCCTGCCGCCTCATTCGCGCGTCGAGCGCGGATATTTTTCATTCCCAGGATCCCACGGTTCTGACCTACCTGGCGCAACGTATTCACCCGTGCCGGGCGCATCTGGTGACCAGTCGAGATCCGCGGGAGTTGAGCGACTGGTGGGTCGAGTTTCTCTATGCGACGCCGATGCGCCGTCTGCTGACGCCGCTAAACTATTTGACAGAATCAGGATTTCTGGTCAGGCAAGCGGTGCGGCGGGCCGATGCCGTCTACTGCCCGGCCCATTTTCTCAAGGAGAAGGTCAAGCGCCTGTACGGGCTCACGCAGCTGCCGTCACTGCTTCCGAACCTCATTGACGTGCCGACGGCGGTCCCTCGAAAAAGCGAGCGGCCGACGATTACCTTTGTCGCCCGTTGGGACAAACGCAAGCGCCCCTGGCTGTTTCTCGAATTGGCCGCACAATTTCCCGACTATCGATTCGTGGCCGTCGGGAAGGGGAGCGCGTCCGCGGAGACCGGGTTTGATGCCGAGTTGCGGCAGCGCTTCCGCGGCGTGTCCAACCTCGAAATGCCGGGGTTGATCAATCGGTTTCGCGAGCCGGAACGAATGCACCAGTTGCTCTCCGATACCTGGATCTTCGTCAGCACGGCGGTGCGGGAAGGCCTTCCATTGACCTTCCTGGAAGCGGCCGCTTATGGATGTCCGATCATCAGCCGGGTCGATCCGGATCAGTTCGCGACGCGGTTTGGAAAACAAGTGCACGATGACAACTACGCCGCCGCGCTGCGGAGTCTCCTTGCCGAGGCACCGCTGGAAAAGGGCCGTGCCGCCTATGACTATGTGCGGGAAACGTATGAAACCTCCAGAGCCCTGGCCGCCCATCAAGAACAATACGCGCGTTTTGCAGCATAAGCGTCTGTGAGGGGTGCGTACACCGACCTCGGAACAGTGAGGCGTTCGATGCTGAAGAGTCATGTCGGCGAAAGCGATTTCTAAAGGGATTCTCTCCGTCGGTGGATGGTCGATGGCCAAATTGGCCACGTCGGCCGTGGTCCTGCCCATTCTCGCGCGATACCTTGGCATAGAGGGCTATGGTCAATACGCCTATTACCTGGCGGTGCTCTTGCTCGCGTCGCAGTTTGCCAACGTCGGGATGATGCAAACCATGACCAGGCGCATTGCCGAGCGGCCGGATGAGGTGGCCTGGTGCCGGGCGGTGGCTCGGTCCGGCGCGCTCATCAATGGCGCAGGAGTGGTGTGTGCGGGGCTTGCGGTGGGCGTGCTGATTTGGAGGACGGCGTCGCACGGCACGGCGGCGGTGCCGATTGCCTTGGCCGTGGTGGGCGTCCTCGTATTCGACCAGGTCTGGTTTTATGCACGCGGCGTGTTGCACGGTTTTCGGCATGAGGAACGTGCCGCAGTGCCCGGCATCATCGGCGTGTTGATGGCAGGAAGTTGTGGCATCCTTGCGGCGGTCACGGGCATGGGCCTGGTCGGGGTGTTTGTGGGACTGCTCGTGGCGAACATCTTTGTCGCAGTGGCCTGTCTGCGAGCGGTGATGGTGGCGCTCAACGGAGCCGGCCTCCGGGCGTCTGAGGGCGCCCCGTCTTTGACGACAGCGGCCATGCTGCGATTCGGATTGTCGGCCATGGTCTTTTCCGTGCTTAACATGGCGCTCTGCTCGCTGGACATCATTCTCGTTCGCCATTTGGCAGGCGAGGCTCAGGCGGGCCTCTATGCTGCGGCGGTGCAATGGTCGCAATTCGTCTGGTTCATTCCGATTGCCGTCGAAGGAGTGATGCTGCAAGCGACGGCCCGGCTGTGGGCTGAAGAGCGGGTGGAGGCGGTCACCAATCTGGTGAGCCGCCTCGTACGCTACGTCATGCTGGGCACGATCTTTTTGCTGATCGTGGTGTTTGTGCTGGGCGATCGGATTATCACGGTGTACTTTGGCCCTCAATTTTCAGAGGCGGCTTTGGGATTGCGCCTGCTGGTGCCAGGCGCTCTCTGTTATGCGTTGGCCCGTGTGCTCTGGCCGGTGATTCAGGCGGGTGGTCAGGGTCTGTTCCTGATCCGAGTCATGCTGATGACGCTCGTGGTGGATGTTGGACTGTGCGTGATCCTGATTCCCGTTGGTGGCGCAGCCGGCGCGGCTTGTGCGACGTCCCTTTCGTTTGCGCTGGTGGCGGGTGGCTATGCCTGGATTTTACGTCGGCTGAAGGTCGGCATCTTCGAAGGGCTGGCATGGTCGCGCGTATTGGTGCTTGTGGGCGTGACGGGTCTTTCGATGGCCGGTTTCTCCGCACTCGTCTCCACACCGCTGCTTTCTCTTCTGGTCGGCGGTGCCGTCGGCGTCCTGCTCTATTGGGGGGGCGTGTTCAGCCTGGGGATTGTGCAGGTGAACGAACTGGAATCGCTCGTGCAGAGTCTGCCGGACACGTTTCGCCAGGCGGGAGAGGTGGTATTCCGAATGGTGGCACCCCTGTTATTGCGGCTGAAAGCTGCGTCATCCAACTAGGAGCGGAACGCTGAAGCTGCCGGCCGATCAGCACAAGATCTCCGTCGTCATTCCAACCGTGGGGCGGGAGACGCTTGCGTTGTGCCAGGCGGCACTCGCGAAACAGACGAGACCGCCGGATGAAGTCCTCGTCATTCTTGATCGAGACAGGCGCGGCGCTGCGTGGGCGAGAAATGAAGGCATTGGCCAAGCGACAGGGGACTTGATTGCGCTTGCCGATGATGACGGGATTCCACCTCTGGATTGGTTAGAGCGATTGGTGGCTGCGCTCGATCGATATCATGCGGACGTGGCCGGCGGGACATTTCAAGAAACCGATCCGCTTCTGGATGCCATTCGTCGTCGCCACTCGCTTCCGACGGTCGAACAGCTCGATCCGGGAGGATTGGTCGGCAACACCGGCAACATTCTGTTCCGGCGGGATTGCCTGATGAGATGTGAACGCGAAGATGGATATGTCTTCAATCCGCTCTTCACCGGCGCGGGCGAAGACTGGGAGTTGATCTGGCGGCTGCGCAAGCGAGGCGCCAAGATGGTGTATGTACCCAATCTCGTGACACACTTGCGCCGGGCGACAGGGCTACAGCATTTGCGCCATGCTTTCCATCGAGGCGCGGCGATTGCGATGCTGTTTCGAGTCATGCGAGCAGATCCAAGCGGGATCGTACCTCAGGATAGCCTGTTGTGGGGCGAGGGCGGGAAAAAAACCAAGCCGCGCTGGCTGAAAGCTCTCTGGCTGAAAACCCTGGGGCCGTTTGAGTGGCATCAGTTCCAGCATAAACGGCATTTCTGGCTCTTTTGGCTGGGAGAAAAATGCCAAGCCGCCGGCTTTTTCTGGGAGATGTGTCGCGGAACACCGGCGATTTCTGGTGAAACGAATTCGAAAGCGGTGGGACAGATGAATGCTTCCAGGGTGGGGCGCAAATTATGAGTGAGCTGCACTTGCGCACAAAAGCATGGTTCGGCGATGAGCCGCTGTCCATTAATTTTCCGCCTGCGTGGAAGATTGTGGAAGTGGGCCCTCAGGACGCGCCTGCGTTGACTGTCGCGGCGATGCGGGAGCAACTGCTTCAGCCCATTGGTTCGCCACCACTCCGCGAGATCGCCAAGGGGAAAACCAGGTGCGTAATTATTGTCGATGATCTCACGCGGCCGACTCCTGCGGCAGACCTGCTTCCGTCAATTATTGCCGAGCTCACCCAAGCCGGAGTGAGCGAACAAGCGATTACCATTCTCCTGGCCGGCGGTACACATCCTCCCGCTTCCGTGCAAGACATGGCGAAGAAGGTGGGAGCGAAACTCTCGCCGGCCGTGCGAGTCATGGCGCATGACAGCCGGCGAGACCTCGTGGATTTGGGCACGTCGCCTGGCGGCTTGCCGATTCGGATCAACCGCACGGTCATGGACTGTGATCTGAAGATCGGAGTGGGATGCATCTATCCTCATCCGATAGCGGGGTTCTCGGGCGGCGCAAAAATTGTGCTCCCCGCCGTCTGTGGCGTGGAGACCACGAGGATGATGCACGACTACTTGCGTGGTTCACGCACACGTGGCGGCTCCATCCGTACGGAGCTGCGGCAGGATATGATCGCGGTGGCCCGGAAAGCCGGCCTCGATTTTATCGCCAACGTCACGCTCAATCATCGTCGCGAAATCAGCGGCTTGTTTGCGGGCGATCTGGTCAAGGCGCATGAGGCGGGCGTTCGCGCGGCGCAGCGGATGTATGCCGTGCCGGTGGTGCCTGGAGCGGACATTGTCGTGGCGGATATGTATCCGTTCGATACGAGTTGGCAGTTCGCCCAGGACCGCGGTATGTGGCCGGTCGAATGCGCCGGGCCGGAGGCGTCCCGCGTGGTGATTGCCGCCTGCCCGCTCGGACTGGGCACGCATGAGTTGTTTCCGGTGGACAGTCCGCTCTGGTCACGAGTGGCCCGGCGTCTGAAGCATTTTCGCGTGGCTGATTTGGACCGTCCGTTGGAAAAGCTGCACACCGTCGTGAAACTGATTCGACAGAAGCAGCATCACCTGATGGTGCTGTCGCCCGGGTTGGATGGGAAGGCGTTGCAGTCGATGTTTCCTCATGCGCAGCGATTCGAAGCGTGGCCCGCGCTGCGGGCCGCGTTGTTGGCGCGTCACGGCGAAGGGCCTCTGACCGTGGCGGTGTATCGGTGCGCGCCCTTTCTCATTCCGGGTGCGGCAGAGGCGAAGCAGGGGATTGGAGTGCAGAATTCTATTCTTTCTGAAAGACTGACCTCGGCCTGATTGCAAGGAGCGGAGGATATTCTCCTCTGCGATGCTTCGACAACCGGTTCATTCGTCCAACGTCATCTGTTATGCCTATCACCTCGCCTCGTCCATTGCCGCATGACGACGATCATGATGCGATTTCCCGAACAAGCGGATCTGCTGGTGCCGGGGTGAGCTCGGCTGATCGTTCCCCGATCGAACGGCTGGACGCGGCTTCGTGGGGCACGGACCTCGTGGTGGCCGCCTGTTTGTTCGTGACGGTCTTCGGCAGCGGTCTCATCCATATCCAGAGTTTCCCTCCGCTGTGGTTCGACGAAGGCTGGACGGTCTGTGTCGCGCGGACGTGGGTCGAGTCGGGGCACTACGGCTGCCTGCTCCGGGGAGAACCAGCGCCGCCTTCACTGGCGGCCCATTTCCCCGTGGTGGCCTCGGTCGCGGCGAGCTTTTCTCTGTTGGGTGTCGGGGTCTGGCAGACGAGATTGGTGGGACTGATATACACCTTCGTTGCGTTGCTGCTGCTGTATGCGGTAACTCGTCGACTCTATGGACGATCGGTCTCGATTGCTGCTCTTGCCCTGCTAATCCTCGTGCCGCTGAAATGGTCGATCCATCCTCTGTATATCGGTCGCCAGGTGCTGGGTGAGATGCCGCTGTTATGTTTCCTCCTGGCGGGCGTCCTGTGTTTTCTCCGCAGCCCGCAACGACCGATGTGGAGGCTCGCCGCGATGGCTTGCTGGTCGTTCGCCTTGATGACCAAAGCGCAGGTTGCCCCGTTCCTCATCGCGTCTTTCGCGGGAACCATGGTCATCCTGAGTCTTCACAGGAACTGGTCGGCTGTGTGGGAAATGGGCCTCGTCACGATCGGTTCCTGGGGGGGATTTCAGTTCCTGATCGAATCCAAAAACTGGCTGTTAAGCGGCCACACGATGGGGCATCCCCCAACCGACGGCATGACGGTAGCGATTGCCTTGGTATTCGTGCCGGCTATCCGTTTGGAGACGATCCAGTATCTATTCGTGGCGTGGGCTGAATATCCAGTCGGACTGGCCTATGCGGCCTGGCGTCTTCATCGAACGCCTGCCACCGGTGGCAAGGCTTCCGTTGAACAGACGGCGCAGATCATATTGTTGTTGCTGGCAGGGAGCTGGTTGGCCTGGTTCGCGTTTCTCTGCGCCGGAGAACCGCGCTATGCGCTGCCCGGACTATTTCTTGCGGCGCCGTGTACGGCCCTGCTTTTTCACGACGCGACCAGAGGATTCAATGTGGGCTATCTGTTGAGGACGATGTCTGGACTTGTGCACCGCAGGCGTCTGACAGCTCAGGGATTCAAGGCCGCCGTCGTCGTGGTGCTCCTGGCGATCATGGGGTGGGGCGCTGTGCAGGAACGGTATGCATTTCGAGCACGAGAGGACGATCGCGACTTGTTCGCGGTGACACAGTATCTGAATACGGCCACCCCGCCGACGGCATTGATCGAAACCTATGACAGCGAACTCTTCCTCTTTCTGAATCGCCCGTACACCTATGCCTTGCCCAGACACCTGGTGGAGATTATCCGGCGTGAACAGGGGCAGGCGCAGGCGGTCACCTACGATCCGCTGCAGGGCAACCCCGACTATCTCGTGGTCGGCGAATATGGCCGATGGGCCGGATTCTACAAGCCATTGATTGCGCAAAACCGGGTGCGACTCGTGACCACCATCGGCCGCTATCAAATCTACGAACCGGTGCGTTCCTAGTGGACCGTCCATGTCACAGAGATCGGCGACGGTCGGTTGATGCGGATATTCCGATTGCCGACCTACATTGACTCCGAGAAAGCGTCGGCCGTGCAGAAGAAGGGCTTGCTGATTGTGACGTTTCCGAAACGGGAAGAAGCCAAGAGCCGACGGATCATGATCGAAGGGACATAAGGTCCCCAATCGTCTTGCGCTACCGGAGCATCGTGGGTCCTTCCCCGCGGATGTCGCTCATCTGCGGGCAAGGCACCTCAGGGCCGGTGAGGAGTGATCCGCTCGCGATCGATCAGTTGACGAACTGCATGTGAGATGAGTTCCGGTTGGTCAAACGGAATGAAATGGCTGCTTTGATCGGCGAATACCTGACGGCTGTTCGTCGAAAGTGTGGTCAACTGCTGCTGCAGCTCGAGCCACATTTTCCTGAACTTGACCGGGTTCACCTCGCCCGGCATCTCCGGCCACCAGACCGGGCCGGTGGCGGTGATGACGACCAATGGTAGATTGCCGAGCGAACCGCTGCGCCGCACTTGCTCCAGCGTGTCAATCAATCCGTCACTCTCATCCGTCAGGGTGGAATAGTAGCCGGTCCGTAGCCAGCCCGCGCGCAACATCGGGCGGATCTCCGCAGAAACCTTTTCTTCCTGTTGGGTCAAGAGCTGCGGCAGCTGATCAGCGGAGGCCATCAGCCGAGTCACGCCCAGCATCGTCAGGATGCGAATGACGGGCAGCATGGATTTGCCGGCGTTGGCGAAGAGTCGAAATTCTGCCTGACGCATTTCCGATTCATGTCCCGCATCCACCAGGACCATGCCGACGACTTCTTGAGGATAGTCGTGTTGGTAGAGTCGGGTGACCAGGCCGCCGAGAGAATGTCCTACCAGAATGGTCGGCCCGCGAATGCCGGCGCGTTCGAGCAGGCGATGGAGTTCCTTCGCCATCCGTTGTCCCGTGCGCGGCAGGGGACCGCGCTCACTCCATCCGAGGCCTGCCCGATCATACGCGCAAACGCGAGTCGTTCGCGCGAGCTGCGGTTGCACGTTGCTCCAATACAATGACCAGCCAGGCGCAGCTGCCTCCAGGATTACCGTGGGAGTGCCCGTCCCAACGCAATAGAGATGCAGCCGATGCCCTCCGATATCGACCATGTGGCCTGGGGGGGGATAATCGCGCCGATTCAGCAGCATCCCGCCCATTTGATACACGGCACCTACGGTCGCCAGTGCGACGATTATACCGAGGAGCCATCTGAGCGCGCGCATAGGCGCATCATCCCCTGTAACAGGGCGCGGAAGCAAACGGCGGAGCATGCGGTCAGGCGGAATAGTGTTCCTGTAAGTGGTCGCGCTGAAAACGAAGGATGTATCTGACGAGGAACTCACGGTCTTGCGTGGTCAGCTTGACGAATCGAGCGTGGAGGCGATAGACATCGCCCAGGAGCGGGAGCGGATCCAGCCGCAACACTTCGATAGAAGCTGTAAAGGGAACGTGATCCGGGAGGAGAAGCGTGAGGGACAGGACGTCACCGTCTCTGTAGTGTGTGGTGACCATCGCGCCGATGCCGCCGGCGCTGAGGTTGACGGATGTCTCAGTCAATTCGCCTTCCGTGTCGTCTCCTGCAACTTGGATGCACATAGGGAGAAGAACGGTGATGCGATAAAACTCGCGGCGTTCTCGACCGGATGGCTCTGAAGGCGTGGCAGGCGACATGGCTATAAAAAAGTATAACAAACCCGGTGAGCACGTTCTCGCTCAACCGTGCGGCACTTCCTCTTTACCTACATGCTCCGGATCCGGACGGCTGGTTCCTCGCCGCTCCCATCCCACTGCGTTTGTGCTAGTATCCCGCGCATGAAAACAGCCTTCACGGTGCTCTGGATACTGCTGTCGGTTCTCGCGGCAGTGGCGTTCGCCCATGTGGTCGGTGTCATCAATCCTGCAGAAAAAGTGAACGGGCTGTGGCTGGTTGTGGCGGCGGCCTGCATCTATGTCTTGGCCTATCGCTTCTACGGCCGGTGGTTGGCCCGGAAGGTGGTGCAGCTGGATGATAGGCGTCTGACGCCGGCCGTGCGCTTGAATGACGGCGTTAACTTTCATCCCACCAATAGGGTCGTGCTGTTCGGCCATCACTTTGCGGCCATTGCAGGGGCAGGTCCCTTGCTCGGGCCGGTGCTGGCGGCGCAATTCGGTTTTCTCCCCGGCTTCCTCTGGCTGGTGATCGGCGCGGTCCTGGCCGGGGCTGTGCAGGATTTTATTATCCTGGTCGCTTCGATGCGGCGCAATGGTCGCTCCTTGCCGGAAATCGCGCATGATGAACTGGGGTCCGTCACGGGCACGGCGACGGCCGTGGCGGTGCTGTTTATTGTGGTGGTCGCGCTGGCGGGACTTGGTTTTGCGGTGGTGAATGCGCTGTACCATAACGCCTGGGGGACCTTCACGATAGCCATGACGATTCCCATCGGCTTCATCATGGGGTTCTACCTTCAGAAGTTTCGCCCGGGCGCGGTCGCCGAAGTCTCGGTGATCGGCCTGGTGTTGCTGGTGGCGGCGGTGCTCTTTGGCCGCGTGGTGGGCCAATCGTCCTATGCCTGGTTGTTCGAATTCGAGAAGCCGGCGCTCGTCTGGTTGCTGGCCGGCTACGGATTCATCGCCTCGGTCTTGCCGGGGTGGATGTTGCTGGTGCCGCGAGGCTATCTCTCGACCTTCATGAAACTTGGTGTGGTGTTTCTGCTCGGGCTCGGCGTGATTCTCATGGCCCCGACGATTGAGATGCCGCGCCTAACCTCCTTCGCCGATGGCGGGGGGCCGATTATTCCCGGCACGCTCTTTCCCTTTCTGTTCATCACGATCGCCTGCGGCGCCGTATCGGGCTTTCACTCGCTGGTCTCGTCGGGGACCACGCCGAAGATGATCGAACAGGAATCGCAGGCAGTGGTGGGGTATGCGGCGATGCTGTTGGAAAGTTTCGTCGGGGTCATGGCCTTGATTGCGGCGTCGGTGCTGATTCCCGGCGATTACCTGGCGATCAACACGATGTTATCGGCGGAGACTCTGACGGCCATGGGCTTCGCGCCGTCCCGGATTGCGGAGCTGTCCCATCTGGTCGAAGTCAATGTGGCGGGGCGGCCAGGCGGGGCGGTGTCGCTCGCGGTGGGGATGGCGTCCATCTTTTCGGCGTTGCCGGGCATGGCCGGCCTGATGGCCTATTGGTATCAGTTCGCGTTGGTCTTCGAGGCGCTCTTCATCTTGACCACGATCGATACGGGAACACGTGTCGCGCGTTATCTGATTCAGGAAATGGTCGGACGTGTGTATGCGCCCTTTCGTCAGATGAATTGGCGGCCTGGGGTCACGCTGAGCAGTGCTTTTGTGGTGGGAGCTTGGGCGTATTTGATCGGGACAGGCAGCATTTCCACGATCTGGCCGATGTTCGGCGCGGCCAATCAATTGTTGGGCACGCTGGCTCTCTGTATCGCCACGACGGTGTTGATCAAGATGTGGAAATCGCCGTACCTCTGGGTAACAGCCGTTCCCATGTTGTTCGTCGGAGGGATTACGCTGGCCGGCTCCTACGAAATGTTCTGGATGTTTCTGGCGAAGGCGGCCACGCTGGCGGCGGGACAAGCGTTTGCGCTCTATCTGGATGCCGTGCTCGTCGCGGTGGTGGCGATCCTGGGCATCGTCGTCTTGAGCGACAGCATGAAGCAGTGGTATGGATATGTGGTGCTAAAGCGCCCGTTCAGCAGCAGTGAAGTGATCGCGACCGCCGGCGGGGGTTCGGCGGGTCGCGCCCAGACGGCGATTCATCGGCATGATGACCGCAAGTTCACGCTGCCGCCTGGCGGCGGCTGCTGTTAACTCGGGCCGATTGACGGACGCGTAAAAGGAGGGACTCGTGGCTGACCAATCATCATTCGATGTGGTGTCGGAAGTGAATATGCAGGAGATGAAGAATGTCGTCGATCAGGCGACGAAGGAGATCAAGCAGCGATTTGATTTCAAGGACTCGAAGACCGAGTTGACCTTGAAGGAGAAGGAGAAAGAACTCGTCGTGCTCTCCGACGATGAGTACAAACTCAACGCCGTTATTGAAATCATCAAGAGCAAGTGTGTGAAGCGCGGCGTGTCCTTGAAGGCCTTCGATTACGGCAAGATCGAGGAGGCGCTTGGGGCCACCGTGCGGCAAACCATTAAAATTCAAAGCGGGATCTCTTCGGAAAAGGCGAAGGACATTACCAAGGCCGTCAAAGAGTCCAAATTGAAGGTGCAGGCGCAGATCCAGGGGGAACAGGTGCGAGTGATCAGCAAGAGTAAGGACGATCTGCAGTCCGCGATTGCCTTTCTCAAAGGGAAAGATTTTGGGATTGATTTGCAGTTCACCAACTACCGCTAGTCCCGGATGCTGAAACGGGTCCCCAACTTCGTTCTCGGTTGATCGGTTGCTTCAACGTGCCGATAACGCACGCCTCGGCCACCGATCTTCCTGCGGCCTTGCTGGATGGCCCGTTTGAGCATCCGGGCTCGTCTTCAACGACAGGTTGCATGAAACGGGTCCTCGCTCTCGTATTACTCCTCACGCTCTTGCTCGGCGGCTGCGGCGGCCGTGATCCGATCGTCGTTATCCAACTCCATCCCACCAATCCGGACATTCTCTACATCGCCACCAACGACTACATTTACAAGTCGCGTGACGGCGGCAAGACCTGGAGTAATCTCTCGAAGGGAATGAGCTACTCGCGGGTGATTGCGATGGCGATCGATCCCATCTATCCCGCCACGATCTATGCGGGCACGAAGGGGGATGCGGTCTATAAGAGTTATGACGGCGGCCAGCGCTGGACCTCGGTGCGAATGGGCTTGGACGACGCGACGATCTCGTCTGTCGTCAATCAGTTCGTCTTCGATCCGGCGGATGACAATCACATCTTCTTGGCGACCACGATGGGTGTCTTTGAGTCGAAGAATGCCGGGGAGCGGTGGGTCAAGAAGATGGAGGGGATGAAGGAAGTATTAATGGTCGTGACACTGGGGATGGATCCCGCGCATCCCTCCGTGATGTATGCGGGCACCAGCGGCGGCGTGTACAAAACGAATGATCAGGGGGCGCATTGGTTACAGGTGAATACCGGGTTGGTGCCGGAACGGATGGTGAAGACGTCGCGCGCGCTCGGCGTGACGTCGGTGCAAGTAGACCCGTTCGTGCCGGAGACGGTGTACGCGGCGACGCTGGCGGGTCTGTATAAAACCACGGATGGCGCAGCGTCCTGGATGCGTATCGGTGAATCGTTGCAAGATCAAATGATCGTGGCGATGGTGCTGGACCGTGCGCGGGCCGGTGTGATGTATCTTGCCGGGCGGGATGGTATTCATCGCAGCGAGGATGGCGGCAAAACCTGGAAGACGCTCAATGAAGGATTGACGACCACCAATATCCGTTCACTGGCGCAGAGCGCCATGGATCCACAAGTGTTGTTCGCGGGCACGAACGGCAGCGGGCTCTACAAAAGCGTGGATGGCGGCGCCCATTGGCAGGCGATGCCGTCGGTATTTCCCAAGGATTAACGGAGTGGGTGCTCGGGGTACCGACGGGTAAAGCGGAAGCTATCGGCGAGGTTGGCTGTTCAAAGAGGAGTCACCGATGGCGGGACCGACTCCACGAATGTTCGTGGAAGAGGAATGGGCGTTCTCGCCTGCGTTGATTTCAAATCCGAACGCATTGGGCAACGTGGTGTCTTGCGTGTTAGCCCCGACACGATCAGTCAAGGTGCTGTCTCTGAGATCTTCCCCTCTCCGTGGGCGGAGCGATTCGTTGACGTTGCTGTAGGGCGAGACCGTAGCGCCGATGTCCGCGCCGAAGCTCGGGTTGAGCGAACGATTCAGCTGCGAGCTTTCGATGTCCCCGCCGATTCTGGTGGGAATGGTGGTGTCCTGAATATCCATGCCGGTCGGCGCAGAGGCTGCCGGTCGTTTTGGCCTGAGATCGTGTGCAATCGTCTCGCGTTCGTCTTCGATGCGCCGTTCCTCTCTCCCGCGCTGTTCGTAATCCAGTGAGTCGAGTTTTTCGTACTGCGTGATGAGCCCCTTCATGCGGGTTTTGAGTCTTTTGAGGTCATCTCTCGCAATGGCAACGGTGCCCACAATTTCGCTGAGCGTCCATTGTCGGGCAAAGGTGCCGAGTTTTGGAGACTGGCCGGGGCCGCCGCCCAAACCGTCTGATCCGGTTCCCACGCCGAATCCCGCGCTGTTATAGATGCCCTTTTGTTGCACCGACATCAAAATGTGGTTGGACCGTTCCACGAGTTCGTCGATGCGATCGAGGGAATCCCATTCGCTCGCGCAGCAATCCAGAAATTCACGGTAGTCACGGGTGAACTTCGAGGCTTCATTTTGAATGTCCAGGATCTTGAGGGGTTCTTTTGCTGCGGCATCGTTGTGTTCGTCGTGGTTGGGTGAGGCGGGTTTCTTTTCATCCCGCTCCGCGTCGTACAGTGCCGTGCAACCGGCATCAGGGGTGGCGGTAATGCGCTTGTCGGCAGTGCGATTCTGGCACCAATAGATTTTCCCGGGCTGGTTGAGCGGATTGTCTGATCTGAATTCTCCTGCCTGGGCCTCAGGCAGAAGGCCCATCAGAAAGAGCACAGTGAGTGCTGACGCAAGCAGGGGATGAGTGCGCTGAATCGTCGTTGACATTGTAACGTTGATGATGCCCCCCGAAGAACATTGTGTCAATCAAAGGGACGAATTGTGATGCGCTTGAAAAGCCCCTAGGCTGTTCGTTACGCTCCCGCCATAACCGAGTAGTCTCACGTTCGTAGCAAAGAGGGATGCCCATGCCTGTCATCTATATCGACGAAGCGGCGGCCCATGCTGGAGAGGAAGTCACGATTCGCGGATGGCTTCGCAGTCGACGCGATAAGGGAAAACTTCATTTTCTGATTGTGCGGGACGGGACCGGAGATATTCAGGCGGTCGTGAGCAAGGGGGCGGTTGGCGACGAGCAGTTTACTCATTCGGCGGAAGTCACGCAGGAATCAAGCGTGGTGCTGACCGGCACGCTGCGGCAGGACTCTCGTGCGCCGGGTGGGTATGAGCTGGATGTGAAGAACCTCGCAGTCTTGCAGGTCGCGGAACCTTTTCCGATTCAACCGAAAGAGCACGGCACAGGATTTTTGATGGAGCATCGGCATCTCTGGCTGCGTTCCAGCCGCCAGCATGCCGTACTGCGCATTCGTCATGAGATTATTCGTGCCTGCCGGAACTTTTTCGATGACCGTGGGTTTACGTTGGTCGATGCGCCGATATTTACACCCAATGCCTGCGAGGGCACGACGACGCTGTTTCAAACGCAATACTTTGATGAGACGGCGTATTTGACGCAGAGCGGCCAATTGTATAGCGAAGCCACGGCTGCAGCGTTTGGAAAGGTCTATTGCTTCGGCCCCACGTTTCGGGCGGAAAAATCCAAGACGCGCCGGCATCTGATGGAGTTCTGGATGGTGGAGCCGGAAGTGGCATTTGCGGAGCTGCCGGACATGATGGATCTGGCCGAGCAGCTTTTATCGCATATCGTGGCGGCCGTGCTGAAGACACGTCGCGCTGAATTGCAGCTGTTGGAGCGGGATATTCCCAAGCTGGAATGTGTGACGGCGCCGTTCCCACGCATTACGTACGAGGACGCTGTGGACATTCTTCAGCGGAAAGGTCATCCCGCCAAGCCCGGAGATGATTTTGGCGCCGAGGATGAAACCATTCTCTCGAAAGAATTCGATCGTCCCGTGATCGTGCACCGATATCCTGCGGCGTTGAAAGCCTTCTATATGGAGACGGATCCGGCTCGACCCGATCTCGCGCTGTGCATGGATGTGTTGGCGCCTGAGGGGTATGGTGAAATCATCGGCGGCGGTCAGCGCATTCATCAGCACGAGAAATTATTGGCGCGCATACACGAGCACCATCTCCCGGTAGAAGCATTTCAATGGTATCTCGATCTGCGACGTTACGGGTCTGTTCCTCATGCCGGGTTTGGGATGGGCATTGAGCGCGCCGTGGCATGGATATGCGGGCTCGAACATGTACGCGAAACGATTCCCTTTCCCCGGATGCTGTATCGGTTATATCCATAGGTTTCCGCCCCTCCGTTCTCCTCGGCTGATCGCTCCATGCGATCGGCGAAATGCTGCCATTCCATCTGTCTGATTTCTTGGACGGCTCTCGAATTCCACGACGATTTTTCAGGTCGCAATTAACAAGTTGTGGGGTGGTTTCCCACAGTTTTATCCACAAATGTGGATAACTTTCGCGCGAAATTTGGTGCTTTCACCGATGAGTCAAAAGCGAACAATATTCTTGATAAATTGGAGCAAAATCTGTTGACAGCTGTTTTGGTGGGTGTATACTCCAGGCAATCTGTCTCCAGGCAATATGTGGTGAAAGGTGGGCGAAAGTGGGTACATTGATTCTGCTCGCGGTTCCCATGAGCCGGTTTTAGTCGACGAGATCGTATTCTGGCTGCAGTGCAAACCAGGTGGAGTTTACGTGGACTGCACTCTCGGATATGCAGGGCTCGCTACCCGGATCCTTCATCACACCGCTCCAGATGGGATTCTCATCGGGATCGATCGCGATGCGGTGGCGCTCGAAGCATCCCGCGTGCGCCTGCAATACGTCATGTCCCGGGTGCATCTCCGGCATGGAAATTTTTCGGAGCTCAAACCACTGGTCGCCCAGGTCGGAGTCCAGCATGCAGATGGTGTGATCTTCGATCTCGGTGTGTCCTCGCCGCAGCTCGACCGTCCGGAGCGGGGGTTCAGTTTTCGAGACGATGGCCCATTGGATATGCGCATGGATCAGAGCGAGGGACGCACGGCAGCCGACCTTATCCGAGAGATGCCCGAACGGGAATTGGCGGACGTGATCTATCAGTTTGGCGAGGAGCGGTATTCGCGCAGAATCGCCCGCGCGATCGTGGAGGCGAGAACGCAACGGGTCATTGGAACGACGAGAGAACTAGCAGCGGTGGTGGAGCATGCCGTGCCGGCTCCATATCGGCATGGGCGAATCCACTGCGCCACACGGACTTTTCAGGCCTTACGGATTGCGGTGAACCGGGAATTGGACGTGCTCGAACCGGCGCTTCGCGATGCCGTGGATATTGTGGCGCCCGGAGGGCGAGTCTGTGTCGTGTCGTTCCATTCTCTTGAGGACAGAATCGTGAAGCATACGTTTCGGGCCTTGGCGAATGGCCCGGACGCTACAGTGAGAGTGCTGACAAAAAAACCGGTCATCGCGTCGGACAGCGAGCGTGACCATAACCCGCGGTCGCGCAGCGCCAAGTTGCGTGTCGTGGAGCGGATGTCCAAGGAGTCTATGCAATGAAAGCCGTCGCGTTTGCCGCGGTCACGTCGTTGGTGTTGCTCTTCGTGTGGGAACGGGTGGACATCGTTCGCATTGGCTACCACATCGAGCGACTGAAGGCGCAAAAAGTGCTCCTCGAGCGCGAGCGGGATGAGCTGCAAGTTAAGCTGTCGGGCCTCACGGCGCCTGAACGGATCGCCCGTTTGGCCAGCGACAAATTGGGCATGATGCAGCCGGAGAAGGGGCAGGTGGTCGTCATTAACTTTGAGCCGGAGACCCCTGCGAACCCTGTCGCCGCAGAAGGCGAAATCCGGATTGCGAAGAACATGGTCACCCGGAGAGCGCGATAGTGGCTTCGACCTCCTTTCGTGGTCGCCGGATCCTGGTGGCCTGCGGGTTGTCGGGTGCGTTTATCCTTGTGATTGTTCGCCTGGTGAATCTTCAGGTGATGCAATCCGCGGAGCTGACCGTCAAGGCGGACCGGCAACATCAGAAGAACGTGACGCTGGAGGGGGCGCGCGGCACCATTTACGATCGGAACAGCAAGGTGCTGGCGATGAACATGGACGTGCCGTCTGTGTTCGGTGTGCCTGCGTCGCTGGGTAACCCCGGAGTGGCGGCGCGCAATCTTTCGCCGATTTTGCATGTGAAAGCGACGGAACTCGAAAAAAAGTTGAAGCAGGAAAAGCATTTTGTCTGGCTGGCGCGAAAGCTGGAACCGGAGCAGGGGCGGCGGCTTGAACGGCTGGGGCTCGACGGCGTCGGTGTGGTGATGGAGGGACGGCGGTTCTACCCGAAGGGGCCGCTGCTGTCGCACGTGCTGGGGTTTGCCGGGATGGATGATCGCGGCCTGGAAGGCGTGGAGCTGCGCTACGAGCAGTATCTGCGGGGAGAAAAGCGTTCGGTCGTCTTGCAACGGGATGCCTTAGGGCGCGCGGTGTTTCCCAAGGGGTTGAATGAAGAGGGCGCCGCTGCCGGACATAGCCTCACGCTGACGGTCGACGAGGTGGTCCAATATATTGCCGAGAAGGAACTGGACGAGGCGGTGACGCGATCCAGCGCCAAGTCCGGCACGATGATCGTGATGGATCCCAGAACCGGCGCCGTGCTGGCCATGGCGGTGAGTCCACGGTTCGATCCCAACGCGGTCGGCGCGCTGGCTCCTGATCGATGGCGCAACCGGGCCTTGACCGACACCTACGAACCGGGCTCGACCATGAAGGCCGTCATTGCGGCGGCGGCGCTCGAAGAAAAGGTCATGACCCCGGGCAGCATGATTTATGGAGAAAACGGGCAGTTCGCGATTGCCAATACGATCATCCATGACCATGAGAAAGCCGGCTGGATGACGTTTACGCAGATGATCCAAAAGTCGAGCAATATCGGCGCCGCGAAGGTCGGGATGGCGTTGGGTGAGTGGCGGGTGTTCGACTATTTGAAGGAGTTCGGTTTCGGAGATAAGAGCGGCATAGATCTGCCGGGTGAAACCGCCGGGTTGCTTCGAGGGCCTCGCCAATGGGGCAAACGCTCGTTGGCCTCCATTTCCATGGGGCAGGAGGTTGGCGTTACTCCATTACAGATGGTGACGGCGATCTCTGCCATCGCCAATGGTGGTGTCCTCATGAAGCCCTATGTCGTGTCGGAAATCAGGAATGGGAAGGGGCAATTGGTCGCGCAGAATATGCCGCAAGCCAAACGGCGAATCATCTCCGCGGACACCGCGCGGACATTGACGACCCTTCTTGAAGGAGTGGTGACCCACGGGACAGGCGGCAAGGCGGCCATTCCAGGCTTTCGCGTGGCGGGCAAGACCGGAACCGCTCAAAAAGTGGATCCTCGCACCGGCAAGTACTCTTCCACGCTCCTGGTCGGATCGTTTCTCGGGTATGCCCCTGCGGAAGATCCTCGGCTGGCCATGATTGTGGTGATCGATGAACCGCGCGGGGAAGGGTGGGGTGGCGTGGTCGCCGCTCCGGTGTTCCGGCGGGTCGGAGAGCAGGTGCTCAATTATCTGGGTGTCGCAGTGGATGAGCCGGTCAAGCTGGCTATGGCGGGTCTGGAATCCTGATATGACGCTGGATGAATTGATCAGTCCCATTCAGGGGCGTCTTGGAGTGCTGGAGCGAAGCGGGGACCAACGTGTGCCGATCAGCACTCTGACGGATGATTCTCGCCAAGCCGCGCCGGGATGTCTCTTTGTCGCCGTGCAAGGAGAGCGGGTGGACGGCCACGACTTTGTCGACCGCGTGGTGAAGGCAGGGGCGGCGGCCGTCGTGGTGGGGCGCCATGTTGAAGTGGGATCGACTCCCTGTATTCGCGTGCAGGATTCCCGGGCGGCGTTGGGAATTCTGGGCAGTCGATTTTATGGAGATCCTTCTGTCGCGCTCCGCATGATCGGCGTGACGGGGACGAACGGCAAGACCACGACCACCTATGTCGTGAAAACCATGCTGGAGGCGGCGAATCGCCAGGTCGGTCTGATCGGCACGGTCGCTTATCTGGTCGGGAAAGAATCGATCCCCGCCTCTCATACGACCCCCGGCGCGTTGGAGTTGCAGAAATTATTTGCACGAATGGTCGAGAAGAGGTTGGATACGGTCGTCATGGAAGTGTCGTCTCATGCATTGGCGCTGGATCGAACCGCCGGCTCCGAATTCGATGTCGCGGTGTTTACGAACCTTACGCAGGACCATCTGGACTTTCATTTGGACATGGAGCGGTATTTTCAGGCGAAGCGCAAGTTGTTCGCTGAGCTCGGCCAGTCGGGGGCGCGCAAAACCCAGAAACGTGCCATCATCAATGCGGATGATCCCTGGGGCGCACGGATCCGCGAGGCCTGCACGGTGCCGGTGTGGACCTATGGGCTCCATCAACAGGCGGATATTCATGCGGGCGCGGTGACATTGTCAGCGGCGGGCACCAATTTTACCTTGCACACCCCTGTGGGTAGTTGCGCGATCCAGAGCCGGCTGGTGGGAGAGCACAACGTGTCCAACCTGCTGGCCGCCATCGGCGTCGTCCTCCACGAAGGACTCACGCTGGAACAGGTGCGTGCCGCGGTGGGTGCGGTGTCCAATGTGCCGGGTCGGTTTGAGCGTGTGGAAGCGGGGCAGGACTTCACGGTGGTCGTGGACTATGCCCATACCGAAGATGCATTGGTCCGGTTGCTGACGGCCGCGCAAGCCCTGCGCACGGGACGTATCATTACCCTGTTCGGATGTGGCGGAGACCGCGATCGCACCAAGCGTCCGAAAATGGGACGCGTCGCCGTTCAGCATAGTGATGTGGTCATCCTGACTTCGGACAATCCGCGCACAGAAGACCCGGCCTTCATTCTGAGCGAAGTCGAGGTCGGGGTGAAGGACGCGCTGGCCGCTCGGGGCCATGTGCGGTATCGGATGATCGCGGATCGCCGGGCAGCCATCGAGGCGGCCATCGACGAGGCCAAAGCCGGCGATATGGTGTTGATAGCGGGGAAGGGCCACGAAGATTATCAGGTCGTGGGGACGACGAAACATCACTTCGACGATCGGGAAGTGGCGCGCGAGATGATCCAGGCGCGCCGGTCCTGACGCTCAGCGAGGCCTGACATGCGGGAGCATGGACATCGTGGCGTAATGGCGTTGTTTACAGTCGAAGAAATCTGTGAAGTGTTGAGCGCCAAGTCGCCGACGGGCTTGAGTCCACAGGATCTGAAGCAGCGGATTCGACGCGTGGTGACCGATTCCCGTCTGGTGCGAAAAGGCGATGTGTTCATTGCCTTGCAGGGGGATCGATTCGACGCGCATACTTTCGTGCCGAAAGTCTTTGCGCAAGGCGCCGTCTGTGCCATCGTGCAGGAAGACTACCGTCTCCCTCCGATGAAGCCGCGAACCGGCACCCCCATTGTGCTTGGCGTGCGGGATACGCTCGAAGCCTTCCAGCGTTTGGCGACACACTACCGCAACCGGTTTGCCATCCCGATCATCGCCATCACGGGAAGCAACGGCAAGACGACGACGAAAGAAATGGTCGCCCAGGTGGTCGCGCAACGCTGGAAAACCCTCAAGACCGAAGGCAATCTCAACAATCGCATTGGCGTGCCGCAGACCTTGTTTCAATTGGCGCCACGGCACCAGGCGGCAGTCATCGAAATGGGCGTAGATCAGCAGGGGCAAACGACCCGGCTGTGCGAAATCGCGAGACCGACGATCGGCGTGATTACGAATATCGGGCCGGACCATTTGGAATTTTTCGGCAGCATGGAAGGGTCCGCCCAAGCCAAAGCCGAATTGCTCGACCATCTGCCGCAAGACGGCGCCGTGGTCTTGAACGCCGACGATGAGTACTTTGATTATCTGGCGTCCAGGGCGCAATGCCGGGTGGTCGCGTTCGGTGCGTCACCCAAGGCCGCCGTTCGTGCCGCGAATATTCGAACCGATGAAAAAGGCGGGACGATCTTCGGACTCATTTTGCCGGGCAAAAGCCGCCAGACCGAGGTTCGTATCCGGACGCAGGGGCAACACAATGTGAGCAATGCCCTTGCGGCGGCCGCCGTGGGACATGCCCTGGGTCTCTCCGGCGCCGCCATCGCTGAAGGGTTGGCGAGGTTTCGTCCGGCCGCGATGCGATCACAGATCAGCCAGTCGCACGGGGTGCAGGTGATCAACGATTGTTACAACGCCAATCCCGCATCGATGAAGGCCGCTGTTCAGCTCCTGGCACAGTTGGGGCGGGACAAACGATCTATCGCGGTTTTGGGCGACATGCTGGAGTTAGGGGCGGATACCAAACGCATGCATCGGGAAGTCGGGGCGTTTCTGGCCGGGCAAGGGATCGGGCACCTGTTGGCCTGTGGTGTCTTAGGCCAGGAATTGGCGGCGGGTGCGCGCCAAGCGGGCATGCCGGCCGATCGGATTGCCGAATTGCCGGCCGCTCACGCGGCCGCCGCGGCCGTGGCACGTATGATCCGGCAAGGCGATGTCGTGCTGGTCAAGGCCTCGCGCGGGATGCGGATGGAACAGGTCGTGGACGCCCTGACCGGCATGCGGCGAGCGGCGAAAAAAGCCTGTTAGCCATACTTAAAGGAATGTAGCATCCGCCGATCCATGGCGGGCAAAGAAGCCGTAGGATGTTGTACAACTGGCTCTACCCTCTTCATACACAGTTTTCGTTCCTGAACGTGTTTCGCTACCAGAGTTTCCGGATCATCTACGCCGCGGTCACCGCGTTTCTCATTGCCTTCGTGATGGCGCCCTGGGTCATCCGGAAATTGCAGGAGATTAAACTCGGCCAACAGATTCGCGACGACGGGCCGAAGCGGCATTTGGCCAAGAGCGGGACGCCGACGATGGGCGGCATTCTCATTATCTTTGCGGTCGTGCTGTCCACGCTGTTGTGGGCCGACATGACCAATCGCTACGTCTGGTTGGTGGTGGTGGCGACCGTGGGTTTCGGCGCCGTGGGATTTGCCGACGACTATTTGAAATTCATCAAGCGGCAGTCGAAGGGACTGTCAGCGGCGCAAAAGTTTGCCGGACAATTTCTGGTCGCCTTGGCCATCGGCGTCTTTCTCTACACCCTCCCGAGCTACACGACGAAACTCAGCGTCCCGTTCTTCAAGTTTTTCACGCCTGATCTGGGCTGGTTCTACATTGTGTTCGTCATTCTTGTCATCGTCGGCAGTTCCAATGCCGTCAATTTGACGGACGGCCTCGATGGCTTGGCGATCGGCCCCGTCATGATCGCCTCGCTGGCCTATACGATCGTGGCCTATGTGACCGGCAATCGCGTGATGGCCGAATATTTGCTTATCCCGTACATCGAAGGCGCGGGAGAAATTGCCATTTTTACCGGCGCGATTTTAGGGTCGAGTCTGGGCTTTCTCTGGTTTAACACCTATCCGGCCTCCGTCTTCATGGGCGATGTGGGGTCGCTTCCATTAGGCGCGGCATTGGGAACGGTGGCGGTGATCAGCAAACATGAACTGCTGCTCCTCCTGGTCGGCGGCGTGTTCGTCATCGAAGCCTTGTCGGTCATCTTGCAGGTGGCATCCTATAAATTGCGGGGGAAGCGCATTTTCAATATGGCTCCGATCCACCATCATTTTGAGATGAAGGGCTGGGACGAGCCCAAGGTCGTCGTGCGTCTGTGGATCATTGCCATATTGTTGGCCTTGCTGAGCTTGAGCACGCTCAAACTGCGGTAGACGGGAACGCATGAACGTCAAAGATCTCCAGGTCACGGTGGTCGGGCTCGCGAGGAGCGGCGTGGGGGCTGCGCGGCTCTTGAATCATCTCGGGGCACGGGTGACTGTCGCCGACCGGAAAGAGCCGCAGGATTTGACCTCTATCCTATCCCAGTTGGATCAGTCGAGCATCGGCGTATGCGTGGGTGCACAGTATGAATCGGCGCTCGAAGGTGCGGATCTCGTCGTGATTAGCCCGGGGGTGCCGACTCAGCTGGACGCGCTCAATCGTGTACGCGCGCGCGGGGTGCGAGTCATCGGGGAATTGGAGTTGGCTTCACGCTATGTGACGGCACCGATCGTGGCTGTGACCGGCACCAATGGGAAGAGCACCACCGTCACGCTCATCGGCAAGTTCTTGAAAGAGAGCGAAAAGCGCGCCTTCGTCGGCGGCAATCTGGGTATCGCCGCCAGTGAAGCGGCCCTGGCCTGTGTCCAGGCCAAGCCGGGCAGCCCTGCGCCGTATGAGTATGTGGTGCTGGAAACCTCCAGCTTTCAGCTTGAAACGATCGAACAGTTCCATCCGTACATCGCCTCGATTCTGAACGTGACGCTCGACCATATGGACCGCTACAGTTCGGTGGAAGACTATGTGGCGGCCAAGGCGCGGATCTTCGCCAACCAAACCGCCGGTGACTATTCCCTCTTCAATCTGGACGATACGCGAGTCGCAGCGCTGCGCGGGAATACGAAAGCCGCCGTCCTCGGCTTCAGCCGCAGCGGGGCCACGGTGTCCGGCGTGGCGGGGGCCACGGTCCTGGACGGCGACCTGATCGTGACGACGGTGCGGGGACAACGCGAGGAGATCTGTCGCCGGAGCGACATGCGGCTGATCGGCCTGCACAATGTGGAAAATGTGATGGCGGCCGTGACGTACGGTCTGCTCTGCGGTTGTTCCATCGAGGCGATACGCAGCGTGCTGCGCTCGTTCCCCGGGCTGGAGCATGCCCTGGAAGTGGTGCGCGAGCGGCGAGGCGTCCGCTATGTGAATGATTCCAAAGGCACGAATGTCGATGCCGTGTTAAAAGCGCTCGA
>WBZQ01000408.1_pt1 | contig 27294 bp, 23 predicted proteins | sample 5204251 | NCBI WGS metagenome assembly WBZQ01 (sample SAMN12412402, study PRJNA552823) | activated sludge metagenome | isolation source: activated sludge from nitrification reactor of wastewater treatment plant... | place: USA: Virginia | collected 2017-09
TTTTTCTTTCTTCGGCCTTCGGCCTCAGATGCCACGCCTGAAGGCTCTGCATGACACACGCCGGGCTTTCTCTCTGTTTCAAAGAGTATTGATATTCAACTTATTATCGATCGGGGCTTGAGCCATTCAACCCTTGATCCGCATATTTAACAGATTCTCAATCTTAAATCAGACAAACATGAACCACTTACCTGTTGCCTCCTCGAAAATGTGTTGTCCCGCCGGGGACTTGAAAACCGGTTTTTTGAATGTAATCACCTGATTGACACACATTTTTGAAACTAAACACCCTCCATCGTGATGAAAAAAACAATTATTCAAACACTGGTTTCCTCCTTTGCCCTCTTGCTGCTCCCCTTATTGGCTGCCGCCCAGGATGCCACGAATCTTTTGCGCGGTGTTGTGCTGGAAAACGGTACCCGCTCCCCGCTGCCCGGGGTGACGGTCAGCATCAGGGGCACCAGTGCCTACGCCGTTTCGGACACGAACGGTCAGTTCAGCCTTGTCGCCAGGAAAACCCCGCCGTTCACGCTGATCGTAAACTCGGTCGGTTTTCTCACCCAGGAAGTTCCGGTAACGGCACTGTCCGCCTCTCCGCTGGAGATCGTTTTGGTAGACGACAACCGGCTGGCCGAAATCGTCATCACCTCCCGCCGGCGGAAAGAAACGGCGCAGGAAGTGCCTATCCCGATCTCGGTGATTGGCGGGCAACTCGTGGAAGACGCCGGCGCGTTCAACGTGAACCGCCTGAAGGAAATCGTGCCGACGGTGCAACTGTATTCCTCCAACCCGCGCAACACGACGCTGAACATCCGGGGCCTGGGCTCGACCTTCGGGCTGACCAACGACGGCATCGACCCCGGGGTAGGGTTTTATGTGGACGGCGTGTATTATGCCCGTCCCGCAGCCACCACCCTCGATTTTATTGATATCGAGCAGATTGAAGTGCTGCGCGGCCCGCAGGGCACCCTCTTCGGGAAAAACACGACGGCCGGCGCTTTCAACATCACCACCCGCGCGCCGAGTTTTAAACCGGGGGCCAGTTTTGAAGTGAGTTATGGCAATTACGGCTTTATCCAGGCCAAAACGTCCATTACCGGTCCATTGGGTAAATTATTTGCCGGACGAATCTCCTTTTCCGGCACCCAGCGCAACGGTTTGCTTGAAAACGTCAGAACGCAAAAACCGGTCAACGACCTGAACAACCTGGGCTTGCGGGCACAATTGCTTTTTTCACCTTCCGACCGGTTTAACATCACCCTTGCCGGCGATATATCGGATCAAAAGCCGGATGGTTACGCGCAGGTATATGCGGGAGTTGTGACCACGCAACGCCCGACGTACCGCCAGTTTAACCAGATCATTGCCGATCTGGGCTACACCCTGCCCAGCCAAGAGCCTTTCGACCGGGTCATCGACCATGACACCCCCTGGCGTTCGGGCAACCAGTTGGGCGGTATTTCCCTCAACTTGGACGCGAAAGTCGGTCCCGGCACCCTGACGGCGACGACCGCCTGGCGGTACTGGAACTGGGATCCGTCGAACGACCGGGATTTCACCGGCTTGCCCGTGCTGTCGTTGTCGCAGGCCACTTCGCGCCATGAGCAGTGGTCGCAGGAAGTACGCTACGCGGGCAATTTTTCCGACCGCTTGAGCGGGGTGGCCGGCGTTTTTCTGTTGAGCCAGGACTTGGTGACCGACCCCTATCACATCGAGGAATCGGGGGCGGCACAATGGCGCTTTTCGCAGAGTTCGACCAGTGCGTTGTGGCAGACGCCGGGCCTCTTCGACGGATTCGGCATCAAAACCACCTCGCAACTCAAGACCTTCAGCGGGGCGGTTTTTGGCCAGTTGGACTGGGCGATCACCAGCCGCCTGCACCTGTTGCCCGGTATTCGCTACAATACCGACCAAAAAGAAGTGGACTACCGGCGGGAAACCTACGGAGGCTTGCAAACCACCGATCCCGATCTGCTGGCCCTGAAAAGGCTGGTGTACACCAACCAGGAATTCACCGCCGATGTCGATGAAAGCAACTTTTCCGGCCAACTGACGCTGGCTTTCAAGGCTTCCAAACGTTTCAACGCCTTCGCTACGTATTCGACCAGTTTCAAACCCGTGGGCGTGAATTTAGGCGGTTTGCCTACCGCGAACGGCGAGGTGTTGACCGATCTGGCCAGGATCAAGCCGGAATACGTGACCCATTTTGAGATCGGGGTGAAAACCTCCCCGACCGAGAATTCGATCCTCAACCTGGTGTTCCACCATACCGACATCAAGGACTTCCAGACGCAGGTGCAAACGGCCGAAGTCGGCGTGAACCGCGGCTACCTGGCCAATGCCGATAAAGTACGCGTGTTCGGCGTCGAGTTGGACGGCAGCGTAAAATTCGGCAAATACCTCTCCGCGTACGGGGCGCTCGCCTACACCAACGGCGAATACGTCTCCTTCCCGAACGCTCCGGTTCCGCTCGAAGAAACCGGCAGCCAGACGGCCTTTAAAGATATTTCGGGCGGAAAATTGCCCGGCATTTCGGAATGGGCCGGCTCGCTGGGCGGCGAACTGAACAGCAGGGCCGCCTCCTTCTTCGGGCAGGAAGGAAAATTCTTCCTGGCCTTCGACGCCTATTACCGGTCGGACTTTTCTTCCAGCCCTTCGCCGTCGCAGTTCCTGAACATCGACGGCTACGCCCTGCTCAACGCCCGGCTCGGCTTCAAAGCCACGGAGGGTTTGTCGTTTTTCGCCTGGTCGCGCAACCTGCTGGATCAAGACTACTTTGAACAGTTGCTTCCGGCCGCGGGGAATGCCGGCCACTATGCGGCCGTGCTGGGGGACCCCAGGACGTACGGGCTGACCCTGCGATATTCATTTTAATAAAGTTTAGGTGCTGATGCGGCAGGTCGGGTATCTCCCGGGATATCCGCCTGCCGCTCTTTTGATTTCATGAAAAATGTTTTTGAAAAAAATCCCGGCAAACGAACCTGGGATTTACCATCGGGAAAAAGAAAAACGCCACTTAAACACATGAAGTTCAGTATTTTACTTTCAGTTTTACTCGTCCCGGCCACCGCTTTGCAGGCGCAGAAAAACGTAGTGACCGAAGAGCAGACCTGGTTTGGATTTTTTAACCAGACGCGCTTTTCCAACCGCTGGGGCGTCTGGCTCGACGCGCACCTGCGGCTGAAAGACGACTTCGTGGGCGACCTGTCGCAATTCATCATCCGGCCCGGCCTGACCTATTACGCGACGGACGACGTCCGGCTGACCGCCGCGTACGCTTACGTACACCACTTTCCCGCCGAAGGCCACGAGGATGTGGCCCAGCCGGAACACCGCCCCTGGCAGCAGGTGCAATGGTTCATGCGCTGGCCGAAAGTGCGCCTCATGCAGTGGATACGCCTGGAAGAGCGTTTCCGGCGCAAAATATTGAACGACAGCGAACTGGCCGACGGCTACAACTTCAACGGACGCATCCGGTACAACTTCGCCCTGTTCATTCCACTGACCCAAAAACGGTTCGACCCTGGCGGACTGCATTTCCTGCTCAACGACGAACTGATGGTCAATTTCGGTAAAAAGATCGTCTACAACCACTTCGACCAAAACCGCTTTTTTGCCGGGCTGGTCTATCAGGTCAACCCCCACGCCCAGTTGCACGGCGGCTACATGAACCTGTACCAGCAGCAGCCGGCCGGCAATACGTTCCGGAATCAGCACACCATCCGGCTATTTTATTTTCATAACCTGGATCTGCGCAAAGAAGCCCGGGATTGAATTACCTCATTACCTCATTACCTCATTATCCCATTATCACATTAATAATTATGAAACCTGAAACGAAGCCCGCCCACTCCGAAGTCGAACACGTCAAAGCCAAAAGCGACTACCTGCGCGGTACACTGGTGCAAAGCCTGGAAAACCGCATCACCGGGGCGCTGTTCCCCGACGATACGCACCTCATCAAGTTCCACGGCGCCTACCAGCAGACCGACCGCGACCTCGACAGCGAGCGCAAGTTCCAGAAACTGGAGCCGCTGTACTCGCTCATGATCCGGGTACGGGTGCCCGGCGGCGTAGCCACCCCGGCCCAGTGGCTGCGCATGGACGAACTGTCGGACCGCTTCGGCAACGGCACCCTGAAACTGACCACCCGCCAGGCTTTCCAGTTGCACGGCGTCCGCAAACGCCACCTGAAAGCCGCCATCCACGGCTTCAACGAGGTGCTGCTCGACAGCATCGCCGGCTGCGGCGACGTGAACCGCAACGTGATGTGCAGCCCCAACCCCGACGAAAGCCGGGTGCATGCCGCGGCCTACGCCGTGGCCCGGGAGATCAGCGCGGCCTTCACCCCCCGCACCACGGCCTACACCGAGATCTGGCTCGACGGCAAACGGGTGGACGACGAACCCTCCGACGAAGAGCCTCTCTACGGCAAAACCTACCTGCCCCGCAAGTTCAAGATCGCGCTGGCCGTGCCCCCGCAGAACGACACGGACGTCTTCGCCAACGACATCGGCCTCATCGCCATCGAAAAGGACGGCGAACTGGCCGGCTTCAATGTGGCCGCCGGCGGCGGGCTGGGCATGACCTTCGGGATGCCGGACACCTTCCCGCGCCTGGCCGACGTGTTGGGGTATGTGGACAAAGAAGACGTGCTGAAGGTCTGCGAAGCCATCATTACCACCCAACGCGACCTCGGCAACCGGGAAAACCGCAAATTCAGCCGCCTCAAATACACCATCGAACGACTGGGACTGACAGAATTCAAACACGAGACTGAACGCCGCTCGGGCGTGGCGTTTCAGCCCGCCCGGCCCTCTCAGTTTACCCATTCCGGCGACCGGCTGGGCTGGACGAAAACCCACGAAGGGCGTTTTCACCTGACCCTGTTCGTGGAAGGCGGCCGCATTGCCGACACGCCGGGTTTTCCCCTGAAAACCGCCCTGCGCCTGGTGGCCACCGTACACGACGGTGATTTCCGGCTGAGCGGCAACCAGAACCTGGTGATCGGCAATATTTCCACCGAAAAACGCCCGGTCGTGGAGGCTATTCTGGAAAAATACGGCGTGCTGGAAGCCACGTTCCGCCAGACCGCCCTGCGCCAGAACTCCATCGCCTGCGTGGCACTCAACACCTGCACCCTGGCTTTCGCCGAAGCCGAGCGTTACCTGCCCGCACTCATCGACCGCATCGACCTGCTGATCCGGGCCAACGGCCTGGAACGCGACGCCATCAACATCCGCATGACCGGCTGCCCCAACGGCTGCGGGCGGCCCTACCTGGCCGAGATCGGTTTTGTGGGCCGGTCGCCGGGCTATTACAACCTGTACCTCGGCGCGGCCCACGACGGCAGCCGGCTCAATAAACTCTACCGGGAAATGCTGGACGAGGCCGGCATACTGCGCGAACTGGAACCGATCATCGTTGCCTACGCCCGCGATCGCCGGCGCGGCGAACGTTTCGGCGATTTTGTGATCCGGACTGGCTATGTCAAAGAAACTACCCACGGCACGAATTTTCATGCATAAATATCTGTACGCAAAGGGTAGTTTTGAACCGACAAAGACACAAGCATCCATGTCTTCCACTCCCATATCTTCCGTCGGAGCCACGGCCAACCCTCCGGCCGGCAATCCCTTGTTTCCGGTTTTTCTGAAACTGGAGCACCTCCATGTGCTGATCGTCGGCGGCGGCTATGTGGGCCTCGAGAAAATTTCCGCGGTGCTGCGCAACAGCCCGTTGGCCCGGGTGACCCTGGTGGGGCGGGAGATCAGCCCGGCCATCCGCGAATTCGTGCAGGAGTACCCGCGGGTCACCCTGCTGGAGAAACCCTTCGAGCCGGAGGATTTGCACGACAAGCAACTGGCCATTCTGGCTACCGACGACCCCGCCCTGCACCACGAGATCCGCCGCCTGGCCCACGAACGCGGTATCCTGGTTAACGTGGCCGACACCCCGGAGGAATGCGACTTTTACCTGAGTTCGGTGGTGCAGAAAGGAGATTTGAAGATCGCCATTTCTACCAACGGCAAATCGCCGACGGTAGCCAAACGGTTGAAGGAGGTTTTTACGGAAACCCTGCCCAACGAACTGCACGACCTGCTCCAGCACATGCCGGCCATCCGCAGCAAACTCGGCGGCGACTTCACGGAAAAAGTCCGGTTGCTCAACGCCCTTACCGCGCCCCTGGCCGCCGGCGAGGAAGCCCTGTCGGCGGTTTTTCCGCACCAGAACCTCGACCGCATTAAGGACCGCAAGTGGCGGCGCATCGCCACGGCGGCCATGGCGGCTTTCGGGTTGTCGCTCATTTTCAACCTTATATCGGTGTATGTCCCGCCGGAGGAATGGCCGGGCATCGTCGGTCGTATCGACCCTGACTTCTGGACCTATGTGGGCGTGGGCTTCGCCGCGCAGTTGGTTGACGGGCTGCTGGGTATGGGCTACGGCGTAGTGACCCAGATCTTCCTGATGGGCGCCGGGGTGCCGGTGGCGGCAGTCAGTTCGAGCATACATACGGCCGAGGTGTTCTCGGCGGGGGCTTCGGGGTATTCCCATTTCCGGTTCGGCAATGTGAACCGGCGGCTGTTCCGGGCCTTGCTGGCGCCGGGGGTGCTGGGCGCCATCGGCGGGGCGCTCCTGCTGGCCTGGCTGGGCGAGCACCATGCCGGCCTTGTGCGGCCGATCCTGGCGGTGTACACCTCAATTCTGGGCCTGCGCATCCTGAGCCGGGCCTTCAACCGTCGTTCGGAGCGCAAAAAGGTGAAAAACGTGGGCTGGTTGGCCGGGGCCGGCGGGTTTTTGGATTCTTTCGGCGGAGGAGGGTGGGGGCCTCTGGTTACCAGTACCCTGATCGCCAAGGGCAAAACGCCGCAGTACGTGATCGGCTCGGTGAACCTGACCGAATTCTTCGTGGCTTTGGCCAGCGCGGTGACCTTCTTTACCGTCATCGGGCTTTCGCACTGGCTGGTCATCGCCGGCCTGTTGATCGGCGGCGTCACGGCCGCGCCGCTGGGCGCCCGGCTGGCCGGCCGGCTGCCGCCACGAGTGATGTTCCTGGCGGTGGGGCTGATGGTTATTTTGTGGAGCGGGCGGATTTTGTGGCGGGCGTTGGGGATGGGGTAGCACTCGGGTATCCCATGATTTTGAAACTTTCTACAAAGTAATAAATTTATTGCCGGACTCGCAAATTGTAGTGGCGAGTCTCATTCCGGAGAACCGCGCCGAACGGGGTTCGGCGGTACTAGTCCAGCGCAAACGCCACGATCTGATTCCCTTTCGGCGTGCCGAGTTTTTCCCCGCCACAGGCCACCACCACGTATTGTTTGCCGTCGACCTCGTAGGTCGCCGGGGTGGCGAAGGCTGCGGCCGGCAGCGTCGTTTCCCACAGCAGTTTTCCGGATTCCTTGTCGAAGGCGCGGAACTTGCCGTCTTTGGTGGCGGCGATGAACAGCAACCCGCTTGCCGTGACCACCGGGCCGCCGTAGTTCTCGCAGCCGGTGGGGGGATGACCCTGTTGGCGCAGCGCTTCGGTTTCGCCGAGCGTCACCTGCCAGCGGTACTGGCCGGTGTTCAGGTCGATGGCGCTGAGCGTACCCCAGGGCGGCGAGATGGCGGGCCAGCCGTGGTCGTCGAGAAATTTCTGGTAACCGGTATGGCGGTAGGGGAGTGGCGGAGCGGCCTGGGCAGTAGCACTCGATCCTGCTTCTTTTTTCTCTTCGCCAAACAGGAAGGCGACGATGGCCGCTTTGGTTTCCTTCGGGATCTGCGGAAAACCCGGCATCATGCCTTTTCCGTTCGACACCAAATTGAGTACATAGGCTTTGTCGCGGCGCCGGGCCACGCCGACGAGTGAAGGATAGCCGCTGGCTGCATTGCCGCTGCGGTCGCTGCGGTGGCAGGACGAGCAGAAGGTCAGGTAGGCGGCTTCACCGGGTGGCAATGCTGCCGCTGCTTGTCCCGCGGCCCCGCCCGGCTCCATTTTCAGGATCCAGGCCATTTCGTTGGAATTTACGTAGAGGATACCATCGTCGGGATCGGCGGCTGCCCCGCCCCATTCGGCCCCGCCGTCGTAGCCGGGCAGCAGCAATGCTCCGCCGAGGCTGGGCGGCGCATAGAAGCGGCGGTCGGATTTGCGGAAGATCTCCAGCAGTTCTGCGCGGTTGCCGGCGTAGGGGCTGAGGTCGTCTTCGGTCAGTTGCCAGGCCTGGCGGGCGAAGGGCGCCGGCAGCACCGGCACCGGCTGGCGCGGCCAGGCGGCCTCTCCGGCCAGCGTCGAGGGTGGCACTTCGACTTCGTCGATCCGGAACAGCGGCTGTCCCCATTGACGGTCGAAAACAAAGACGTAGCCTTGTTTGGTCACCTGCGCTACCGCGTCGATCACCCGGCCCTGGCGCCGGACCCGGATCAGGTTGGGCGGCGCGGGCGGGTCGCGGTCCCAGATGTCGTGGCGGGTCAGTTGGTAGTGCCAGCGCTTTTGGCCGGTTCGCGCGTCGAGCGCCAGCAGGCAATCGGAGTACAGGTTGGCGCCCAGGCGGCGGCCGCCGTAAAAATCGGGCGCCGCCGAGCCGGTCGGCACGAACAGGGTGCCCGTGGCGCGGTCCAGGGCCATGCCAGCCCAGTTATTGGCGCCGCCGACCTCGATGTTGCGGTAGGCATCCGGGTTTTCCCAGCTGTCGTAGCCCGGCTCCTGCGGATACGGGATGGTATGGAAGGTCCAGACGAGCCGGCCCGTCACCACGTCGAAGGCGCGGATGTCGCCCGGCGCGGCGTCCGTTCCCTCCGAAACGCGCAGGGGCATGATGATCAGGTTCTCGAAGACGGTTCCCGGCGTATTGGATATGATGAATTTGTCTTGCGCCTGTTCCGGCAGCCCCGTGTGCAGATCGACGCTGCCGTGCTCCCCGAAACTGTCGATCGGCCGGCCCGTGGCGGCGTCGAGGGCGTAGAGTTTTGGCCCGAGGGTGTACAGGATCCGGCGGTCGTTGGCCCCGTCCGACCAGTAGGCAACGCCGCGGCTGGTGCTGTGCCAGACCTTGAGCGGGTCGCCGAAGCGCCACAGTTCACGCCCCGTAGCGGCGTCGAGCGCGAATGCCTGCACCGCTGCGCTGACACCGTACAACACGCCGTTCACGATAATGGGATTCATTTGCATCTGGCCGCTGTCGGCCGTGGCATAGGTCCAGGCGACCCGGAGGCGGCCGACGTTTTCCCGGGTGATCTGCCGGAGACCGGAATAGTGGTTGCGGTCGGGGCCGCCGAGGTATTCGGTCCACTGACGGCGTTCCTCCGGGGTTTGTTCGCAGCCGCCGAGGCCAAGCCACAGGGCAATCCAGGCGGCGCACCAAAAAAAGCGCATGATCGACATAACCGGGGCAATATAAACGGGATTTGGAACTGTGTTTACGAAATTTTAAAGTTCACTGCTCTTGAGAATCACTACCTTTGAGCGAAAGGCAAAATATGGTTGAATACCGCACCGCGGCAGCCCTTGTAGCTTACTTCAATTACCTTCGGGTAAGTATCATTTTTTCACTAAAATTAAATCATGGCCAAATCACAGGACTCGTTCAACAAAAAAGAAAAAGAAAAAAAGCGCATCAAAAAGAATCAGGAAAAACGGGAGCGCCAGGTGCAGCGCAAAGCGGACAAACTGGAAGCCGGCCCCCGGACCATGGAGGAAATGTTCTCCTATGTCGATGAAAACGGAAATCTGACATCCAAGCCGCCGGATCCTTCCAAACGCAAGGAGATCAAGGTGGAAGACATCGATTTGGGAGCTTCGTCCCGATACGTCACCGCCGAGGACAATACCCGCCACGGCAAGGTGAAATTTTTCAACGAAGAAAAAGGATACGGCTTTATCGTGGACTCGGAAACCAAAGACAGTGTATTTGTACACATCAACAACCTCGACGGCCCGCTTCGGGAAAACGACCGGGTGACCTTCGAAGTGGAGCGGAGCGCGAAAGGTCCGAGCGCGGTAAACGTCCAGGTAGCGCGGTAGTGTCCCGGAGCGCGAAAGCGAAATAAAAGAGACAAGCGATGAAAACTGCAATTGCTCTCCTTGTATTTCTTTCTTTCCTGCCCGAAACGTATGCCGATCTGGGCGGGTGCCTCGTTTACAAAGCAAAGTACGTCCTGAAAAACGGCCAGACGGTGACCGGTTACCTGCCCCTCTGCGGTTACGGCGACTATTCTTACCTGAACGATGCTACCGGAAGCAATGCTTATTGTAGCGACAAGGAGTTTCAAAAACTCATCAACCGGGTATTTTACAAGGAGCGACATACTCTGTGGTTCACCGTTTACAAACAGATCAATATGGTTGATCCCGGCGACCCGGCCCGGCCCGGGGCTTATTCCGGTAGTTTTAAAATTGCTTTTACCGATTCCAGTTCCCTCGTCCGGTTAAACCTGGACAGCATTCGGTACACGGTTTTTTTCAATGCCAAACCCGGAGAGTGGAGTTACCCGGAAACAGGGATCCAGGTGGTGGATGACCGGACAGCCGGAATGATGCGCGAACAAGCCGTTTTCAATGCTACCGGGATTTTCAAAGAACCGGTGTTGGAGCAACCAGGGTCTAAATATTACCACGAATTCGATGAATACCTGGTATTGAACTACGACCGGGAGTTGTCGCACGAGGCATTGCAAAAGAAAATGGAAAAAGTAGCCCGGGAGATCTATGCCCCCGAAGAGAAGTATTTGCGGTCAAAAGCCAAAAACCGGCTGGAGGTCTACGAGCGGGAAAAGGAAACGGTGATTCAACCCTTGATTGATACATTGAGGCGGGAAAAGATCATTCTGGTCTTCGTGCAGCAGACTTGCTGAACGGTTCGCGTTCAAGCGTTGACGCACACCTGCTGTTGCTCCCCCAATCCCTCGATCTTCAACGCCACCACATCTCCTTCGCGCAAATACCGCGGCGGCCGCAAACCCATGCCTACCCCCGGCGGCGTGCCGGTCGAGATCAGGTCGCCGGCCTCCAGGGTCATGAACTGCGAGAGATAATGCACCAGGAAATACACGTCGAAGACCATGTTGCGGGTATTGCCGTTTTGCATCTGTTCGCCGTTGACGTGCAGGGTCATGGCGAGGTTGCGCACGTCGCCTGCCTCCTCCGGCGTGACCAGCCAGGGCCCCAGCGGGTTGAAGTTGTCGCAGGACTTTCCCTTGGTCCACTGCCCGCCGCGCTCCAGTTGGAATTCGCGTTCCGAGACGTCGTTCGACACGCAGTAGCCGGCAATGTGGGCCGCGGCGTCATCCACCGAATCCAGATACCGTGCATCCCGGCCGATCACCACGCCCAATTCCACCTCCCAGTCCGTTTTGCGGCTGTTGCGGGGAATGAGGATGGGGTCGTACGGCCCCACCACCGTGTTGGCGCCTTTTTGAAAAACAATGGGCTCCGTGGGTATGGCCATGCCGGATTCCCGGGCGTGGTCCGAGTAGTTGAGGCCGATGCAGATGACCTTGCCGGGCCGGGCCACGCAGGCGCCCCAGCGGGCGTCTTCGGGTACGTCGGGCAGGGCGGGCTGCCCAGCCAGCAGCGCGGCCAGCCGTTCCAGCCCGTTTTGCCGGAAAAAAGACCGGTCCCAGTCGTGGAAATGGCCGGAGAGGTCTTTTCTTTTTCCGTCCAGCAGGAGGCCCGGTTTTTCTTCGCCGGAGTGACCAAAGCGTATCAGTTTCATAACAGGCTGTTTTTCAGTGTGAATCTCTTTGAACATCCGGGCCCGATGCCCCTTTCAGGTAGTCGAAGTCGGCGCCTTCGTCGGGCTGAAGCACATGCTCGATAAAATGCCGGGTATAGCCCCGGGTGTAGCCCAGATCGGGGGCCTGCCAGCGGCTCCGGCGCTCCTGTAATTCCGCGTCGGAAACGTGCAGGTGTAACTGCCTTCCGGATACGCTGAGGGTGATGCGGTCGCCGTTTTGGACCAGGGCCAGCGTGCCGCCCATCGCCGCCTCGGGCGACACGTGCAGGACCACCGTGCCAAACCCCGTCCCGCTCATGCGGCCGTCCGAGATGCGCACCATGTCCGTGACGCCTTGTTGCAGCAGTTTGAAGGGCAGGCCCATGTTGCCGACTTCGGGCATGCCCGGGTAGCCTTTCAGCCCCACGTTTTTCAGCACCAGCACCGAAGTCTCCTCCACGTTGAGATCGGGGTCGTCGATGCGGGCCTTGTAGTCGTCGATGTCCTCGAACACGACGGCCCGGCCGGTGTGCTCCATCAGGTGCGGGCTGGCCGCCGAAGGTTTGATCACCGCGCCTTTTTCGCACAGGTTGCCCTGCAACACCACCACCCCGGAAATGTCGCGAAACGGCGTTTCGGGGCGGGAAATGACCTCGGGATTGTAGCAGGTGGCGTCCCGGTAATTTTCCTCCAGCGTTTGGCCATTCACGCTGATGCAGCCGGAATGCAACACCGGCAGCAGGTGGTTGATGACTGCCGGGAGCCCGCCGGCGTAGTACATGTCCTCCATGAAGTACTGCCCGGAAGGTTGCAAATTCACCAGCAGGGGAATACCGGCCGACTGGGCATCCATGTCCTGCAAACTCAGCGGCACGCCCACCCGCCCGGCGATGGCCAGCAGGTGGATCACGAAATTGGTGGAACCGCCGACGGCCGCGTTCACCCGGATGGCGTTTTCAAAGGCTTCGCGGGTAAGGATATCGGAAGGCTTGCGGTCGGCGAGCACCATCCGGACGATCTCCTGGCCGCTCCGGTGGGCCAGCACCTTGCGGGCCGAGTCCGGGGCGGGAATGGCGGCGTTCTGCGCCAGTGACAAGCCCAGCGCCTCCACCATACAGGCCATGGTGGAGGCGGTACCCATGACCGCGCAGTGGCCGTCGCTGCGGCACATCCCGGCTTCGGCGAGCACCATATCCGCATCGGTGACCTGTCCGCTGCGGTGCGCCTCGCTGAGGCGCCAGACGTCGCTGGTGCTGATGCTTTTGCCGTGGTGCCGGCCGGTGAGCATGGTGCCGCCCGAAACGACGATGGTGGGCAGATCGACGCTGCACGCGCCCATGACCAGGGCCGGGGTGGTTTTGTCGCAGCCGCAGAGCAGCACCACCCCGTCGAGCGGATTGGCGCGGATGGATTCTTCCACGTCGATGCTGACCTGGTTGCGGTAGAGCATGGCTGTGGGTTTGATGAGGGTTTCGCCGAGCGACATCACCGGGAACTCGACCGGTAGACCGCCCTGCTGGATAATCCCCTGTTTGACGAATTCGGCCAGTTCCCGGAAATGGGAGTTGCAGGGCGTCAGTTCCGACCAGGTGTTGCAGATGCCGATGACCGGCCGGCCCGACAGTTGTTCGTGCGGGATGCCCTGTTTTTTGAACCAGGCGCGGTAGATGAATCCGTCTTTACCGGTGCGGGAAAACCAGCCGGCGCTGCGGAGGGTGCGTGCTTTCATTGTTAAGATCGCGTTGCATACTTGTCGGGCGAAGTTGCGGAAATGGCCGAAAATCTCAATTTTTTTATATTTGCCCGGGGTTTATTGTTTTCACCTCGCCAGGTCTTCCTACGCTGGCCTGCCAACCCAAGCCGAACCCCGCTGCAGTGCCTCCGACCTGCGGCTCCCGTACAGCAGGGCGGGCCGTTAAAACCGGCGCAAATTGTAGGCTCCTGGAGAGCGGCGTTTCTGCCGTGGTTGGCGTTCCGCCAACGACAAACGGAAGATGCCGGGATAGATTCCCTGCACTACCTGGTCCGGGAGCGGAAATGTGTGGTATATACCTTTGTTATCATCGGGCTACTCACTCCGCCGCGTGTTATTGGTGGGGACGGCAACAACGGCAAAAAGTATAGACTTTTGCTATAGTTTTACCGGATCATCCTGCTGTACGTGAGCAGCAGGTCGGAGACACTGCTGCGGCGTTCGGCTTGGGATGGTGGGGAGGGGAGGAAGACCTGACGAGGCGAAATGTGCTTTCGGTGAGAATTTTCGGGGAATTATCGGGGAAACTACCCCGCTGGTTAGTCAATCCAACACCATTCTCCGGCGGATTGATGGCCGAATGGCTCCTGGGGGTAAACATAAACACACGTCGGGCAGAAAGAAGACAAAGAGGGAATCGGCGGCGCGGATATGTACGACCCTTTTTCTGGTTCTGGTGGAATGCTGTTTAGTTTATCCTCCGCAGCTCCGGAGTGGGTTAGGCAGCATCACGGGGAATGGCTTGACCAATCTGTTGCTTCCAAGCCCGGTACTTTATGGTAGTAATTAATCTCTAAAAATACCCAAAAATCGGTAAACTTCATTTTCGTCGAAAAAACAAATAGTTTGCTCTTGTTTTTTTCCGAGTAATTGCCTTTATCTTTGCACCATCATTTTTCTAATCCACTTAGACCTGTTGCCAACAACGCCGGTTAAAATCTTAAAGTAAGGTTGTAACCATATTATACGAGGGTCTAAGCAAGCATCATCCGGTTGGAACCCATTTGCGCTTGACTTACTTGAAGGTAAAATAAATCTTCAAAGTGCGCTTAATTGGATAAATCGGGAAAGGTACTTGCTTAGACCCTTTTAATTTACGTTCTTGGAATAAATAAAAACCCTGTTTGTTGGAGCAAACAGGGTAGAGTGAACCTTATTTCTGGCATCCGGAAGAGGATGTAGATTCCAATGTAGAGATGGATAACGCTCTTTGGGTTCCGAGATTATGTCACGGATCAGGTCAAAGAATCCATCAAGGAGAAAATAGTTAAATGTTTAAATGATTGTCTCCTTAGAATCGGAGTGGGATATATAGGGAAAAAGGAAGCCCTATGGTGGGGAGCGTTGCCACAAATCAAGTGATTATCAAAGGATTAGCAACAAAAGGATTAAAACCTGCTGCAAATGTAGCATGACATAACCCGAATTGACAAGAGGCTAAGAAAAAAATTTTGAAGTAATTTAGCAAAACTACATTTCAATCTTTAATTCTTGAGATTACAAAGATAGGTTGCTTTAAACCTTGAGTCAAATATGATTTTTTATAACATGTATATCTTTTTCGTAAAAAAATTAGCGACACTCTGCCAAAAATCCAAAATTTTATGTTCAAACCATCAAACATCGCACTAAAAAACAGTACATTTGCCCTAAGTATCCCGCGCGCTATGCTGTTGGAGCAGCACTCGCGGATTTAGAATAATCCACTATTTCTGGCATTCGGAAGAAGAAGTAGGTATTCTCGCCTAACGTGGCTTGCGCCACCGCTTCTTCTTCCACATTTATTTCGCATATGAGCATTCGCTCTCCTTCCAGCCTTTGCAGGCTGAGAGGGAAGATGCCCTGTATCCTGTGTTTTTCAGTCTCGTCATCGAGGCGGAAAGCCCAGTGGCATGTCGGCTTTTCTTCCCGACAAAGGCCCCCAGTCGCAAGGCGGCGACGGGTAAGCACCCACATTGTTTCACAATTAAACACTCATACTTACATATTATGAGCAAAGAGAAAAAGTTCAGGATTCTCAAATCCGAAAATCATTTGTCTGCCTTCTTGGAAGAAGGAGCAAGCTTTTATATTGGCCTGTTACTTGAGGACTTTTTGAAAAGCCCCAATCTCAGTAGATACGGCCTCCCCCGAGACCCCTCCGCATTTCCAAAAACGTTTATTCCAGCACCTCGCGGCTCGGCTACAAAAGCGAACATAAAAGGGAAATACGTGCGGAAGCAGCCGGAGGAGAAAACCGACAAAAAGGTTCACATCAAATACACGAGGAAAGACGGTATTAAAATCGAGTACGACAGAATCTTTCACGTGTATGTAAAGATGCTTTTGCACCTGTACAACATTGAACTCTCCCTCCGGGAAAATTCTCATGGGCAGAAAATTGTCGTTTCTCCGCGCTTGAGATTCGAAAATACCTCGGCCTCCAACACGAAAAATACTCACGTAATCAATATGTTTTGCGAGGTATTTAATGACTTCGAGGTTTTCACAGATGCACTCGAACCGGCGATCCCCTTCAACAAACAATTTGACCAGGAGCTATTGCCTCAGGGGAAATTGGCCGATGCCGGGAACTTCGATGAACTCGTACAGGTGGCAGGTAGGGTATTGAGAAACGAAAAAGAGACCCGTGCTTTCCATGAACGCCTGAAAGTCATCCAGGAATACAATCCCGATATACTCGGCAAGGGGTCGAAAGGATTTCTCGGATACATCGTGTTCGGCTTTACCGACAAGGGAATCGTGATTTTGGAAAGTATGTACCACGGAAACGCCACCTACGTCTTCGATGTCAATGATTACGAGGAAAAAATTGTGAAGGACAAGCAAGTCATCCTTAATGGTCACTTGGCAAAGAGACGGTTCTTCCACCATGAAAATTGGGAGCCGCGAATTCGCGCTTATCTTTCCAGACAAACTCAACAGGGAACGCCCCAGGCATTAACACACTAAACTCTTTGATTATGGCAAATAAAAGCAAAGTCAAAACCACGAAGGTTCCAAGGAGTGCCGTAACTGGCCAGTTCATTACAATGACGGCGGCCAAAAAGCATCCGAAAACCACCGTAGTAGAAACTGTTACCAAGAAAAAGAGGAAGAGGTAACTCAATTTTCCCAGCGCAGTTGGCCTCTTGCGAAGGAGGCCAACTGCTTTAACCACCAAATCATTGTCAATGCGGCCATTACATAGGAGGGCAACAGTAGCCATTATGGAGAGTCGCCATTTTTCACAATAAACCGTAAACCATGTCCTACATATTGCTTACCGCCGATTTTCCCGGAGTGACTTCCGATCAACGCACCAAAATTTATGAAAGTCTTAAAAAGGAGTCGTGGCAAAAAGTTACTGAGGCTGGCCGAGATGTTTCAACTGCTTGGTTCGCTCAATTCGATGATAGTTTCACGGAAAAAAGTGCAATTCGACATCCCGCTTTATTTTTGCGATTAGAGCCAGATTGAAACCTTTATAAGGTTGCTCAATCCACATCCATAACGGTGAAAATACTTATAGAGAAATGATTTTCCCCTCTCAGGTATTCAACGTTATAAATCCCCCGTCGATCGGATAATCGGTACCGGTGATAAAAGCCGCCTCGTCGGAACACAGGTACAGGATCAGGCCGGCAATCTCGTCCGGCTTGCCCATGCGCCCGATGGGCTGGGTTTTGGAGAGTTTTTCAAACATTTCCGCTTCCCGGCCGGGGTAGTTTTTTTGCAAATAACCGTCCACGAACGGCGTATGCACCCGCCCCGGGGAAATGGAATTGCAGCGAATGTTGTCCTGCAGGTAGTCCTTGGCTACCGACAGGGTCATGGCGTGTACGGCGCCCTTGCTCATGGAATAGGCGAAGCGGTCGGCCAGGGCCACGTGCGCCGCCACGGACGACATATTGAGAATAACTCCGCCGCCGTTGTGTTGCATCACCGGGATCGCGGCGTGCAGGCAGTTGTACACCCCTTTCACGTTCACGTTGTAGATACGGTCCAGGTCGGCCTCGGTGGTGTTGTCCGCCCGACCGATGTGCGAGATGCCCGCGCTGTTCACCAGGATGTCCACCCGGCCGAGGGCGGCAAAGAGGGTCTTTACTTCCGCCTGCTGGGTCACGTCGCAGGGGTGGGCGAGGGCCTGCCCGCCTTCCGTACTGATTTCCGCGAGCGCGTTTTCCAGCGCTTCCCGGTTGATGTCCAACAGATGCACCACCGCGCCCTGGCGGGCCAACAACAAAGCCGTTGCTTTTCCGATGCCGCTCCCGGCGCCGGTTATTACTGCGTTTTTTCCGGTTAATTGAAACATAGGCAGAAAGGAATTATAGTCGAATGATTCGATTTTTAAAGAATAATCCGATTGATTCGATTGAGAACCAGTGCTTTGGCAATGGGCTCCGTTCAAAACTACTTTGCGCTGACTATAATGCGCTGCAAGGTAAGCCTTATGTCGGTTACGTAATCCTCAGACCCTTGCAGGGTGACAAAAAGACGCGGCCTTCGGCCACGTTTGAATGCGCCGGGCGGTTGTTCGGGCCGCATAGCGGCAACCGACCCAATCGAATCAATCGACCCAATCGAATCAATCGACCCAATCGAATCAACCGACCCAATCGAATCAATCGGCCCAATCGAATCAATCGACCCAATCGAATCAATCGACCCAATCGAATCAATCGGCCCAATCGAATCAATCGACCCAATCGAATCAATCGACCCAATCGAATCAATCGACCCAATCGAATCAATCGGCCCAATCGAATCAATCGACCCAATCGAATCAATCCCTAATACGGCGACGGACTCACGCACGTCCATCCACCGTCCACGATCAGCGTTTGCCCGGTGATGTGGCGGGCTTCGTTGGATACCAGGAACAGAGCGGTGTTCGCGATGTCGTCCACCCGGGCCGGGCGGCCCATGGGGGTGATGGCCGACCAGATGGTTTCGTAGTCCGGATCTTCCAGTGTGCGTTCCGTGAGCGTGGCGCCGGGGGCGATGGTGTTGACGTTGATGCGGAACGGAGACAGTTCGAGTACCAGGTTTTTGGCCAGCATTTCCACGGCGGCTTTGCTCATGCCGTAGGCGGCCAGGTTTTTATGGGCCTGGTGGCCGGTCACCGAGGAGGTGAACAGCAGGCTGCCGCCCGAACCCTGCCGTTTCATCTGGTTGGCCGCGGCCTGGGCCAGAAAAAAGGTGCCGCCCAGATTGACCCGCATGACCTCGGCAAAGGCCTCGGGGGTATAGGTGAAAAAATCGCCGTAAAGGGTAATGCCGGCATTGGCTATGGCGATGTCCAGGCCGCCGAATTCGGCCACGGCGGTTCCGACCATTTGCCGGATGACGGCGGGGTCGGCGGAATCGCCGGGCACCGCGATGCAGCGGGCCTTTTCAGTGGAGATCGACCGGGCGGCGTTTTCCGCCAGGGCCGCGTCGCGGTCGTTGAGAATGACCTGCGCGCCGGCGGCGAGCAGTTTCTGGCAGATGGCCAGGCCGATGCCTTGGCCCGCTCCGGTGACAAGGGCGGTTTTTCCGTAAAGATTCGTCATAGGCAACCGTATCGCAGCCCTTGAGTGCGGCTACAAAATACGGAGCAAACTACCGGACATTTCCGCAAATGAGAAATACCCGGCGGCCCGGGCCGGGGTAAATTTACCGACCCATTTTTCCCATAATATCTTTCACGATTTTCTCCGCATGGACCCGCGAGTTCTCGATGAACCAGACGTGGGTTTCCAGTCCGCCGCAGACCACTCCGGCCAGATAAAGCCCCGGCACGTTGGTTTCCTGCGTCTCGGGGTCGTAGAAAGGGTGGCATTTGTCGTCTTCGGTGACGGTGACGCCGAATTGCCGCAGCATGTCCAGGTTGGGCCGGTAGCCGGTGGCGGCGATGACGTAGTCGTTGGGCAGGGTCAGCAGGCCTTCGGGCGTCATGATGTCTACTTCGTGCTGGCGGATGGCGCGCAGTTCGGAGTGAAAATAGGCCTGGATAGAGCCTTCCTGGATGCGGTTCACGATGTCGGGGCGGACCCAGTACTTGACCCGTTCACCGATCTCGCCCTGCCGGATGACCATGGTGACCTGGGCCCCTTTGCGCCAGGTTTCCAGCGCAGCGTCCACGGCCGAGTTGTTGGCGCCGACCACCAGCACCTTCTGCCGGTAGTAAGGGTGCGGTTCGCTGTAGTAGTGCGTGACCTTGGGTGATTCTTCGCCCTCGACGTCCATCAGCATGGGAATGTCGTAGAAACCGGTAGCCAGGGCTATATGTCGGGCCCGGTAGGTCGTTTTGGTGGTGGTCACCAGGAAGCCTTCTTCTTCCTGTTTCACGTCGGTCACCCGTTCGTACAAATTCAGGTGCAGGTGGTTAGACTCCGCCACCCGCCGGTAGTATTCGAGGGCTTCGGCGCGGGTCGGTTTGGCGTTGTTGGACACGAAGGGTACCCCGCCGATCTCCAGCCGCTCGGAGGTGGAAAAAAAGGTCATGTTGGCCGGGTAGTGGTACAGGGAGTTTACCAGGCTGCCTTTTTCCACGATGACGTAGCGCAGCCCGGCCCGGTGGGCTTCCAGGCCGCAAGCCAGGCCGATGGGGCCGGCGCCGATGATGAGGAGGTCATATTCTTGCATACAGTCGATAACGCATTAGTTGCCGGTAGGGTTGAAAAAGCGGAGGCACCGGTTTTTAAAGACTTTAATCGGGAGGGAAGGTTTTTGTACGTTTGCCTTTTTACAAATGATCACTCCTCCGCTCTGTTTATGCGAAAACTCGATGCCATCACCGACCCGGTGTACCATTCCAAAACTCCGGGCCGGGTAGAACGATTCTTTTTGCGGTATATCCGCGACCCGCGCGACCTGCCGTTTGCCTTCCTGTGCCTGCAAATCGCGCTGACGGTCGTACCGCTGGGCATTTCCCTTTTCTTTACCGAAGGTACGGCCTGGGCCGTGCTGGCGCTGGCGTTTCTGAGTACGCAGGTTTATTTTTTAGGCCCGTTTACCCTGATGCTGCACAACACGAGCCACAATCCGTTTTTCAAACGCGAATACACCTGGGGTAACCGCCTGATCCCCTGGGGGTTGTGCCCGGTGATGGGGCAGTCGCCCGATACTTATTTCAGCCACCACATCGGGATGCACCACGCCGAAAACAACATGGAACTGGACGGCAGTTCGACCCTGCGGTTCCAGCGCGACAGTCTGATCGATTTCATGAGGTACTACGGCCGGTTCCTCATCTTCGGCATTTTCGATCTGTTCCGCTACCTGCGTTTGCGCAACAAAAACTCCTTTTTGCGCAAAGCCGCGGTTGGCGAAGCCACTTTCCTGGCGGTGAGCCTGCTGCTGCTGTGGGTCGACTGGAAATCTTCGCTGGTGGTATTCCTGGGGCCGCTGATCCTCGTCCGTTTCCTGATGATGTCCGGCAACTGGGCCCAGCACGCCTTTATCGACCCGGCACGCCCCGAGAACAATTTTGTCAACAGCATTACCTGCATCAATACCGTGTACAACCGCCGGTGTTTCAACGACGGATATCACATCGGCCACCACCTGAAACCGCACCTGCACTGGACGGAGATGCCCCGGGATTTTCAGGCCAACGTGGATAAATACGTCGAAAACCGGGCCCTGGTATTCGAGGGCGCCGACTACCATAAGATCTGGGCGATGCTCATGCTCAAGCGCTACGACGTGCTGGCCGACCACCTGGTCAACCTGAACGGCATGTACCGCTCGAAAGAGGAAGCGATGAACCTGCTGAAAGAGAGAACCCGGCGGTATCAACAGGGTTGATGAGGGTTGATTTTTGATGTTTGCGACAAAATACAGCATACAAGCGATTCAGCGGGAATACAATACGGTTTAAATTGCATCCTAAACCAAACCGTCCGGCATTGGTAGCCGGCAATCCCCCCGTTTTGCATTATGGATCAACGCATCATCAACCTTTACGACGAATACACCCATAAACCCCTGACCCGCAAGGAATTTCTGGAACGCCTCGTTCAACTGGCCGGCGGAACTGCGGCCGCGATGGCCTTGCTGCCGCTGCTGGAGTCCTGCTCCACGCCGGCCAAAACCCAGTCCGGCGAGCTGTTCACCGAATACGTAACCTATCCGGGGGTGAATGGGGAAATGAAAGCCTACGTAGCCCGGCCTTCGCGCAGCAAACCTTATGCTGCGGTGACGGTCATTCACGAAAACCGCGGCCTGAACGCCCACATCGAGGATGTAACGCGCCGGGTAGCGCAGGCCGGCTACCTGGCCATCGCCCCCAACGCCCTGGCGCCGCTCGGCGGCACCCCGCCCAACGAGGACGAAGCGCGGCAGTTGTTCACCCAACTGAAGCCGGAAGAAAGCCTGCAAAACTTCATCCGGGTATTCGGCTACCTGAAAACACGCCGGGATGCCAACGGCCGCTTCGGCTGCGTTGGTTTCTGCTGGGGCGGGCTGATGGCCAACAACCTGGCGGTCCAGGTTCCCGACCTGCGGGCCGCCGTGGCGTTCTACGGCCGGCAGCCGGAGCCGGCCGAAGTGCCGAAGATAAAAGCCGCTCTTCAACTGCACTACGCCGGCCTCGACGAACGGGTGAATGCCGGGATCGCCGCCTACGAAGAGGCCTTGAAAAAAGCCGGTACCCGCTACGAATTGTATATGTACGAAGGCGTCAACCACGCCTTTCACAACGATACTTCGACCGCCCGGTACAACGAGGCCGCCGCCAAACTGGCCTGGCAGCGGACGCTGGCGTTTTTTGAAAAATATCTGGGATAACCGCTGGGTTGCGGGCATATCCGGGTTGAGACACCGCACCTCCTATTCCGCCGAACGGGTTCGGCGGTACAAACAGCATGGGCCATCCGGTGTCCGGGATGGCCCATGTTTGTATGATCGGAAGGCAAAAATGCCGAAACCTGAAAATCCAGGTGCTGCCGTGACTTACTGCTTCTGGAATTCCAGTACGTCGCCGTTGCCGGTCGAGGTCGAAATGACCGTTTTGCCGTTCAGTTTCAGGTCGGTATCCGATTTTTCGGCCAGGCCCCAACTGCCATGGATAATATCGAGCGGCGAAGTGGCGCCGTCGATGCCGAAATCCGCGGTTGCGGCAGTACCGTTTACTCTCCATTTCGCCTCGATGATGCTGCCGTTGGGCTGGTGGATGATAAGTTTGTCGTCGTCGTTGAATTCGAAGGAATAGTTGTCGAACAGGTCGGTCTGGTCATCAAAAGGCTGGGCGGAAGAATCCGCCAGTTTCACTTTATAGGACGAAACCTGCCAATAGGTTGTTTTGGCAGCCGTGTCGTCCGACTTGCCGCAGGAAAAGAGAAAGAGGCCCGAGAACAGGAAAAGAAGAGCGGGTATAAGCGGTTTTTGCATAAATTAAAGATTGGTGAGTGAAGAAGATGCCGCGAAAGGTACAAGAATTATTCCATACGTACCAAACGAGACCCGCACTTACGACCAGAATCCGACATTTGCCCAGTTTCCCAACCCTGCAATCCCTGTAACCTGCAACCTCTTACCCCATGCACGCCTTGACGAAGGCCACGAACAGCGGGTGCGGATTTTCGACCGTGCTTTTCAGTTCGGGGTGGAACTGTACGCCCACGAACCAGCGGTGGTCTTTCAGTTCCATGATCTCGACCAGCCTGGAGTCGGGGTTCACGCCGGTCGCCATCATGCCGGCTTTTTCAAATTGTTCCAGATAGGAGTTGTTGAACTCCCAGCGGTGGCGGTGGCGTTCGCTGATGGCAGCGGTGTTATAAGCCGCCATGGCTTTCGATTTTTTCTTCAACTCGCAGGGATAAGCGCCCAGGCGCATGGTGCCGCCTTTCTGGGTGATGAGTTTCTGCTCGTTCATCATGTCGATGACCGGGTGCGGCGTATTCGGGTTCACCTCGGTGGACGAGGCGCCGGCGAGGTTCAGCACATTGCGGGCAAACTCGACGCAGGCGGTCTGCATCCCCAGGCAGATGCCGAAAAAAGGCACGTTGTTCTCGCGGGCATAACGAATGGCGGAGAGTTTGCCCTCGATGCCCCGCTCGCCGAAGCCGGGCGCCACCAGGATGCCGTTGAAATTCGCCAGGGTTTTGCCGACGTCCTTGTAACTGCCCTCCAGTTCCTCGGCGTGGACGGGCGTAACGCGCACCTTGCACTCGTTCACCGCACCGGCGTGCACGAAGGATTCGTAGATGGATTTGTAAGCGTCGGGCAACTCGTTGTATTTTCCGATCAGGCCGATGCGGACCTCATGCATCGGATTTTTGAGTTTGCTGAGGAAGTTTTTCCAGGTATTCAGGTTCGGCTCCTTGGTGTCGCGCAGGTGCAGTTTGGAGATCACCACCGAATCGAGCCGTTCCTTGAACAGCATCAGCGGTACATCGTAGATGCTTTCCGCGTCGATGGCTTCGATAACGGAACTGGTTTCCACGTTGCAGAACTGGGCCAGTTTCCGGCGGATGTCCGGCCCCAGCGGGTGCTCGGTGCGGCAGGCCAGCACGTCGGGCTGCACGCCCAGGCTGAGCAGTTCCTTGACCGAGTGCTGGGTGGGTTTGGTTTTGAGTTCCTTGGCGGCGTTGAGGTAGGGCACCAGGGTCAGGTGGATCACCATGCAGTTGTCGCGGCCCAGTTCCCAGCGCAACTGCCGCACCGATTCCACGTACGGAAGCGACTCGATGTCGCCCACCGTGCCGCCCAGTTCAGTGATGACCAGGTCGTACTGGCCGGTCTGCCCGAGCAGCAACATGCGCCGTTTGATCTCGTCGGTGATGTGGGGGATCACCTGCACGGTTTTGCCGAGGTACGCCCCTTCGCGTTCCTGGTTGATAACGGTCTGGTAGATCCGCCCGGTGGTGACGTTGTTGGCCTGGGAGGTCGGGATGTTCAGAAAGCGTTCGTAGTGGCCCAGGTCGAGGTCGGTTTCCGCCCCGTCGTCGGTCACGTAGCATTCGCCGTGTTCGTAGGGGTTGAGGGTGCCGGGGTCGACGTTGATGTAGGGGTCGAATTTTTGAATGGTGACCGAGAACCCGCGGGCCTGAAGCAGTTTGGCAAGTGAAGCACAAAGGATACCTTTTCCGAGCGAGGAGGTAACTCCGCCCGTAACAAAGATGTATTTCGTCATAGTATGGCAGCGGCCATTGGATTCTTCAACAGGATACCCGTGACTACGCTGGTCCGATGCCCGGGGTCAAAAAATCCAATGTCCAGAATTGTTTGTTACGGGATGCAAAGGTACGCAGGAGGATTCGGGATTCGGGAGTAGGGGAGGCAGGAATTTGTATTTTCATTTTTACTCCAGCCGGCTGAAAGAAAAGGCCCGCCGCAAACCCTCTTTCATCTGCAGCAGCCAGCCCAGTTCCTTGACTTCGGTGGAGGAATGCTCGATGCCCATGGTTTCAAAGTCGATGTTGCGGTACAACTCGTTCATATCCATCCGGATATATATTTTACGGCTGGTGCCGTCGAGCACCACGCCGTTGAGGGGAACCGTCACCTCGGTCAGGGCGGCATCAGTACCGAGGTGGTAGAACATTTGCAGGGTGTCGTTCAGGGAATTGACAAAATTGCCCTCGTGGCGGTAAAACACGTACCCCGATGCCCAGGACCAGATCATGCCGTAGAAAGGATCGAGGTCGCCGGACTGGTCGCCGCTGTGGTTCCGCACGGAGTCGATGCCCACGTTGAATTGCAGGGAAACATAGCGGCCGTTGGGCAGGCTGTCCACCCGGATCTCTTTGCTCTGCGGGTCGTCCTGGTTGATCAGTTCGTAATTGTTCAGCGCATGGCGGTGGCCGTCTTCGGTTTCCAGGGTAAAACGGCTGACGTAGTACTTGAGCGAATTGACGGAATACCGGTTGCCGGCTCCGTCGGGGTACAGTATTTTTCCGTACTCCACCGGCTGGCTGCCGGCCATATTTTCAAAAATGAAAACGGTGTCGGTGACCGCCGGGCCGGATTCATTTTTTTTACAGTGCAGGAAAAGCAGCGCCGGCAGGGCCAGGAGCAGGGTGCGGGTAGCGATATTTTTCATAAACGTTGCGTTTATTCCATGGAATGGCCGAACAGGTTGATGCCTACGGCGATGTAAAACATGTGGCCGCTCAGGTCGGGGTTGTCCTTGTTCCAGTTCAGCCAGTTGTAGCCGGTACGCACCCGCACGCTGATGTAGGAAAGATTCTCGGCGTCTTCTTCTGCGCCGGTAAAGATCCTCACTTTGACGTCGGCATTCAGCGCGGCGCCGGCAAATATCCGGGCAAAAAAGAAATCCGAATAGTACTCGGGCTGCGAATCTTCGTCCGTCTCATCCTCGCCGGGAGGCTTCAGGATGCTGACCCCGGCTCCCAAAGCCGGAAAAAGGCGAAACTTCGGATTGCTGACCAGGTCGTATCCGACTTCCATGGAGGGTATGATCACCGAGGACGGATCGTTTTTCGGCCATTCGTAACCGTTCAGGTAAATCGGCCGCGACAGTTTTTGCCAACTGAAATTACAGCGCAGGCCGAAGGTCCACCCTTTGGCCCAATAAGCGAGACCCACGTCGAAACCATAAGGCGAACGCAGGGTGCGCTCCAGTTGGTTGCGCCAGCGCCCGCTGGAAAACAGCAGGTCGAAGGAAAATCCCCGGTCGGTCTGCACCTGGTACGCCGGCGCGGCCGGAGCATACAGGTTGGACTTGAGATAAGAGCCGAACTTCGACTCGGGATAGCGGGCGGCGAAGGCATCGAGGCGTTTATTCCATTCGCCGGATTGCTGCTCCTTCCGGTTCAGGCGGAGCAGGTAATCCAGTTGGATCAGGGCAAATTGTTTCTCTTCCTCCGTCAGAAATCCCCGGCTGATGCTTTCGTAAATCAGGAAACGGCGCTCGTACAGCGTACTGTCGAGGCAGGCGAACAGACCGTCGGCCGGGGGCTGTTGCCGGTCCGCCAGGTTCTGACGTTCGGCGGCATCGAAACGGGAAACCTCATCGAACAGATTGCCGTAGGCTTCTTCCCAGTAATAGAGCAACCAGCGTTCGTCCCAGACCAGGGCCACCCGGGTGCTGTCTTCCAGTTTCATCAGGGAGTCGCGCCAGAGCGAGGCGCCGGCGGGATCGTCGGCCACAAAAGCGGCCAGCAGTTCTTTCCGGGCCGCAGCGATCCGGTCCGCGGGTTTTTGGGCCGCCAGGGCGGTCGAAAAGAATACAAGGCAGAAAAGTAGGTGTCTGGCCATAGGGTAGGAGTTTGTGACGTTGGGTGGTTGGAAGTTGGATTACAGGCGTTTGGCCCGGAGGCGCCGAACCTTTATGAAGCGGCGATCTGTCCGGTAAACACCAGTTCGGCCGGGCCGCACAGCCAGATACCGGAAAACGTGCCGTCACCGTTGGCGTGGAAGCGAACCGCCAGGTTGCCTCCCCGGGCATGCACGGGAATTTCCACGTCGCGGTCCGTAGCGCCGCGGTACAGATAGCCGGCAATGGCCGCTGCCGTCACGCCGGTACCGCAGGCCAGTGTTTCGTCTTCCACACCGCGTTCATAGGTGCGAATGTCGAGACTTTTATCGGGATTCAGGGAGGCCAGATTCACGTTAATTCCCGCTTCCCGGAAGCGTTCGGAGTAGCGGACGGCACGCCCTTCCCGGACCATATCCACATTTTGCAAATCGTTATCAAAGCGGACAAAGTGCGGTGAGCCGGTGTTCAGGACAAAGGTATCGTCCTGCCTTTCCACCCGGATTACGTCGGTCATTTTTAGTTCGACCCAATCCCCGTTCCCGGCCGGATTCGGCAATTTACGCGATTTTCGGTTAACCGCCGCCGACCCGCCAGACGATCGCGTTGCGCACGTCGGTGTCCTCGATCTCGCGCGTGGTCGGCACCGAATACTTGGCGAT
>WBZQ01000625.1_pt1 | contig 27210 bp, 22 predicted proteins | sample 5204251 | NCBI WGS metagenome assembly WBZQ01 (sample SAMN12412402, study PRJNA552823) | activated sludge metagenome | isolation source: activated sludge from nitrification reactor of wastewater treatment plant... | place: USA: Virginia | collected 2017-09
TGAATGGGCGTCGTTTCGCTGTCTTCAACGGACCCTGGGGCTCCAGGTGTACTTTGCCGCTCCCTATGCGGCATGGGAACGTGGGACGAATGAGAACACCAACGGCTTATTACGCGATTATTTCCCGGCTGAATAAAAGGGGACATTCTACTTTATTGTGTTGATGTGAGGGCCCACATTCTATAGAGTGCAGGGCATGCCACGCACAGCTCGGGCTGCAGTCGGGGGATTGTGCTATCACGTCATCAACCGGGGTAATGCTCGGGGGGAGGTGTTTCACAAGCCGGAGGACTATGCGGCCTTCCGGCAACTCCTGGGAGAAGCGGGCGAGCGGGTACGGATGAGACTCCTGGCCTACTGCCTGATGCCGAATCATTTTCACCTGGCCCTCTGGCCGCGCCATGATGGGGACTTGAGCCGATTTATGCAGTGGCTGTTGACAGCGCATGTGCGCCGGTACCATCGGCATTATCAGTCTGGTGGCCATGTGTGGCAGGGACGCTTTAAGGCCTTTCCGATTCAGCAGGACGATCATCTCCTAACGGTGCTGCGATATATCGAGCGCAATCCCTTGCGAGCCGGGCTGGTGGCTCAGGCAGAAGATTGGCTCTGGTCGAGCCTGCGTGGGCGTGGTGAGGCGTCTCACGATGGATCGCCTGCTATGCACGCGTCGCCCGTAAGGTTGCCGGACCAATGGGTGCGCATCGTGAATGCGCCGATGACGGAGACGGAGGTGGCCCGTGTCCGGCGGAGCGTGAATCGGGGGACGCCTTTTGGAACGGGCGGATGGGTGCAGCGCACGGCGGCGCGCTTGGGGTTAGAAGCCAGCCTTCGTCCGCGCGGCCGCCCGCCGAAGTCGACTGAAAAATAGCATGTCCCCTTTTGTGCCCTGTGGAGTGGACTCTGTATCGGGGTGCGATGGCTTATACGAGCTCGTTGAATCGGTCGACAGACAACCGAGCCTGCTTCAGGATATGGGACAGCGTTGATCGCTTGATTGGCCGATGGGCTGGAACCGTGACCTTCAACACTTCGGTGCGGAGATGTTTCTGGAGTCGGATATGACTGCCTTTTTGCCGGACAACAACCCAGCTATCTCGCTGCAACGCCCGAATCACTTCCGTGTAAGAGAGACTGGGAACTTTGCTCATACCGCGAGTTCGATTTGTTCAGCATCGGGACTGAGGGCTAAGTCGTCTTCGACCGGCTCGAGATATAACTCGATGGCCTCACGAATATTCTTCAAGGCTTCGTCTTTGCTCTCTCCTTCGCTGATACAGCCGGGAAGTGTGGGCACAAAGACGGTGAAACCGCCGTCCTCACTGGGTTCGAGCACAATTCTGAGTTTCATAGGTACCCCATGGTTCAAAGGCTTCCAGAAAGATAGCAAACGAATTCGATCTAGGCAACGAGAGCGAGTAGGGCATCACTCAGGAACTTCATCCGGCGCGGAGCATCACATGGTCCGACTGGGCAGCCGCAAACTCAAGGGCTGTCTGAATATCTTCTTTCTCCAGATAGGGATAGTCCTGCAGGATGGTCTCCGGTGAGACGTCTGCGGCCAAGAGATCGAGTATGTCCTTCACGCGGATCCGCATGCCGCGAATACAGGGACGACCACCGCACTGAGCCGGATTGATCGTAATGCGAGAGAGTACGCTCATGAGGGCCATGTTAACTCTGGCCAGGCGTGGAGATCAATGTCATTCGGGATAATTACCATGCTGAGAGAAGCCAGGCTCGTGACAACAAGGATGCCTACATGATTATCGCTGACATTGTCTCCCAGCATGTTGAAGAAGCTGCCTTTCTGTGGCTATTGCGTTCGAGCGCAATTCGTCAGCCGCACTATGCGCTCAAAGACCTAGCCAAGCTTGATGAGCGTGTCGAGGCGCATCTCGATGGTCTGCGCGTAGCAGGTGCATCAGACACATGGGGTTGGGAGTCATTTTGTATAGCAGGATGGATGAATTCCAACTTGGAGTGTGACGCGGCAGAGCAGCATTCTAGGATCGTGTGAACACTTTTGCAGTCTCAGGAGACTCTTTTATGAAACCACGTATATTTATCGGGTCATCCACAGAAGGCTTGGATATTGCTCATGCGGTGCAGTCCAATCTCGAATCGGCGACCAGGTCACGATTTGGAGCCAATGAATCTCCAGGGTTGGATCTCGTACTATGCATCCGCAAATTCAAACGTAAAGCGCAGTGGAACTGGGTCTGATCGTGACCCGTGCAGGGTTGCTTTCTTCTGTGGCGAATCGACAAGAAACAACAGGGTCGGGAGTCGTTCTTTTAGGATTGTGTCGTGTGACGTAATTCTCTGTCAGCCCACGGTAATGGTGTTGCCGTCGTTGACAGTTCCATTGAGGGATCGTGTCCGACATCTTCATGATGCAGTGTCTGTCGGTGGCTAGGATCCTGAGGGCGGGAGCGTGGAACTATAAGTGCATTACTTCTGATGAAAAGTAATGCTACTGTATATTAATTCAGACTTGTGATGTGAGGTAAGCATGATTGGATCGACGATTACCCGAAAAGGCCAGGTCACCATCCCCAAGACCATTCGCGATCGGCTTGGCGTGCGGGAAGGAGAAAAGGTCTTGTTTGTCGTTCGCGGTGATGACGTGGTGCTGAAAGTTGTTCGAGGAACGATTTTGGATCTGAAGGGTTCAGTCACGCCTGTTCAACGACCGGAAGATTTTGAGTCGATCCGACAGTCCGCCAAAAGAGCCATCGCGGCGAAGCTCGGGCGACATGACTAGCCGTTTTATCGATACGAATGTCTTCCTTCGGTATCTCACGAATGATGATCCTGTGAAGGCAAAGCGCGCTGAGGCGTTGTTTCGTGATGCCGTTCAGGGAAAAGCTCTGTTGACGACGAGTCTGTTAGTTATTGCCGAGATCGTATGGACGCTCGAATCTTTCTATCAATTGGACAAATCAGGCGTGGCCCCGCGTATCGAGAAGATTCTCAACACCCGGAACCTCGAGTGTCCTGGCAGTACCCTGATCATGATGGCCCTCGATCTGTATGTTCAGCAGAACATCGACTTCATCGATGCGTACCATGCCTATCTGTTAAAAGAGCACGACATGAATCGAATCGTGACCTACGATCGAAAACACTTTTCAGGTGTTCCGTGGCTGGAGATTGAAGAACCATGATCAAGCCTGTACCGGCCCCTCTGGCGACTAAAATTGCGAGATCCGTCGGATGAGGTGGTGTTGGAAGCGGCGGTTAATGGTCATGCCGATGCCATTGTGACGTTCACTATTCAAGACTATGGCATAGATCGTCTTGTCAAGGAGGCGGGTGAATTGGCTGCCCATCGTGGGTTACGGGGGGTATGATGCAGTGCATTTGGCCTCCGCATTGATGCTTCGCGAACGAGTTTCGTCAGACGTCGCATTTCTCGCATTTGACCGTGCCTTGATGATGGCTGCACGGCGTGAGGCACTTCATCTTCATTCGCTTGGAGGGTAAAGGATTTCTCAGTCTCGAATGGGCTTGCGCTCCTGGTGTGCTTCGAGGATGTTCTTGGCGACATCACGTGCAATGGTCGAAGGTTTCCTGGAGGGTCCTTTCTTCCGCAACGGAGTCGTTCAAAGGGGGCGGGATACATTTATTGAGCAGGGCCGGCGCACGTTCTAATCCGAAACGCATAGCTCTGGCAACGAGATCTTCCCATACACCTTTCTCCATTGATTTATACACTACACGGGAGTAGGCTCTTGGCGATGGAGGTGGGTGATGGCTCGAACAAATATTGTGTTGGATGAGCAGCTTGTGCGGCAGGGGTTGAAGGTGTCTGGGTGTAAGTCGAAACGAGAGCTTGTGGATTTTGCACTTCGCGAACTGCTGAAGACGGCGAAGCGCCGGGAGCTCTTGGCCCTACGCGGGCGGGTCCGATGGGAGGGCGATCTTGACCGCCTTCGACGCTCACGGACCCTGGCCTCGTGATCATCGTCGATACGTCCGTATGGATTGAGTTCCTCGAAGGTCGAGGTAGTTCATATGATCGCCATCTTGCCGAGCTGATTCAAGCGGATGCTCCAATCGCCTTGACTGAAGTGATCTATTGCGAGGTGCTCCAGGGTATTCGAGATGATGCGGTCTATGCGAACGTGCGGCAGATTTTACAGGCCTTTCCGATATTGTTTCTCAAGGGATTGCGGTCGGTCGATCACGCCGCTGCCCTATATCGAACCTGTCGCCGCAAGGGGTACACGATCCGCAGCACCGTTGATTGTCTTATTGCGGCAGTGTGCCTCGATGCTGGAGCCGAGCTGTTTCATCATGATCGCGATTTTGATGTGCTCGCAAAGATCGCCGATTTGAAAATCTATCGTCCTTCGTCTGAGGGGCGATAGGGAGTTTACCGAGGGAAAAGTGGTGGTCAGAATCACCTCTGTGGAGGAGACTGTGAACTTGCCTCATGCCGCGAGTTCGATCTGTTCTGCATCGGGGCTGAGAGTCAGGTCGTCTTCAAGTAGTCATCGCATCGACACGAATTCACGAATGCATGCAACACAACAATGGGGTCAGGCATGCATATTGACTTACAACTGGACCGCCCACTATGTTTTCGCTCATGGTCCGCAAGCCCCGACTCGACGTTCCTGGCGGAGTCTATCAGGTCCTTGCCTCTGGCAATCGTTGCGCCACGATCTTCCATGATGACGCAGATTACCACGCCTATCTGGAGCGCCGCGAGCGCTATGGCCAGCGCGATGAAGGGACCGTCCACGCCTCTGTCCTTATGACCAACCGTGGCGGCGCTTCTTCTTTTGAAGCTCCTGTTCAAGCTCGATCTCAGGCGGGCTAGTGCTGAAGTTACGGCCCCTCGGGGTTGCGTTGGACCACGGTTCGCCGCCCGTTAGGCTCAAACATCCAGAGATTCCCCTCGAATTTCCCAAAGTCGATAATATTGGAACTGGCATTCGCTACCGGTAACCGGCCATACCATTGCGTGGCATCAGCGGCATAGACGATAGCGGATGTCTGTGCCGAGAATTCGCTGAACAACTTCTGTCCATCACGATCGGTCCCCGCGTATCCTGGATGGGTCTGGGCGGCGCTGCACGCGAACACCGTGATGGTGTCGACGTAGCCGTTCATGATCGACGTGCATGGCACCGTTTTCGTGGTGAGATTCTCTTTCCCGAGCTGCAACCCGATTCCACCGATCCCCCGGACGACAGACTGCTGGCCTACCCAGTCATCATGCGATTCGAATCCATGGCACATGATCTGTAGTTCGACCGGCATGGCTTGTTGGGCGGCGTAACGCTGAACCCGTGCGAATACGGATATAAGCGGCGTTCTTACATTGACGGTAATGACCAAATCCGCAGCCGGCGGGAAACCAGCCAGCCGCGTATCATGAATAACCACCACTTTGGGCTTTCCCACCTGCGCCAGATTCGATGGTCTCATGAGACCGACAATGGCCTTATCCAGAGCATTCAGGGTCTTGAACCCTGCAATCCCATCATCGGTCAGATTCGCTCGTCGCTGAAAAGTCCTGACCGCGCCCTTCGTTTCCTTGCCATAGATGCCATCTGGAATCCCGTTCTTTCCAATCGACAACGGCATTTCGATGTCGAGATCCATCAACGCGGCTTGGAGTAACACCACGCCAGATCCATGCATGCCCTGTTTCAATGGAGGACGGTTGCGGTATGCTGCGCATAACTGCTGACTACTTTGGAAGTGTGAATATGTGAAGGGCATATTCCGTTCCCCCCTCTGGTCAATGCGTAGCCTAATCGTTGCGGTTTAACTGCTCTGACTCGCTTGTCCAGAATTGCCCAAGTCGGTAAGCCTCTGTGCCTCTACCTGCGCGAGGAAGGCAGTCGCTTTCCCTGGTCGGATGATTCGCGATGACTTTCAATACAACGGAACCGCTCCTTGGCCGGTCAACAGGTTAGGGTTGTATCAGTGTGTTCTGGAGCAAGAAGCAATATCGATACCTGTACACGCTCACAAACCATCACACAGGTGTCCTACCCAATCGACGTAAGGTCGGTAGGCATTCAGAAAAACGGTCATCAATGAAGGGGTATACCATACAACGTATAGGTACCTACTGCGTGTATTCCATGTGATACGTCATGTATCCGATCGGATTTGACCACAGGGTATGTTCTGCGTCAGCTACTGTCCTGCAAATCAAGTTGGTTGACTTGTGACCACTCCCTCAGATCTGGCGAAAGACTGTATCCAATTCGATTCACCGTGAATCTAAAACGATTCAGTGTGTCTCCTGGCGTCTGTGTCTGCGCCGATTGGAGAAGGATCTGTGGCAGAAGCATTGTGGCTCACTTTTTGCTAGCTGCAATACGTGATGCCACGATACGTGCTACCACGAAGAACGCGTGGGGATCATGAACCGACCACATGGTGGCCGTCTTAAGATGAGAACGTGGGATTGCCTAGGCAATCATTCACTGTTACAATCCAGCCCCCTTATTCATCGATCATCAGGATGCAGATCGTCCTGGCTCGTGCTCGTTGCCGACGACGGTCGCATTGAACGAAAATGGCGTTGCTGATGCCGAGCACTGATTTCACAATCGGAACTCCATCGCCGGTATTCGTGCGGCTCCAACAGGGCAACACCTGGACAGAGGAGCGCTCGTTCACGCGCTCCTTTACGATTGGGCGAGGGCCGGAGTGTGATGTGGTGATTACGGAACCGGCCATCAGCCGATGCCATGCGGAAGTGCGCTGGGAGGAGGGGAGTTGGCAGTTGGTCGATAGAGGGAGCCGCAACGGGACCTATCTCAATGGGGACAAAATTCAGGAGGTTCGGTTGCCAGCCTTGTGTCGAGTGACGCTCGGCCAGGATCATGCCGTATTACAACTCAGCATCGGCCACTCAGCAGAGGCGCTGCAAGATAGGTCCGATCGGACGATGTTGTGCCCGGAACCAGACTCCGTAACTCGGATCGTAGAACGGTTGGAGCAATTCGATCAAACCGCCGATGTGAGCCCCCAGACCAAGCGCTATCAGGAGGCCGTGGATCGGATCAGACAACGACAATCTCGACGGCACTATGTGACGGTGAGTCTGATCGGGGTCGCACTCATCATCGTTGCCGGCACCGCGTTCTTTCAGTGGAAGAAGATCACGGCCCAAAACGAGCAAATTGACTCGCTGAGCAAGACCGCTGAGGACATTTTCTATACGATGAAGCGAGTTGAGCTGCAGGTGGCGCAGCTCGATGAGATCGTCTCGAGGACCGCACAGGCGAAAGAACTCCAAGAGATTCAACTCAAACAGCAAGAAATCAAGAATCTGCAGAACAAATACGATCGGTTCATTAAGGAATTGGGGCTCTACGCCAATATGAGTGAACAGGACCGGGCGGTGTTCCGGGTCGCCCGGCTCTTCGGTGAGTGTGATGCAACCATGCCGAAAGACTTTTTGGCTGAAGTCAACAAGTACATCCAAAAATGGAAAACCACGGATCGCCTCCATGCCGGCATGCAGCGGGCATTGGCGGCCGGCTACACCGGCACGATTTCCAATGCGATGTTCACCAATAACTTGGCGCCGCACTTCTTTTATGTCGCCCTCCAAGAAAGTGGGTTCGATCATAAGGCGATCGGCCCCAAGACGCGGGTGGGCTATGCCAAGGGCATGTGGCAGTTTGTTCCGGATACCGCGAAGGAATTTGGGCTGAAACCAGGCCCGCTCCACCTGGAACCGCGCTTCGATCCGGATGACGACCGTTTCAATGCCAAGCTGGCCACCGATGCGGCGGCCAAATACATCAAGCGACTGTATTTGACCGATGCTCAGGCGTCTGGATTGCTGGTGATTGCGTCCTATAATTGGGGAGAAGGGAACGTCCTCAAGATGATCCGGCAGTTACCGAAAAACCCGAAAGAACGCAACTTTTGGCAACTCTTGAAGAAGTTTAAGATTCCACAAGAAACGTATGACTATGTCTTTTACATCATCTCCGCCGCAGTGATCGGGGAGAATCCGCAACTCTTCGGCTTTAACTTTCCCCCGCCATTTCCCAACCCCACCGGCACCAAAGCGCTCTAACCAGATGCGGAAAAATTTGATTGCTGTGCTTCGACGTGATCAGTACGAACGGAAAGATTTCGTCAATTCAATGACCTCCCGTTCGTCCTGAGGCTCTCGAAGGATGAACGGATAGTTTTCCCGCAGCTACATTATTCATAAACGCTTCAGCCAGTCGCGCCACGGTGGGCTCTGCTGAGCCGACGACCTACCACACGATCTTGTCCCAGCTGTCTCCCTGACGAGCAATATACAGTTTAATCTTCTTGGCGATGGGAGTGAGATCGACCGACTCCCCGGTCGTTGTGATGGCAGTCTCGATGAGGAGCACAGCAGAGGCCCCGGTATCTTCTTGCTTGACGGTGGCACGGGACAGCCTCAAGATTTTGTAGGTTCGGAACATTTCTTCGATATTGCGCTGGCGTTCCTCGGTCATGCGGGAGATGGCAAGCAGTTCCCCAAGATCCTGCCGTTCATAGGCCTGTTGAAACCGGTCGAGCAACGACTGCAATGGTTTATCGGGAAATGTTGGAGCGGGGTGAATCGCAAACATGGCCGGCTCGTTCTTCTCTGGAAGCTGCACGGCTTGCGGGGGAGGCGTTGGATGAAGCGGTTCGGACTTACCTCCTTCTGTTCGGACCGGAGGAGCCGCTGGTTTTGTTCCAGTCGCTATCGCGTGCGGCTTCGGTCTCTCACAGATAAGATCAAGTACGGAGGGGCGAATGGCTATCTCCGGCTCTTCCCCCAGCTCTTGACGAAGCGCGTTAACGTCACGCGTCGCATGCTCATACTTGTCATAGGTTTCGGTGAGCAGGGTCTTGAGAGACGGACAATCGGCTTTGGTGAGTCCCGCTTCCAGCTGCGCCGACACATCACGAAGCATCCCTTCGAGTTTGGCTCGATGTTCTTCACGCAGGGGAAGGAGGTCGCGCGCGCGGTCGTTCGGCTGTAGAGTCGTGGTCGGTGAGTCCTCAGGCTTGGGTCGAGCAGAAGGGCTCTCCGGTTGTGACGGGAAGTACGAGATGAATCCGATACCCATCAATCCCATGAGGACAATGCTGACGGCAATGGTCACCCCCCATGAGCGGCTAGGAGGAGGGGTAACAACCTCCGGCTGAGATGGCCTGATGGGTTCCGGTCTGGTGGCGGGTTTGGGTCGCGTCGGTTCCGGGGTGGGGAGCGCGATGGTGTGGTCGTCAATGAAGGGTGCCGGTGGGTTGACAGGAGGGGTAAACCGATACGATGGTGGGTTCTGTGGTGGCGGCGGTGTGATGACCGGGTCCATGTTCCCTGAGATCGGACGGGTATACCCTCCAGTGTATGCGCGCGGCGAAGCCGAAAGCTCTGTCGGTTCGGATTCGTCTGATACCGAGGTCGCGGGACTCTGCGGCAAGGTATACAGCAGCTCGTGCAGCTGGCTGGCCAGTGTGTCCGCATCAGCAATCCGCTCGTCGGGATTACGTCTCAGGAGATCCCGTACCACTCCCTGGATCAGCGACGGCAGTTGGCTTGGAAATTGGAGATTCAGTTCTTCTCGGTCGTAGGCTAGCTTCGCAAGAATGGAGGTTCCCGAGGATTCGGCGTAAGGAGTCCGTCCCGTCAACATCTCATACATGACGATGCCGAGGGAATAGAGATCAGACCGTCCATCGAGCTTCCCTCCGCGTGCCTGTTCCGGCGACATATATTCTGGGGTGCCGATCACCTGCCCGGCCGACGTCAGTGCAGCCTCATCCAGTGCTGCGGCAATACCAAAATCAGTGAGTTTCGCCGTGCCCTTTTGGTCAACCAATACATTCGCCGGCTTGATGTCACGATGGATCACGCCTTGAGTATGGGCATAGGCCAATGCCGATGCGAGTTGCTGAGCAAGACTGAGGGCATCGCGAGCGGAAAGAGTAGTTTGTTTACGGATAATCTCCCGGAGGTTCTTTCCCCGGCAGAACTCCATGACGAGAAATTGAGTGCCACGCTCTTCCTCAACGGCATAAATGGTGACGATGTTCTTATGCTGCAGCCGTCCCATGGCGCGCGCTTCGCGGAGAAACCGTTGCGCAAAGGATGGATCCCCACTGAGGTGCGCGTGCACGAGTTTAATGGCTACGACGCGATCAATTGTGCGGTCCAGCGCCTTGTAAATGACACCCATTCCTCCACGGGCGATCTCTTCTTGAACGACGTATTTGCCGGCAAAGACTTGTGGTGCCATGGGTCGTATCAGTCTTGGGATACTGCTAACTAGGACGCAGTCGCGATTATACCCAAGTGTCAGGGGCAAGGCTATGTCGATTCAGGCTCTTGCTCCACGTCAGGGCTTGACCGTGAAGGGTCCGGCTGCATTGTCTCATCTGATTCATCGGGTCCACGGTCTGCCAACTGAATCTATTTAGATTCACCCCTGTATCCTTTTCGTGTCAGTCCTGACTCTGGTGCTCATCCCTGCGGCTCACTCAGCCTCCTATATTGTTGAATACATGCATGTTAGAAATAAACAGCAGTACGTATTACAACTCGGCAAGACTTTTGCCTACTCCCCACATTAAATTTCCCCGTGCTTCCGCTCGCTCAGTGAGCGCTGACAGGGTGCCTGTGAATGACCTATTACCCCCGCCATGGGGGAGGCTTGAGACTCCTACTTTGAGATAATCTATACGAGGTTTAATTACCACGAAATACTACTTGCAGAGTCCGTTTGGCATCATTATAGTGGCGCCGCACGGATATATCCGAATGGCTGGTCTCCCGCGATCAGCCCTACCGGCGAAGAGGAGGATGACGAGTCAATGCGATCAATGTGGAATGAGACCTTGAGGATCCGCTGCCTGACTGGTCTCCTTGCAATGGCCTATCTTGGTACGTTGGCAGGAGGCTGCGCCGCCGCGACTGAGTCAGCGAAGTCCGTGGCGAGTGGGGGGACTCCAACGTCGGTGACGCTCGGTGTCGTGAATCCACAGGTGGTACTGGAACAGTCAAATGCCGGGCGTGCCGCGATCGACCAACTCAAGCAGTTTGTAGAAGAGAGACGGAAGGTCCTGGCGACGGAAGAGGCAGACATTCGAGCGCTCGATCAAAAGTTAAAAGGTCAAGACAAGACCTTTACCGAGGCACAGCGTCAGGAACGGCAGCGTCAGCTGGCGGGGCGCGTGCAGCAGTACCAGCAGAAGACGCAGCAGCTAAATCAGGACATCGCAGCCAAACAAAAAGCGCTGACAAGCGACTCGATGCAGAAAATTCAGGCCGCGATCCACACGGTCGCCAAAGCGGCTGGTGTGACCGTCGTGCTTCATGAAGGAACGGAATCCAATCTCCTAGTCGTGCTGTATCACGAGCCGCGAGTCGATCTAACCGAGCGTGTGCTCCAGGAGCTCAATCGACAGAACCCATAACGGAGCGGTCATTACCCCGATCGCAAAGTCAGGGAGAAAGAATGATGAGGTTCCAAGAAGTGGGGATTCGCGACATACAACAGGTAGACCATACTTCGCACCATTTTCCATCTAGAACTAGGTGTTGTGTCGGATGCCCCAGCATTACGGGAAGCGCTCAGTAACTGATGAGAGTCAATCAGAGAGGTCAGGAGATGAAGATGCCTAGACGAGCGTGTCAGTTCACCGGTTCAGGACAGATTCGGCTCCTTGTCATGACACTCTATTTTCTCATGGTGTTCTCGCCGGCCATTGTCGTCAGCCAGGCGCAGGTCACGCAAACGACTCGTGCAGGAGGAAATCTCGACACACACGTCACTCTGAATGGCAATACCTTTGAAATTCGAGGTGGGACGCCTGTGGAGAAAAATCTCTTTCACAGTTTTGATTCATTTTCTATTGAGCAAGTCCAGACTGCAAAGTTTCTCAAGCAAGGCTTTCCTGGCGCGGATACCGCGACAATCAATAATCTCATCAGTCGCGTTATCGGTAATGGCGTCAATCCCATTGCGACCTCACGGATCCTCGGTATTATCGACACCACCAGTTTTGGCGGGGCAAATTTTTGGATGATTAACCCTGCTGGATTTGTTATCGGCCCCAATGCTGTCTTCAATATTGGTGGAACTATCAATCTCGCCTCGGCCAACTATTTACAGCTTGGGACGGCACGATTCAACGCTGCTAATGAATCGATCAGTGGTGCCGTATTGAAGGCGAATCCGACAGCCTGGGGATTTCTTGGCGCTACTCCGACGTCAGGGGCGACGATCCAGTTGAATGGAGGACAGTTTAACAACGGACAGACTCTGACTGTCGTGGGGAGAGATTCTCAGGCCGGTGCGAATGGGGTCGAGGTCGGTGGGTCGATTACCATCCCAGGTGGCACAGTGAAACTCGGAAGCGTTGGTAAGTTAGCGAATGGGGTCACGAGCGGGGAAATGTCGGTCGGCAGCCTGGCAGCCACGGGGTTTGAGAGTCTGGGATCTGTTCGCATGACGAGTGGGGCAGGAATCAACGTGAACCAGAATACAGGTGGATCTGTCTTCATCCGGGGCCACGAGCTGGTGATGGTACAGAATTCACATATTGATGCGGATACAATCAATGGCCAAGGCGGAGGAATTGATATCCAGGTACAAGATCTGACTCTGACAGACGCAATTCTCAACACGCGCGTGACGGGTTCGGGGCAGGGGGGAAACACTAAAATCACGGCCGGTACCATCACGATGACCAATTCTATAATTGATAACGGTAATTTTTTTACTGGAGTTAACCAAGCCCAGGGGAATGGGAGTAGCCTGACCATCAATGCGGACAGGATGACGATGACCGGAGGAATTATCTACGGCGACACCTTCGGACCCGGACAGGGAGCAAATATTACGCTCAATGTGGTCAAGGGGTTGATTCTTCAGGATCACGCTTTGATTCAGGGAGGGACACAAGGCGATGGCCGTGCCGGCAATATCACGCTGAATGTCGATACGTTGATGGCTAAGGGGGCAACGCTGTTTTCTGGAAGTCAACCAAGCTGTCCGGGCTGTTCTATGGCGGGGAATGCTGGTCCAGCAGGGACCATCACGATTGCCGCAGCCTCGAGCGTGACACTGGATAACACAAAGGTAACCAATACGGTGGTCGATGGGTCGGGCAAACCGATTACCATAACCGCGGGCACAATCACTCTATTGAATGGCACGAAGATATCAGCTGATACAGCTGGGATAGGGAATGCCGGCACCATTACGTTACAAGCTGAACGGCTCCTCGCAAATGTAGACCCCACATCAGAACCCAGCGCTCGAAAACCATTGGAGAATGTGAGCAATGTCGAGATTTCCAGCAGTACCACCGAGTCCGGTAGTGCGGGAATCATTACCTTCGAAGGGCTTTCACTAAATCGACCGATTACGGAGCTCACGATGGCGAAGACCAGGGTCGAAACGGAAGCCGGTGGGAATGGCACGACCGGTGCGGGCAGCGCCATCCGAGTCAATGCGCCTTCTGGAACGGTCAACCTCTACCAAACGGTCTTCTCTGCGAACGTCGCGGGTGGCACGGATCAGTTTAACGCACCTCCCCCTCCGCCCACTAACTTGAATATAGTGGATGGAGGGCTGTCCACGGCGAATATCACGGTCACTGCAAAAGACCTGACAATGAAGGGAGGAGGCCTCACGGCGCAAACAAGCGGTGGGCGACGAGCAGGCAACATTGCGTTGAATGTGGACCGCTTGACGACGGAGCAAGGGAGTACTGCGATTGAAGTGGTAAAGGACCAACTTCCGACAGATCGAGTAGTGATTAGCAGCAGCAGTCTTGGACCTCAGACAACAGGGAACGCGGGGCAGATTCGCATCGGTGGAACCGACACGACGGCCTCTCAGCTCAAACCCGTCTCCGGTCCTGTCTCGTTGAGTGATACGGATATCAGTACAGCGTCGTTGGGGACTGGTTCCGGTGGGCCCATCACCATTCAGTCCGCGGGCAACATTACTTTGACGGATACGGTGTTATCGGCGAACGTCAACAGTGGAACCAACGACAGCTCAGGCATACTGACCGGTAATATTCTTGTAGCCACTCCCAAACACCTGTCCATCGTGGGTGGTGGTATCACCGCACAGACGACCGGCTCACGCCATGCGGGCAACATCGCGCTCTCTGTGGGAAGCCTGACAACCGCAAAAGGGAGTCTCTCGATCCAGCCACCGTGGTCTCCCGCGAACCAGAAGGATCGCGTCGTGATCAGTAGCAGCAGCACGGGACATGAGATCGATTCTAAGGGGATTGTTCATCGTCCTGCCACGGGGAACGCAGGACGGGTCTGGATCGGTGGAATCGACAGCACGGACACGACCCTGACGGCGGTCCCTGGTTCTGTCTCACTGAGTGACACGAACATCACGACCGAAGCGAAGGGAACCGGCGCGGGTGGACAGATTTCGATCAGGTCGGCAAGTTCCATGGTCATGACCCAGAGCAACCTGTCGGCTACCGTTCGCAATACAGGGGTTGATGCGCGTGAGGCGAACATTCAGTTGACGACTCCTAGTTTGAACATGACGGGGGGGGGAATCATCGCGCAGACCCATGGCAGTCGGAACGCCGGCAACATCACGTTGAACGTGGGAAGCCTGAAGACCGTGAAGGGAAGTGCCGAAATACCGAATGATACGTCGCAGACAAATCGCGTCGTGCTTAGCAGCAGCAGCACGGGATTCGATGCCGACGGTGATGGGTCTGTAATCAATGTCCAAAAAGGTGATATTCTTGCCACTGGCGATGCCGGCACGATCACCATTCGCGGTCTGGATGGTGTGACCCCAGTCCCTGGCCCCATCTCGCTCTCGGACGTCAATATTGCCTCGAGGGCCATCCACACCGGCGCAGGGGGGACAATCTCTATCGCGTCGAATCAAACCATCACATTGAAAGACGTATTCCTTTCCACATCTGTGAGAAATCTTCCTTCTGGGTCCCAAAACGATCCTACAAAATTACCGACGATTACGCTCATCACCCCAGACCTCAGAATCTCTGGACGTGACGTGAATAACAGGCCCAATGATTCCCCAATGCGTGAGATAAACGTGGATCAGCAGGGGGGGCAGATTCTGGCAGAAACCTCTGGGACACGAGACTCGGGGAACATTCTCCTTCATGTCGGACAACTGACAATTGATCAGCATCCGGTTACAAGGAACGGAGTGACCCTCAGCAGCAGTAGTACGGGAGTCGATAACAATAATGACAAAATAATAGATATTTTCGCCACCGGCAATGCTGGAACGATCACCCTTCGTGGTCTAGATGGTAAAGCCGCAGTGCCTGGCCCCATCTCGATCAAGGGCGCGGAGATTCGGACTGTAGCCCGTGGAACCGGCCAGGGCGGACTCATCACCATTCAGTCTTCGGAAAACATTACTTTGACAGATACCGTGTTGTCGGCGAACGTCAATGATGGAATCAACGACAGCTCCGGCGTACCGACCGGCAATATTCTCGTGAGCACCCAGAAACAGCTGTCCATCGTGGGTGGCGGGATCACCGCGCAGACGACCGGCTCACGCCATGCGGGTAATATCACGCTCTCTGCGGAAAACTTAACCACTTCGAAAGGAAACGCCCGGTTCGAATTTGTGAAGGGCCAGCCTACGGGTCGAGTGGTGATCTCCAGCAGCAGCACGGGACTTGATACCGATGGTAATGGGACTTTAAATACATTTGCCACAGGGAATGCGGGGCAGGTTCTGATCGGTAAGCTGGACAAGACCGGTACGCAACTGACGGCCGTCCCCGGTGTCGTATCGCTAGGGGACACGGACATTAGTACCGCAGCGGAAGGGACCGGCCTGGGTGGACCAATTACGATTCAGGCTTCAAGTCCGATGACCCTAACGCACAGCACCTTATCCGCCAACGTGCACAACACGGCGACCAGCGATCCAAGCGGAGCCAACATCGTTCTCACCGCTCCGAGTGTGACTATGACCGGGGGGGGCATCACGGCTCAGACGACCGGTAGCCGCAATGCCGGGACGATCACCCTCAATGTCGATGCCCTCACGACCCAAGCTGGGACTGTTGCGGGTGGGCTCCTCACCAACCGGGTACTGCTCTCCAGCAGCAGTCTGGGTAGCGGTGATGCCGGCACTGTCACGATTAAAGGGAGCACAAACGCTGTGACCTCGAAGCCTATTGTGCTGAACGGTACTGGCATTACAACTGAATCGAACGCTACTGGGAAAGGTGGCTCGATCACAATCGAGGCAGCGGAAGACATCACTCTTACCGATACGGTCTTGTCTGCAAACGTCAACAAGGGCACAGACATCGGTGGAGTCTCATCCAGTAATATCATGGTGAAGACACCCAAACATCTCACCATCTCCGGTGGGGGGATCACTGCCCAAACGATCGGGACCCGGCACGCCGGACAGATCGACCTATTGGTGGGAAGTCTCACTACCTCAAACTTTCAGGGAAACCGGGTCAGCATCTCCAGCAGCAGTCTGGGATCTGCAACGACCGGGAACGCAGGGCAGGTCCAGATCGGCAATCTCGACATAACTGGCATGAAACTGACGGCCGTCCCCGGTGTGGTGTCGCTCGGGGACACGGACATTAGTACCGCAGCGGAAGGAACCGGCCTCGGTGGACCAATTACGATTCTGACCTCCAGTCCGATGAACCTGACTCACAGCACCTTGTCGGCCAACGTGCACAACACGGCGACCAGCGACCCAAGCGGAGCCAACATCCTTCTCGCGGCTCCAAGTTTGACAGTCACCGGGGGTGGCATCACGGCCCAGACGACCGGTAGCCGCAATGCCGGCACGATTACCCTCAACGTGGACACCTTCACATCACAGGCCGGAACCAAGGACATTGTTGTAGGGGGGAGTACTACCAAACGGGTACAGCTCTCCAGCAGCAGTCTTGGGCGCACAACCGAGGGGAACGCGGGGCAGGTCCAAATCGGTAAGCAGGACAAGACCGGCACGCAACTGACGGCCGTCCCCGGTGTCGTGTCGCTCGGGGACACGGACATTAGTACCGCGGCGGAGGGGACCGGCCTTGGTGGCCCGATTACGATTCTGGCCTCCAGTCCGATGACCCTGACGCACAGCACCTTGTCGGCCAACGTGCACAACACGGCGACCAGTGATCCAAGCGGAGCCAACATCCTTCTCACCGCTCCGAGTGTGACTATGACCGGGGGGGGTATCACGGCTCAGACGACCGGTAGCCGCAACGCTGGGACGATCACCCTCAACGTCGATGCCCTCACGACCCAAGCCGGGACCAAGGACATTGTTGTAGGGGGGAGTACTACCAAACGGGTACAGCTCTCCAGCAGCAGTCTTGGGCGCACAACCGAGGGGAACGCGGGACAGGTCCAGATCGGTGGAGTCGACAGCACGGACGCGACCCTGACGCCGGTCCCCGGCCTTGTCTCACTGCGTGATGCAGATATCAGCACAGTGGCGGAAGGAACTGGTGTTGGTGGATCAATCAGGATTGGATCCGGAACTGCCATTGATCTCTTCTCAACATCAAAGATCTTATCAACCGTCAACAACCTCCCAGCTGCGGGAGCAGCATCCGCCCCTGCGAACATTGAACTGCGTGCTCCAATTATCCGGGTGGTCGGCAGCAACATCCTGGCGAATACCATCGGCTCTCGTGATGCCGGAACGATTACGTTGCAGGCGGATGCCTTGATTCCGAATGCCAACTTCGTGACCACGAATTCCCTGACAGGTCAGACGAAGAGTTTCGCCTCGAATGGGACCGTGAATCCAAGCCTGATACAGCTGACAGGAAACAGCCAAGTGAAGACGACGTCATCTGGGCCTGGTTCAGGCGGCAGCATCAACATGAATGCCACAAATATTACAATTACCGATCGGACCGAGGTCTCGGCCAGTAGTGCGCCCATCCCTGGACAAACTGGTGTCACCGGTGCGGCTGGTTCGATTGTCATGGATGCAGCTAACCAATATCAACAGAGCGGGGGCGCAAAGGTGACCACCGAAACGGTGGGTGCTGCTTCAAGATCGTCAGGGGGGGGAGGTATTACGATTTTTGCTCGCAAGGGTGATGTGTCTCTCACTGAAGGTGCGCAGATCTCGGCCAGCAGCAAGAATGATGGTACAGTTCGAAACTTACGAGATGCTGGTACCATCAGTGTCACGGCTGGCCGTGACATTCAAATGCGTAGCGGTTCCACGATCGAGACAGATGCCAACGCCGCGTTGGGCGGTAAGATTATTCTGGAGAGTCCTAACTTCTTTCATGCACATGACAGTACGATTACTAGTTCAGTGGATGGGGCAAAAGGATCAAACGCTGGAACGATTGATATAACGGGACAGCGCTTTCAGTTGTTTGAAAATACACACATTAGCACGAATGCCACTCAAGGGGACGGTGGCCTAATCACTTTCAAAGCGGGTGTTTCCCTGCAGGATGCGAACAGTAGGATTGAGGCGCATTCGGAGACTGGACGTAATGGTACTGTCGATATCCAAGCTCCCGTCAAGGTGTTGAGTGGGACGATTGTCCCTGTTCGACCGTTTTTTGCACAAGCGGCCCTCTCGACCGACCGTTGTTCGGCCGATCCAGCCGGCAAATTCAGCAGCTTTACTCAGGGGAAACGAGACGGCTTACCACAAGAGCCAGGGCGGTTTGCGCCGAGCCCCCTAACGCTTGAGCAGCTGGAGGCACCAGGACAGGCACGTGATCTCAATCGACCGATCCTCCAGGCAAAGCGGCTGAATGTCCCCATGCTGACGATCGCCGTCGATCCCCAGCTTGCACTCACCTCCGGCATGGGATGTGGCGGCGTATGACACATCGGGATAGCATATCTCCAGTGATCTTTCGACCGGGCTTCGCGACAGCTGGGCCTTGTGTCATCCTGATGATACTCGTCACCCTGTTGTGTCCACCGACCAGTTGGAGCCAAGTTCCGCCACAAGGCCCTGGGGCCGGGGGCATCTTTCCACAACCGGTCCCGAGCCCCCCGCAACTACCTCCACCCGCTCCCATGCCTGATGTCGCTCCTCCGGCTGCTCCTGGGCAGCGGAGTGGGGATGTCTTAGGCGCCGGTTTGCGAGTCTTGGTTAAGGAGATTCGCGTGGTCGGGAACACCGCGGTCACGGCTGAGCAACTGAAAACAGTGATCGCTCCGTACGAGAATCGTGAATTGGCCATGGAGGATTTAGAGGCGTTGCGCTTGGCAGTGACGGTCTTTTACGTGAAACAGGGCTATGTCACGTCCGGCGCACTCCTGCCGGATCAAGAGATCAGGGATGGGGTGGTGACTCTTCAGGTGATCGAAGGCACGTTAACGGATATCAATCTCGAAGGGAACCGGTGGTTCTGGAAATATTATTACACCAGTCGTATTAGACTGGCTGCGGATACACCCCTCAATATCAATCGCCTGCAAGAGCGATTACAATTGCTGCAGACTGATCCTCGGTTGCAGCGTGTGAACGCCGAACTGAAGCCAGGTGTGACGCAGGATCAGAGCGTCTTGAACGTCCGGGTAACCGAACGCCGGCCCTTCCACTTATTTTTCGAATTTAATAATTTCCTCTCTCGGTCCGTGGGAGCAGAGCAGGGATCGGTCACGTTGACCGGCGATAGCCTCTTAGGATTGGGGGATCGGTTGAGCCTGCAGTATGGTCGATCGGCGGGTGTCCATCCGATCATGAATTTTCGGTACGATGTGCCGGTGACACCGTGGGATACCACGATTTTCGCTGGATATCGACGGACGAAGTTTGCGGTGAAAGAGTCGCCCCTCAATCAGCTCGATATCGTGAGCGAGGCCACCACCTATACCATTGGGATACGGCAGCCGCTCTATCGATCCATCGAGCGAGAGTTGGCCGTGAGCATAGCCGGTGAGCATGAACAGAACGAGAGTACCGTGCTGGGTGAACCGTTCAGCTTTATCGCCGGTTCAGTGAACGGACAGTTCAAAATCTCCGCACTTCGCCTGGGGCAGGAATATGTTCAGCGCACACAAAACTCGGTCTTCTCCTTGATGTCACGCATCTCGATCGGGATCGGCGTACTTGATGCGACGACGTCAGGCAATCCTGACTTCGCGGATGGCCGGTTCTTTTCGTGGCTTGGTCAGGCGCAGTATTTTCGAACGTTTGAACAGCTTCACCGAACGCAAGTCATCGGACGGGCGCTGGTACAAATCAGTCGAGATCATCTCTTTCCCTTAGAGCAGACGGCCGTCGGGGGACGGTTCAGCGTGAGAGGGTATCGTGAGTATTCCGTCGTGAGCGATAACGCCGCTCTGGCCTCACTTGAAATGCGCATTCCGGTGTTTTCAACGGATCGTCGTGGGGACATCCTGTTGCTTGCTCCGTTCGTCGACTATGGCCGTGCGTGGAATACGTCCGTGGCCAATCCGCATCCTCAGGATCTGGCAAGTGTCGGGGTCGGAATGATCGTGAACCTGTGGGAAGGGAGTCACTTTGAGGTCTATTGGGGGCAACAGCTCAATCGACTGAAGGTTCCAGACGGGGGAACGCTCCAGGATCACGGCATTCACCTGCAAATGGTGGTTCAGGCGTTTTGATCGGTTGGGGTCGAGGCGGTCTCAACCGTACCTGTAGGCTAGTGGGTTAAAAGATGCGGCCGTTTCTTGGCGAGGAGGCTCGTTGGTTCTGCAAGATGTATTTTCTTGAGAAAGGCGGATGCGGTCGTGGTGCGTAGATAGGTAACCATCTCGTCGCTGTCCTGGATATTGACACGAACGAAACAGCCATCGTGCGGTTCATTGGAGGCGAGTGTTCTGAAGATCTGCTGCATCCGGAGATTGTCCTCCCAGCAGTTGATGGTCCACTGCCCACATGACGGTTGCTCCCGACCATAACTGACCACCTGAATTCGCTTTCCATCGACTTCCGTCATCTCCAACCTGGCAGCCAGGCTCCGCGCCCGTTGCTCTCCAATGATGAGGCTATAGGCGCTGGTTTGACGATCGTCGCAGTGGGCTTCGAGTTGGATGGTACTATGCTGAGCATAGCGGATGATCTGCTTGACTTGGTCGAGGACGACCGTAATCTCGCTGCCATATTCGGTGCGATCGTTGTCCGTGTATATATCACCGATGACGGCGAACGAGTCTGTTGATTCAAACGGTCGATCAGCGGTGGCGACACTGTGGATTCGAAGCGGAACAATCCTTTCTTCTTCCAACCGGTCGGCTTGATGTGTACTCTGATTAGCCTGATGGGAAATCGACTGTTCGGCACCCTCACTCATGGACGCCGTCGGACGATGCTGTCGATCCAGCACCTTGCCCCATCCTTGTTCATTCTGATTTGCAGGTTCCCCGGCTCTAGTCTGTCCTGCTGAAAGCATGCTGCCGACTATGGCGGCAACCACAAATCCTGTCCTGAACAACCACCGTATTGAACTGAACCCTGGCGAACGCGTTGAGAGATGACGTTGACGTGTGTGGGAATATCGGGTGTGCTGGGCCATTACCATCTCTGGTATTGATGCCGATCGCATGGATGGAAACCGTGAATCTCTCGGCAAGATCTATGCCGTTCATAGAGTTTCGTGACATGACCAGATCCGACTGGATAACGTGTGAGAATCTAGGTAGTTATGAAATGAAGCTTGAGTGGGTCGTACGTTCACGTTGCCATACTAAGAATCGAATAATGGCAAATATCGTCTGCGGCCTGGACAATTCTGAACGAGATGGATGAACTAGCAGAATACTGAAAAAGTCCTCCAGCCGCGTTCTCGCATCACTCAACGGCTTGACGTACGCCTCGCCCCTTCGCTCGCTGTTGCCTTGGTGGACGGCCTTTTTGAGCATTCTGAGGTGTAGAGTGCCACAGTTCCGTGGATCATCGTGCAACGATGTGCGAAGCAGAAACCGCATTTTTCAGTAAACTGCTAAGAGATAGAAAGACGTGTGTTCATCCAAGACACACTCTTGCGGGCTGTATTGAACTAGAAGGGGTGAGGTGGACGATAGATTCTCCTACCCGTACCAACCTGAATTGAATTGATGAGATGTGCTGTTTCTCTACTTTGCAGATTATGTATTCACCCCACCCTTATCCTACCGGACCGCGGACTTCCACTGGATTAGAGCCAATTATTAATGAGCAGGAAGGGAGACCAGAAACTTGGGTGCGTATGATTCGCCTCGCTCTGAATTTTGAGTTGCGCGCGTTGCAATGCCACAGCCTTGGAGATCGCGGGGTCCTTCAATTGTCGATAGAATTCTGAAATAAGTTGAGACGTTGCCTCATCGTCGATAAACCAGAGGGTAGCGAGGGCGCTTCGTGCTCCTGCTTTCACTGCCATCCCTGCCAGTCCCAGCGCCGCACGGTCATCGCCGACTGCCGTTTCACAGGCACTGAGTGTCAGGAGTTCAAGCGGGCTTTTCCGAAATTGAGCGACTCCGATCATCTGAGCGAGCCGGTCCATGGTGATTTTGTCGTCGTAAGCGAGGACAAAGGAGTTCTCGATCGTGTCTTCCACGACTCCGTGGGATGCGATATGCATAACACTAAAAATGCGTTCTTTCATTTGTGTTTCGACGGCCGGTACGACAAACTTACTATTCAAGAGCATCTCCCCACCATAGAGTGCCCGCACCGACGACAACTCTTTCTCGACGTTCGGCAGTGCTGGAAAATCCTGAACCGAATCCGTCAGCCCCATCGACAACAGTTGGACATTCGTCCGATTCATTGGGCGGGCATCGGTGAGCTCCATTCCCGGCGTGACGGCGACCGCATAACGGGCGATGAGATGCTGTAGGCCATCATGCAACGCCGCCATCGGAATGGTCCGCAATGCTCCATCAGGAACAAACACCAGCGTGGTGATAGCGTGTTTCTGAAGGTCTTCCTCAAGCGGATGAATGAGCCAACTGTACAACTGCTGGGCATGCCGCAAATAAGCGCTGCTTTCACGTTCTTGCAACGTGCGCCTGAACGCACGAACTTCCTGGGTCAGGGTCTCTTCCTGGACGTCGACGGCAATGCGTTTCATTCCGGAGGTGTGGCTCACGAGTAACTCAAGTCGATCGGGAAGGATGATCGGATAGATCACCAAGGTGTTCTCCGAAACCTGCTCGACTTTGGCCTTTGACGCGTGGGCTGTCTTGACGCAGTCATCCCGGAAATAGTCTTGAAGTTCAGCTGCCTTGAACGTCTCGATCGTTTCGCGGGCCTGCATCAGGTAGGGGATAGCGTCTTCCTGGCTCTGGAGGGTTGCGGCACGCCTGAGCGTCAAGTCAGAAATTTCGGTAAACAGCGGTTTCACTGATTCCTGGAATGAGTTATGCCGCCCCTGATAGCCACCGGAAAATTCATGACGTATTGGTTGAAGAACCTGTACGGCTCGCTTATAGGCCGTGATGGCGTCTTCATCTTGGCCTGTTTGTCTGAGTATGCGTCCAATCTGCCAATGCCATCGGTAAAGCGATTCAGGTGCGTTGGCTTGTTGCCCTTCAAACAACGCCGCTCGTGTGAGACGCAGTGCCTCATCATGCCGGTGTGATTCTTCCGCCATATGTCCAAGATGGCCAAGGGCATAGGACAAGGTTCGATGGTCTCCAATTCCCTTAGCGACGCGTTCACCTTCCGAAAAGGCGGTGCCGGCTAGGAGCGCGAGCTGGTCGTCGCCGATCGCAAGGAACTGCTTTGATCGTGGAGCAACGGTCGAAGACCCCTCGGCATTTTTCTTGCTAGGTTGGGCCTGACTTTCCTTCTCTTTGGAGGTGCTCGCACCAGGAAGGACCTCCAGTCCTCGCTTACTTCGCGTACCCTTTGCTTGGACGAGCGAGGCGATCAGTTGTTGATGCTTCAGGCGAGGGGCTCGCAAATCATAATAGGCAAGACCGATATTCAGATATCCCATCGCTTTCTCGCGGGAATTTTCCAGCGGAGCGAGATGAAGGCTCGCCAGATCTAGCTGTTCTTTGGCATTGCTGACCAATCCGTCTTGGATCATCGTCATCGCGCTGTTGATTTCCGCGGTGACGGCTAGGAGAGGCTGATTGGTCCCCGCAGCAAGCACTGTGCCTTCTGTATAAGCCCCGATTGCCTCTGTGTTTCTTCGTTGAGCGGCATACACATTACCGAGATCATTAAGTAATGAGGCTGTTAGCGACGAGAGCCCTTGGGCTCTGGCTAACTCCAGCCCTGTTGTCAGCAACGAAGCGGCTTGCTCCTCAAGGCCAAGGGAAAAATGCGCATTGCCAAGGCGATTCAGTATCACCGCGCGCCGAGTCTGTAAATTCTGGCTTTCAGCCAGCCGAAGAGCTACCTCCAGGGTAGTAATGACCTTACGGTATTGCCCCATCTGGTGAAGCGCATCTGCGACATAGAGTAGGGCTTCCGTCTGCTCCTTCGCCTTTCCTTCACTCTCATAGAGCTTCGCCGCTTCGGTCCAACTGATCGCGGCTTGACCGAAGACGCCGCGTGCCATCTGGGCTTTGCCTGCTTCCATCTGTTGAACAGCTGTTCGTACTTCCGCTGCACCAAAGGATGGGACGATCGTAACCATGACGCCCACTATGCAGGCGGGCAGTAAGAGTGATCTCCGTTGGTCGGTATTTCTCATTCTACCTGTCTTTCTGAATAAGAGTTCGGTTGGGCAGTGGGTTGGCTTAGGAAAATTCATGAGGATACTCCGTACTCACGAGAGTCTGCCTCAGACCATCGAAGAAGATGGTATGAAAAATTTTGTAACAAGTATATTATACTAGTACTACATGGGATGAGCAATACGCTAAAACTTCTGGCCGGGCGACAAGTAACGCGCCTCGATCTGGAGTGGAAAGGTTACCCGAACCATAATCGACACGGTTCATATGTGATGAGGTGTCCGTTCTAATATTCGAATTGCGATAGCACCTTAGGCATTGGCTGAGGGCCCTGCCGGCAGGGAAGCATGATGCATACCACGAATTGGGATCACAAAGGCCTTACAGTACTCATCTCGATTATCTTCCTTGGATTCACGGGGATATCTGCTCCAGGCCCAGCCACTAGTGGTGTCTCCTCTAAGACGGAACTGGTTCGGGCATCCGAGTGTTATCGCTACGGTGACGATGAAACTCCGGCCCAAGCCAAACGGAAGGCCGTGATTCTCGCGCAAGAACGTGCCGTCCGGTCTCATCATGTCTTCATCCAATCTTCCTCTAAGATTAAAAACTTTCAGATGGAGGAGGATCTCATTCAGAATGTGAGTGCCGGTATATTGGAGGCGGTGAAAATCGACCAGGAAGAAACTAAAGCCCAGGAAGTTTGTGTAAGTATTAGCGCGCAATTGAGCCCAGTGTCCATGGAAGAACTGATTCATCAACGCTTGAATGCCAAGGAGCAGGTTGAGGCAATGCAACAGCCTGTCGCGACAGCCGGACCGTCGAACGGACTTCGTGTCTGGACACACTATGATGAACAGAAGCGCGATCGAAGATTCTTAGAGGGCGAGAGTCTGACAATCTATGTTCAGTCTGACCGGGATGGCTTCCTAAAGCTCGACTATTGTGGAGCTGACGGGAAAATGATCCACATGGTTCCGAACAAGTACCGCGGACAAGCTTACATCAAGGCTGGACAAAAATACCTCTTCGGTGGGGGGGGGCTCGAGCGGTTTGAGGTGAATCCGCCGTTTGGGGACGAGGCAGTCAAGGCCATTGTGAGTTCCACTCCAATCGTCGCTGATGAACTCAGTAGGGATGAAGAGGAGACCTGCAAGGACTATCTGGTCAGGCTGTATCCGCATGCGCGGAGCCTTAAAGTTCGTCCCGTTGAAACAACCTTAACGCTGATGACTGAGAGTAGGCAGGTATCGGACTATAGACGTGAGCGCGCCAAGCCACAGTTGAAGTAAGGTTGAGTACGGAAGGTCTATGTCGTTTCACGTGCAATCTCAAACCTAATCTTGTGACCTTTACAGTAAGGCGATAGTGCTGGTTCCTTTAGGCTGAAGCGGACCTGCCTCTTTTCCGGAGAGAGGGGATGACTTAATCCAGGACCACCATAGTGATATGGTGGTTCATAGAAAAGGAGAAGATGGTCCCGATCCATCCACTGAACGGGAAGAAAGCTCGGTTGGTAGACAGTTTTGATTCAATACTAATGGGGGGACAAGGACCTCTAGGGACGCTGTTTGGGAATACCCTTTTTATACTCGGACACCGCTCGACTTTCGCTGTGTAAGTCTACTGAGGATGTGGCTGCCACTACCTTAATACCGCGGAGCCGGTTCAGATACGCCTTACTATCACCGACCGGTTTCTCGTCATCCGCAGTGACGTCAAACGGCTGAACTCCTGTGATGGCCTTGATCACTTCGGCACCATACGGTTCTTGGATCAGAAATTGTTCCGGGCTGGCTTCATCGCCGAACGAGTAGGTTTTTCCGGCTTGGATGAAAGCCTGCCCTCGAAACATATTCGGCACCAGGTGGACAACGGTCCCATCCGCCTGAAAATAGTCCAGCTTCAGATAGGCATCTCGCTCAACCTGAATGTAAACGATCAGCTTCTCACCCTCGGAATACCGTCCATTGGGTTTATTGGTCCAGACTTTGACCCCAAACTTTGGTTGCGGAGGGTTGAGTGTCGCCTGGGCTTCCTGGGCGATTTCTTTGGCGCCCAGACGCTGTTTGATCATTTCTTCAAGAGATACCGGTGAGATCCTCGCGCGAAGCGTGATGCAGATTTCCTGAGGCTTCCGTTCCTCCTCCTCGACGACGATGTCCTGCAACATGGCGGCACTGGTCGTTTGGATAATGTCCTCTTCCATCTGGAAATTCTTAATGCGCGATGATGATTTCACAAACACCCCGAAGCTTCGCACAGCTTCTTCCTGCGCCTTGACCATGGCTCCTCGACGAGCTTGAGCGGGTGTTTGGTCATCACCGAATCCGTAGCAGGCCTGCCCGCGCACAGTTTCCAACCCTCTCCCCCCTTCTGCTGCTCTGGCACCGTTCGTGATGTCGGCCAACACCGTATGGACACACCACGCCATGCAACCTACCACGGGGACGATCAATCTGGCATGCATGGTAATTCCGGTGTGCTGACGCTAGGGCCTGTTAACGCTACCGTAAGCCATCCACGATCAACGCGAAATTGATGAAGGCGACGAACATGACATCGAGTTTGTCAAATCGTGAAAAGAGGCGCCGAAATCCTTTGAGCCGACGGAACAA
>WBZQ01000449.1_pt1 | contig 27152 bp, 26 predicted proteins | sample 5204251 | NCBI WGS metagenome assembly WBZQ01 (sample SAMN12412402, study PRJNA552823) | activated sludge metagenome | isolation source: activated sludge from nitrification reactor of wastewater treatment plant... | place: USA: Virginia | collected 2017-09
AGTTAACTCAGCAGCATCTTGTGTTGCAACTGCATGATCAATCAAAACATCAATAATGGTACGCATATCACGGATATGAACACTCTCATCTAATAAATTTTGGAGGACTTTTTGCACCGTAGACAACGGCAGCAGCTTAGGCACTAAGTCTTCGATCAATTTAGGCGATTGTATGCTCAAGTGATCTAAAAGCTTTTGCAGTTCCTGGCGGCCTAATAATTCAGCCGCATGCGAATGAATGAGATGGTTAATATGAGTCGTCACTACTGTGCTTGCATCAACGACGGTATAACCGTTAATTTGTGCCGTCTCGCGCAACGAAGATTCAATCCAGACTGAAGGAAGTCCAAACGCCGGATCGCTGGTAACTGTACCGGGTAATTGCATCGTAACCCGCCCAGGATTAATTGCTAAATACATACCAGCATAGGATTCACCTTGCCCCATAACTGACCCTTTCAAGGTAATACGATAAGCACTCGGACGTAGTTCAAGATTGTCGCGAATATGCACGACTGGAGGTAAAAAACCGATTTCCTGTGCGAATTTCCGGCGTATTCCGTTAATTCTTTTTAGCAAATCTCCATCCTGCGCCTTATCGACCATCGGAATCAGTCGATAGCCGACCTCCAATCCCAAGGTATCTACTGGTGCCACATCATCCCAACTGGCGTCAGTTTTTTCTATTATCGGAGACTCTACAATCTCTGGCTTAACTTCCTGAATTTCCATCGATTTCTTTTTGAAGTATGCGATTCCACCAAGAATTGAAGCAATCAGTAGAAATACAAAATTTGGCATGCCTGGGATTAAGCCCATAATACCCATGATACAAGCGGTTATGACCAGGATTTGCGGTTGATTAAATAACTGACTCAATACCTGTTCACCTAAATCTTCATCCGTCGTAACACGGCTTACCACCAAACCCGCTGCGGTTGAAATAATCAATGCCGGAATTTGTCCTACCAAACCGTCACCAATCGTCAACATGGTGTAGTTTTTTGCCGCCAAGTCTAATTCCAAATCATGCTGCAATACGCCTACGATTAACCCACCAATGATTGTAATCAGCATGATTAAAATACCGGCGATAGCGTCACCACGTACAAATTTGCTAGCACCATCCATCGAACCGTAAAAATCGGCTTCTTGAGAAATGGCTGTGCGGCGTTTGCGCGCTTCATCTTCACCTATCAAACCCGCATTTAAGTCGGCATCAATCGCCATTTGCTTACCAGGCATCGCATCCAACGTAAACCGAGCGCTCACTTCCGCAATCCTTCCGGCACCTTTGGTAATGACAACAAAATTAATTACTACTAGGATAATGAATACTACTAACCCCACTGCATAATTACCGCCAACCAAAAAATGTCCGAATGCTTCGATGACTTTGCCCGCGGCGTCTGGGCCGGTATGTCCTTCCAACAACACCACGCGGGTAGAGGCAATATTCAATGACAGCCTTAGTAACGTAGTGATAAGTAGAATGGTTGGAAAAACTGCAAAATCCAGCGGATTGCGCGTATATAAGCTGACCATTAAAACAATAATGGATACCGCAATATTAAAAGTAAACAGCACATCCAACACAAAAGGTGGCAAAGGCAATACCATCATTGCCAGAATCATGATGATCAATACCGGCCCAGCCAATGTTTTAAGATTATTGGCGTCAATCAAACCGGATAGTGTGGCTGTATTATTCATATTCATTACAAGCGATGCTATTTAAAAGCGCATTGACCTCGGTTAGTTATGATTCATTATTAAACTGTATATTGGGTTGATCCATCCCTTCCGGAACGGCTACATCAACGAGCGGCTGAGGCGCATCACCGCCATACTCTTGATAGCGCTTGAGTTGAAACACATAGGCCAAAACTTCGGCCACTGCGGTATACAACTTTTCTGGGATTTCACTTTCTAGTTCTGCGTGGTAATACAATGCACGCGCAAGCGGTGGCGCTTCGAGAATCGGTATACGATGTTCTTTTGCTATTTCACGAATACGATCAGCGAGTAAATGCACACCTTTAGCGACCACCTTTGGCGCCCGCATCGAATCATTTTTGTAACGCAATGCCACAGCATAGTGCGTTGGGTTAGTTACAATCACATCGGCTTTAGGAATCTCCGACATCATGCGGCGACGTGCTGCTTCACGTTGTAATCCGCGGATCCGCGCTTTGATAAAAGGATCTCCTTCACTTTCTTTGTGCTCTCGGCGAATCTCATCTTTGGTCATACGCAATTGTTTAGCGTGTTCCCACATTTGGAATGGCACATCAATGACAACGACTAGGGCCATTGCACCCACCGTTAAAATGAAACTGATGGCCAAATATTCTGCGGTCTCAGTGATACCTGCATCAATCGGCATCACTAACAATGCCATAATTTCATGCTTGTTGTTCCAAATGACCAACGCTGCAACACCACCGATTACAATCGTTTTGAGAATGGCTTTAACTAACTCAACCAAGCTACGCGCAGAAAAAATACGAGCAATCCCTTTAATTGGATTGATCCGACCAAAATTAGGCATGAGCGCCTTAGCACTAACCATCCAACCACTGAGAAACATCGGTGCAAAAAAAGCCGTAATGATCAAAATCAGTAGTAGCGGAGCAATAGCAAGCAAGCTTTCAAAAGCTAATTCAGCAAAGCGCGTCATCATCAAATTCGGCTGGAACGCTAATTCACGTTCCATTTGCATACCCGCCTTCATGATCGACAAGAGCTTCTTCATCACATCAGAGCCAAGTAAAATCAAGCTCCCAGCCGCTACCATTAGTAGGGTGAATGTGGTAAGTTCTTGTGAACGTGCGACTTGGCCTTCTTCTCTAGCCTTCTGTAAGCGCTGCGGCGTCGCCGGTTCTGTGCGTTCTAAATCATTTTCTTCAGCCATGACAACTCCAAATTCTCACAAATGAATTATCATAGTGGCAGGTCAATCTTGATGCTAAGAACAAACAAAGAATCATCCCTTTTATTTGTGCAATACTTGAACCATTGAACCATTGAGCCATTGATACCGTTGCAATGCCCTAATTTTGTACATAAACCAATACTCCGGTAGCTCGATACATTGAGGATATGCATACTACTTTACAGTTCATTCGCTATTGCTTGATAACAGGCGTAACAATCACCATTTTATTGATTAGCATAGTGGGATTCCTGCTGCTGGGCAGTTTGCCTCACTATGATGGAGAAAAAGCTTCACCTGGATTATCCGCACCCGTTTCAATCGAGAGAGATTCGCTAGGCACAGTCACTTTTAAAGGACAAAACCGTTTAGACCTGGCACAAGCGATGGGATTTGTGCACGCACAGGAACGTTTTTTTGAAATGGATTTATTGCGCCGACAAGCCGCCGGTGAGCTAGCAGAATTATTTGGCGCCAGCATGCTGATGCGTGATATTAAAGCAAGAAAATTCCGTCTGCGCGCTCGTTCTAGTTTGGTGCTCGAACAGCTTCCGGAAACGCAGCGTCAATTATTGGATGCGTACCGAATCGGTGTCAATCATGGAATTGAATCTTTGACCACCCGTCCTTTTCCCTATTTACTGGCACAAAAACAACTGACACCATGGAAAAATGAGGACAGCATTTTAGTAATACTGGCGATGTTCTTGACATTAAATGAATCCAATATCTTTCGTGAATTAAAATTATCTACGATGCATGCTGCACTTCCGGAATCAGTGTATCGTTTTCTAACCACAAAAAATGGTCCTTGGAATGCGCTTTTAGTTGAAGAAGAGATTTCCCTGCCCAACGTTCCGTCCCCTGAGGATATCACCCTGCAACTTTTCGGCAAACAAGCTTCTTCGAATGATCAATTTTATAGCGAGTCGATCCCTGGTAGTAATAGTTTTGCGGTTTCTGGCACATTAACTGGTGGATCGGCCTTAGTAGCCAACGACATGCATTTGACATTACGCGTTCCGAATGTATGGTTTAGATCGCGATTAATTTACCCCTCGCCTTCAGCAACAGATATCCATCACGATATAACCGGCATCAGCTTGCCGGGAACCCCCTCATTCATCATTGGCTCGAACCGTTTTATTGCTTGGAGCTTCACTAATAGTCAAGGCGATTTTGCCGATTGGGTACGAGTTACAATCGATCAAAACGACAATACCCGTTATCTCAGCTCAGCAGGCTGGAAATCTTTCGAAATCAATGAGGAAAGAATTCGTGTCCATAACGCCGCAGACGAAGTATTCGCTGTTTATGAAACCGAATGGGGGCCAATCATTGCAGAAGATCATGATGCAACACCACTGGCTTTAGCATGGTCGGCATTAAGACCAGAAGCCATTAACCTCAAATTGATTGAGCTAGAGCACGCAAAAAATACACAAGAGGCTGCGAAAATTGCACAACTTTCCGGCATTCCCGTACAAAATTTTATTGTTGGTGATCGCGATGGCAATATTTTATGGACGCTTGCAGGTCGTATTCCTGCACGGACTAAAAATTACGATCCACAGTTACCCGCAAACTGGAGCGAGCCTGATACCGGCTGGATAGGATGGCTAGATCCGGAACAATATCCTCTCATCAGCAATCCCGCATCGCAACGGCTATGGTCTGCTAATTCACGTTTAGTCTCGAACGAACAACTAGATTTACTCGGTGATGGTGGTTATGATTTAGGCGCAAGAGCGTGGCAAATTCGTGACCGCTTAATGGAACTTGATCACTTGACCGTTGCAGATATGCAAGCCATTCAGCTAGATAATCGCGCACTGCTGTTATCAAACTGGTATGAATTACTAACTAAAACTTTGCAAACGGTGGATGATAAGGAATCATGGGTTGAATCTGTACAAAAAGCATTGGGTGATTGGGATGGAAAAGCTTCGGTTGACTCGACTGCCTACCGCATTGTTTATACCTACCGCCATCAAGTTATGAAAGCCATTCTGAATGGCTTTGCTGCCCCCATAAAAGTATTGGACAATAATTTCAGAATGCCTCGGTTAAGCCAGGCAGAGACTGTTGTTTGGCAATTGATTGAACATCAACCCATGCACCTGCTTCCGACTGAATATCTGAGCTGGGAAGATTTATTGCTCAAAAGCGCACAACGAACTGTAGAAAAGCTTCAGAAACAAGGCAATATTTCAGAACGTACCTGGGGAATGATCAATACGGCTCGCATTCGTCACCCACTCAGCAAAAGATTGCCTGCATGGATTTCAAATTGGCTGGACATGCCTCCCGATCAACTTCCAGGCGATCACAATATGCCGCGCGTCCAAACACCCACCTTTGGTGCTTCACAACGTTCAGCAGTCACTCCGGGAAAAGAAGAACAAGGCTATTTCAGTATGCCTGGAGGACAAAGTGGACATCCGTTTTCCCCATATTATGGCGTTGGACATGCCGATTGGGTAGAGGGAAAAACGACTCCGTTCTTACCCGGCATAGCCGAGAAACAAATGCGCTTAACACCTTAAGAACCTGTATAACAGTATTAAAAGAACAAACCTATTCACTCAACCATGGAACTATCTTTGCTATGAAACTTTCGATCATAATCCCTGCGTTTAATGAAGAAAGCTTGATTGCTCACTGTTTGAATTCGGTATTCGACGCAATCAATGCTCAAGCATCTCCCGAATTTTCTTATGAAGTAATCGTGGTAGATAATAACTCGACCGATAACACCGCCAAAATAGCGCAACAAGCAGGCGCACAAGTCGTTTTTGAACCCATTAATCAAATCGGACGCGCTCGCAATGCAGGTGCAGCTGTTGCGACAGGCGATTGGCTGTTGTTTGTCGATGCCGATAGCTTGCTTAATCGCGGAATGGTTGCCGATATCATGAAAATGATACACAGTAATCGCTATGTCGGTTGTGGCAGTGTAATGCATATGCCGAATTTGCCGTGGTGGGGTAATGCCGCTATGAAGCTTTGGACATTTTTATCAGTCACGTTTCGTTGGGCATCGGGTGCATTAGTAGTTAGTCGGGCTGATGCCTTTCGGGAAGTCGGTGGCTTTAATCAGGAACTTTTTGCCGCTGATGAAATTCATCTAAGCCAATTACTCAAGCGTTGGGGCAATCAGCGAGGTTTAAAATTTACTATTCTCATTCATCATCCATTAATCACCTCTCCTCGTAAAGTACAACTCTATTCCGGACGTGAAATTATCGCTCAATTGATGAGCGTTTTATTACACCCTCACCGGACATTAATTGACAAGAAAAAATTACCCATTTGGTATGACGGGAGACGTTGAAACGGATAAATTTAAGTTTAACTATTCATATACTGACGCTACAATAGAATCAGCAATTGCGTTTCCCTAAAATACGTTGGAGGTATATGTTGTGAAATACATTTTTTCTTTACTTTTATTGCTAACAACTTTCACTATCACGATAGCAACGGCGAATTCGTCTGGACTTGTGCCATTTGGCCATCAAGTATTTCAAATACAAAATTACAGTCGTGCAACTGATAAAATCGCGATATCTGGTTTGATTGGAGACGGAGGCGTAAAAGCCTTAGCCTCACATGGCTTTAAAACCATTATTGACATGCGTACATCAACGGAAGGTACTGCAGAAGAAAAAGCATTAGTTAATACGACCACGATGAATTATATCAACATTCCGATGACCGTTTCTGGCATTAGCGAAGAACAACTTTCTGCATTCACTAAAGCCTTTGAATCAGCAGAAACACCCGTTCTCATTCACTGTGGTTCCGGCAATCGTGCCGGTGCGATGTGGACCGCCTATCTCATTAGAAAAGGAACAGATCCAGAAAAAGCCATTGAAGCTGGCCGAAAGGCAGGCATGCGTCCTCCTCTTGAAGAAAAAATCCGTGCATCGTTTTTGACTAACAGTACTCAATAATACGCATCGCATTCATAAGCAATCAACCCATTTAGATTGCTTATGTTTCAAACACTACATCGATCAGGCGAACCGTTAATGATCTCAACCAAGTACTTAACAATTACACTTCCATCCTCTGAATCAATACCTGTTCCTCCAATTCCACTCTGTTGTATTTCCTCACAAACCATCAAACTCTCTTTACCAATATCTGGCCCAACCGTCTGATGGTGATGGTGATGATGTAGTTTAGGAGAATTCAGGAAGTTAACAGTATCCGGTTCTAGTTGAGTCTGGATTTCATATGTATTTTTGGCTACCGAATTAACAACACAGATAAATAATAAAATAATGATACTCAACAAATACACACTGAAATGCACTGCGGTTTTGCTTATGTTATATAACACTGTCATAAAATACCTCTCGCTTAGTTATATGATATCCACTCGGCTTTTACTTCAGTACAGCACTCAATTAATTTATAGATTATCTTTATTATTACTAGGCACCTTAACTTCAACTGGTTCACTATAAAAATAGATTCCAAATGTCATACGATAATGCTGAGCATTATCATCTAAAACATCTTTTTTTTCTAATTCTAAGGCTTCTTTGTTAATTGAAAGTAACGATTCCATACCATGAAATTCAGACTTTTCAACAAGATATCTAATCGATCCTGCACTTAAACCATCGTAGTATACACTACGTTCCAGAAAGGGTTGATTTTCACCTAACAAATTACTGGTTGCTGCTGCAGTATGGTCATGTAAATTGTGGCCGAAATAAAAAATTTTTTCATCAAAGCCGTGTGCCGGAACAAATGCCGCTGTATTCAAACAAACACGCTTCTCGGAATCGAAATGCACCACCCCTAACCTTGTCCATTCATCAAGCACCACGCGCGAACGAATATCAGAGCTTACACCAGCAACCAATCCTTCGAAAGATATTTTTCCACCTTGTTTAGCAAAACGTGGCAAAGGCTTAGGTAGCTTATTCTCATCCAAATAACGAGAATCACTAGTCCAAACACTAACAAGCCGCGCTCCTAGCGAAACAACATGAGGAACAACTTCAATGTTAGAACGAACACTCTGCCTCAATCTCCTAATATCTTTACGATGAATCCCGGTTAGTAAACTTAAATGACTGTCGGTAGAAGGCTTACCATTGATTTTAAATTCTTTCTCTGCCACCTCGACAAATATATCTTTAAGTGTCTCAAATAGATAAGGAAAAGTAATTCCTTTTGCTAACATTAACTTGATCAGGGGACGCAGGACTCGGCGTATCGCGGCAACAAGAGCAGGAGAAATTGTAGAATCGACTGGAAAAATACTACTCATAGAATCGTAACGTAATAAATTCGGCACAACAGGTATAATATGAATCTCTAGAATCGATATTATCACGTGGGAAAATTGTTACACAAATTTCAATTCTGTGAATTCGCTTCTGTGTCGCAAATTAGTCTAAAAAACTTATTATGGGCTGTAATTTTCTAAGAATCCGATGCTATTTTAGGTAATAGCTAGAATAAAGAATCATTTGAAAGAAAAATTTTATGTTCATCAAATCAAGAATTATTTACGCGTTATTATTCTCATTATTGATAGCGCAGCCACTTTTCTCGAGTGTAACTGTTTACGCTGCAAATTGCTGTCAGCAAGCCGTCGCAAAACAATCCATTGAACTACCAGAAACGGCCATTCAAAAATTACAAATCGATGCAGGATTTGGATGGGGTATCTTCAATGGCAGTATCTATAATGGCAACAAAGATTATCACATCACTCAAGTAACAATCAGTATGATTCCGATTCATGGACATGAGCATCATCATATGGAGCATCAAGACACATTGCATCAGGCCAGAACATATACGATTGACACCGATCTCCCCCCCGTTACCAAAGGAGCATTATCGATGTCATTGCCGAATGATCTTCTACACATTCATGGTTTTGATTGGAAAGTCATAAAACTCACTGGTTATCAAACGCATTAACGCCAAATAAAAACTCCGATAGTTACTGCGCGTGGTGTGATTTGATTGAATTTTCCGATGTTATATTAATGGGAAAGAAGCCGCCAAGGAGCAACATCATTCTCGTGAATTAGCATGCGCTTATCCAAGCGATGCTCATTAAAATTAGCCTGCTCAAATGCATTTACATAAAAAATACCGGATGCAAGATAAATTTCAACCTGACCATTCGCAACTGCAATCTGATGGTCACCATCTTTTTGCATCCGGACACTAAATCGAGTACCGATATCTTTAATAACAACTGAGCCTACTTTTAATTCCAATTCATGCATCGTTTTATTTTTAATATCAAAATAAACGCTTCCTCCAAACAACTCCACTTGCAGCGGATCACCCTCTCTTACTGCAAGAATGCTCTGTTTATCCAGCGCCATATCAATCTCAGGTGCTAGCGCAACAATCATTGGTGATTCGGAGCTTGTTTCATAGAATCGAGTACTATGCGGTTTGGAAAAATACCAGGTCATCAAACCTAGCACAGTGCACACACTCATAATTAGGAGGTGCAAGAAAAATCTTCGCCAACTGAAAACGAAAACAAACGGTTTGATTACAGGAGGCTCGGGATTCTGCATAGTTGGATTATCTCTGACGTAGTATGAGCTACTAAAACCTTACTTACCAATAAGCAGTAGTATATCTTTTGACATATCTACCTTATTCAAGGTTTGTGTAGACTCTCAGTTTGAATGATTTTAAAACAGGGGCTTACGTAATTAGTTCACAACCTCTAATTTAACCTTGGTGCGACCGCTTTTTACAAAACCCAGCTCCTCTGCGGCGCGTTTTGTCAGATCAATTACATTTGTATTACGGCGCGCCATACGATCATTGATTTTTACAACAACGCTACGATCATTTGCCAAATTAGTTACTTTAACTTGTGTACCAAAAGGCAATTTTTTATGCGCAGCTGTTAGTTCATTTTGATCAAAAATTTCATTGTTGGCTGTTTTTCTTCCTTGGAACTTATCACTATAATGAACCGCATAACCAGATTCCGCTAATACAGCGCCCGATAATAAAAGCATACAGGCCGCAACTCCAATCGCTACCATTGAAACAATTTTTTTGCTCATTCTGTTAAGACCCTTATAAGTATTTGAAATATCAATGTCATTGCCAGAACTGGTAATCACAACGATACTTTTATTTTATTGCTTGTCGAGGATTTAAACAAGAATGGAGGAAAACACCAGAAAATACCTTCAAGATGCAGCAACCAATTATTCATTATTCTCAATAGCATTAACTTCCATCAACAATAACAATGCACCATAAAGCACGATACTGATTCCGAGCATTTCAAGAAATTCTTCCAAAGCAACTTCTGTAACATAACACCAAGATGTCATATCGTTGCGAAGAAATTGATAACCGATAATTTCAAGCAAGACTGCACCGATTACAAACGTTAATATCCCACACTCAGCTAAATACAGCAGGGGAAAGTTTGAATTTTTCTCTATATACGATCTTGCGATCCAATCAGAATCCGGGCATCATCTACTCTAATATCGTCATTCATTCCACCTCGTCTTTTAATTCGAAACGCTTAGGCAGGTAAAAAAAATTTTAACTCGTTAATCACCGATTCTAGCAATTCATGTTAAGACACCTCCGCGATAAATGTAAATATAGCAACAGGTTTTCTGCCTGGATTGCTTGGCTCTGTTGTTATTTACTCTTATCAAGCTGCGCAATGGGCCCAGATTATCTACGTCCTCAAGTTGAGGTTACCGAGAAATTTCGCGTCTCACACGCAGAAGGCAAATCTATCGCCAATCTCGCATGGTGGGAGTTATTTCACGATGAAAATTTACAACGACTCATCAATCAAGCATTGTCAGGCAATAAAGAACTTAAACAAGCCGAAGCCAGCATCGAGGAAATGCAGGCTCGCTTAAGAATCGCATTTATGGATGTTTTCCAACACCCTATAGCTATTTTGGACGGGCCACCCTAAATTGGGAAATCGATCTTTGGGGTCGGATTCGCCGCACGAATGAAGCTGCTCGGGCAGATTTGATGGCACGTGAGGAAAATCGCCGCGGAATCGTTTTATTGTTAATCAGTACCGTTGCGCAATTCTATTTTGACTTGTTGCAATTTCAAACTCAGCTTGATATAGCACACCGTGCGCTAGCCTCTTGGAAAGAATCTGTCGCCATTTCACATGCCCAATTGCAAGGGGGCATCATCTCCCGGTTAGATCTTGATCAATTCGAAGCAGAATATGCAAATGCCTTGGCTCGAGTAGCCGAACTCGAGCGAAAGCTGACTCAAAAAGAAAACGAATTGAGCGTTCTATTGGGAAAAAATCCACATACTATTTCACAGGGGCATTCCTTGGTAGAGCAAACTCTACCAATTGAAGTGCCAGCAGGTATTCCCTCCGAATTATTACAACGCCGCCCAGATATCCTGCAGGCCGAGCAAGCGCTAACGGCTGCCACAGCAAGAATCGGTGCAACTAAAGCAGCGCGTTTCCCAAGGCTTTCGGTTACTGGATTTCTGGGTGTCGCCAGCCCAGCGCTTTCCAATTTATTATTATCTGGCAGCGAGTTTGGAGTGGGTGGTTTAGGTCTAGCCGGCCCAATATTAAACGCACAAAGCCTTGGCTTTGAACAACGCGCCGCAGAAGCAAGAACACGGCAAGCTTTGGCGCAATATGAACAAACTATCCTGATCGCATTCAAAGAAGTTGAGGATGCATTAATAGCCATTCAAACGGTAAAGGATCAACTCATAGCACAAAAAAAACAAGTCGATGCTTTGCATTCAGCTCTGCATGTAGCAGACCTGCGCTACAAAGGCGGTATCACGAGCTACGTGGACGTGTTGCTTGCCAAGCGAAATTTATTCGATGCAGAATTTTCTCTAAGTACGACGCAACGCTTTCACTTGGTTTCGATTGTACAACTCTATAGAGCATTAGGAGGTGGATGGTTGCCCGACAAAGACGCACCCTCCTCGATACCATCAGTTAGTGATAATAAAATTGACGACAAACGCACTTTTGAACGAGTTACAAATCCTAAAATGATATCGCAATAAGGAGACCAGTATGACGCACTACCAAATCGCAATCATTGTTGGCAGTTTACGGAAAGATTCCTATAACCGTAACCTTGCAACTGCCATTGCAAAACTGGCGCCAGTAGAATTTTCATGCAAGCAAATATCAATTGGTGACTTACCACTCTACAATCAGGACGATGATGCAACCCCAGCAGACTCGGTAAAACGATTAAAAGCTGAAATCTCTGCCGCCAATGGTTTGTTATTTGTAACGCCAGAATATAATCGTTCCATACCCGGCGTACTGAAGAATGCACTCGATCATGCCTCACGTCCCTACGGAGAAAGTGCTTGGAGTGGCAAACCGGCCGGTATATTAGGAGTTTCCATAGGCAGCAGTGGCACTGCAATGGCGCAACAACATCTGCGCAATATTTTGGCGTATTTAGATGTGCCAACCATGGGCCAACCTGAGGCGTTTCTACAATTACGTGATGGAATGTTTGACACTAATGGCGGCCTTGGTGAAAGCAGCAAAAAGCTATTGCAAAATTGGGTTGATCATTATGCTTCTTGGGTAAAAAAGCATTGCAGTTAATTGTGCATCCGATTAGAAAAACATTAGCCTTAACTTCTCAATCTACGATTCTGGCTATCGATACTATTTATTTCAATCAACTGATTCCAATTTAATTTCTGACGATTTGTATTTCATGACAAAAAAAGCTATCTGTGGCGCCCATGTCAATTTATTCATACTGGCCTGTTATACCTTCATCGGGCTTTGTATGCCACTGTTAGTGGGCTGCTCCGGTCAATCTCCAGCGCCACCAGCCCTCCCCATTCCCGAGGTTGAGATTATTACCGTAACATCACAAATGATTCCTGATGAAACTGATTTCATCGGCCAGACCGAGGCATTCAGGCCGGTCGAAATCCGGCCTCAAGTCAGCGGAATTATCAAAAAAATATCTTTTACCGAAGGCCGCAATGTAAAAAAAGGCGACAAACTCTATTTAATCGATCCTGTTCCCTTCCGTGCAGTGTATCTCAGTAGCAAAGCAAGAGTGGAACAGGCAAAAGCGCGCTTGACTCAGGCCAAACAAGATCTAGCACGCGTCCGTCCGCTACTTGCGCAACAAGCCGTCAGCAAAAAAAATGTTGATGATGCTCAGGCCGAAGTGTTATCTGCCAATGCAGCGCTTGAGGCTGCGCAAAACGATGTTATCAAAGCTAAATTCGATATGGATAATACGGTGATTACCGCACCGGTGAATGGTCGCATTGGTCGCAGCCATTTTTATGAAGGACGATTAGTTTCAGCACAAACAACATTGCTAACCACCATTGACCAATTAGACCCAATGTATGTAAACGTCAATGTACCCGAAAGCTATCTTTTACGACGCCGTCGCGAGATAGCCGAACAAAAGGTCCAGCGCCCCGATATTTTCCAATTACGCGGCACCATGACTTTTTCGGATGGCAGCATCTACCCTCAAGAAGGGATGCTTGATTTTGCGGATGTTGCGATACGGCCTGAAACCGGTACTCTGCAAGGACGTTTTACATTTCCTAATCCGGAAGGAAATTTATCCCCCGGGCAATCGTATTTTTATCCTGGTCAATTTGTTAAGATTCGTGTGAAAGGGTACACTCGCATAAACGCTATTTTAATCCCGCAACGCGCTGTACAACAGGGGCCTATGGGTTCTCTCGTGTACATTGTCGACTCGGATGAAAAAATTCAAGCACGATCGATTCGCGCAAGTCAATGGCGAGGAACGGACTGGCTCATTGAAGACGGTTTGCAACCTGGAGAACGGATTGTGGTAGAGGGTTTCTTCCGCATTTTGCCAGGCGTTCAAGTACGCGCGATCCCATCGCAGAAACAAACATCGCCTTCAATGCCTTCCTCTAAAGAAACCGTCACGCAAGAAATCCTATGAGTTCGCACTTCTTTATTGACCGCCCGATCTTTGCGTCGGTACTTTCCATCATCATTGTAGTTGTTGGTTTGGTTTCATTACAGAAGCTGCCCGTAGCGCAGTTTCCACAAATCACCCCGCCGATGATACAAATTGAAGCGGACTATCCAGGCGCTAGCGCAGAGGTTGTCGCAGAATCGGTAGCACGTCCCATTGAAGTGCAGCTTCCCGGCATTGATAACCTACTGTATTACGATTCAACCAGCACCAATGACGGGCATATGACGATGCGGCTCACATTCGAAATAGGTACCGATATCGATATCGCCCAGGTGCAAACACAGAATCGCCAACGCTTAGCAGAACCACAATTACCAGATGAAGTAGTACGCCAAGGCATTACCGTAAAAAAAACATCACCCGATCTTTTAATCGTAATTGCTTTAAGTTCGACCGATCCGAAACATGACACAGTGTTTCTATCGAACTATGCGCTGTTACGTATTCTCGATAATGTAAAAAGACTTCCCGGTGTGGGTGATGCCATTATTTTTGGTGGACAAAATTACTCCATGCGATTAGTGCTGGATCCGGTACGAATGGCCCAACTGAATGTGACGCCATCAGAAATTGCTTCCGTAGTGCGAGAACAAAATCGTGATTTTCCATCCGGACGAATCGGTCGAGAACCAACGTCGACAAGAACAGAGCTGACAATTCCCGTAATCACTCACGGACGCATGAGTGAAGTCAAGGAATTTGAAGACATGATCGTGCGTGCCTACCCTGATGGCTCTATGGTCAGGTTGCGCGATGTAGCGCGTGTAGAATTGGGCGCCCAATCATATGATTTACAAGGCCGATGGAATGGCAAACCCAACACCTTTTTGTTGACATTCCTTGCGCCCGGCGCAAATGCATTAGATACCGCTCGAAGAATAAAGGCAGAAATGGAAAACTTAACTAAAAGTTTTCCTGCTGGCGTTTCCTACGACATTCCTTACAACACCACGACATTCGTCGAGGTTTCCATCAAGGAAGTGATTAAAACACTGGGAGAAGCACTTATTCTAGTGATTCTAGTGGTATTTCTCTTTTTACAAAGTTGGCGTGCCACGCTGATCCCGGCACTTGCGGCACCCATTTCTTTGATCGGCACTTTGGCTGGCATGGACATGCTGGGCTTCTCAATCAACACTTTAACGCTATTTGGTATGGTGCTTGCCATCGGCATTGTGGTGGATGATGCAATTGTCGTAGTTGAAAATGTAGAAAGGCATATGTCCAAGGGAGGATTATCGCCACGAGATGCCGCCAAAAAAGCTATGGAAGAAGTATCCGGACCAGTCATTGCAATTGTTCTGGTACTCGGAGCTGTATTCGTGCCAGTTGGATTCCTGGGTGGAATCACCGGTGAATTATACAAACAATTTGCCATCACGATCGCATTGTCGGTTGCCATTTCTGGATTTGTCGCGCTTACGCTTAGTCCTGCTTTATGTGCTCTGGTACTTAAACCTGGCCATGAATCACCCAGTCGGTTCTGGCAAATGTTCAATCGTTCGTTTGAATGGATAGAGAATCGCTATGTTGGCACTGTCAGTAGCATACTCAAACGATCTTTGTTGACATTAATCATCTTTTTCGTCTTGATCATGGTCGTCATTGGGTTATTTAGGACGATTCCGGGAAGTTTCTTACCGGAAGAAGATCAAGGTTATTTTATCACCGTAGTACAGCTTCCTGATGGTGCCTCTTTGGCTCGAACCATAGAAGTTCTGGAGAAAATTGAACGCTATTACAAATCGATTCCTGCAGTCCATTCAACCGATACATTAACCGGCCAGAATTTTGTATTTGGCACACGTGGCACTAATCAAGCCACGATGTTCGTCCCATTAAATCACTGGGACGAGCGTTCCAATCCCAATGAAAAAGCACAAAACCTTATCGAAGCAGCCTTTCAGGAATTTTCCAAAATACCTGAAGCGCTGATTCTAGCTTTCAATGCACCAACAATCAGCGGATTAGGTTCCACTGGCGGTTTTACCGCACAGTTACAAGACCCATCTGGCGGTGACTTTGCTCAATTTGCGGCAGTAGCACAGGATTTTGTCGCCAAAGCAACGGAGCACCCCGCAATTGCAGTCGCCAGCACTAATTTTCGTGTCAGCATCCCGAGACTACATGCCCAAGTAGATCGTGAACGGGCAAAAGCACTCGGCGTTCCCATTTCCGAAGTGTTTGATACCATGCAAGCTTATTTTGGCAATTTGTATGTCAATGATTTCATCAAATTTGGGCGCATCTATCGCGTACAGACCGAGGCGTTGCCGGAATATCGCTCTAATCCAGACGATATCAGTAAAATTTATATCCGCGCCAGAAGTGGTGAAACACAAGCCATGATTCCACTAGATTCTGTGGTTACAACAACATTCAACAGTGGCCCAGACCCTGTGACCCACTTCAATGGCTACAACTCCGCATTAGTTTTAGGTGGTGCAGCGCCAGGCTATAGCTCTGGGCAGGCATTGGAAGCACTACAACAAATAGCTGACGAAATCCTAACACCGCGCGGCTATACCATTGACTGGAGTGGCATATCATTACAAGAACGTAAAGCTGGCGGACAATCAGTTTATGTATTTGCTTTTGCATTATTAATGGTCTTCTTGGTCTTGGCAGCATTATACGAAAGTTGGTCAATCCCATTTGCGGTAATTCTTGCAATCCCCTTTGGCATACTCGGTGCCTTATTAGCAATTTGGGCTCGCGGTTTAACCAACGATATCTATTTCCAAATTGGTTTGGTTACCCTAATAGGACTTGCTGCAAAAAATGCTATTTTAATTGTTGAATTTGCCAATCAGCGGCACATGGCGGGATTATCTTTGACGGATGCTGCACTTGAAGCCGCACGCCTCAGATTTCGGCCTATTATTATGACCTCCATGGCTTTCATCTTAGGCGTATTGCCGCTCGTAATAGCGACTGGAGCAGGGGCAGCTAGCCGTAATTCGATCGGAACCGGTGTTTTTGGTGGTATGTTGGCCGCTACTTTCTTGGCGATTTTCTTCGTGCCATTATTTTTCGTCATTATTGGCAAAATAAAACCAAAGCGTAGCAACACAAATAACAGCGACAAGCATTTAACCCACAAACCAGAGTCCATAGAGGAAGCACATAAAACCATTTCTGAGAAAGACCAAGCATAAGCTTGAACAAGCGATAACCGGTTAAGATTTATAACGAGATGTAATAGGATAATGCCATGCATGATCGAAATCACAGCACGTAACTCGTATTCCCACTGGAGCTTGCTGTCGCTTGTATTCGTTGAGATGAATTAAATGAATTATTTTTTCTACGATCTCCGGATCAAAATGCAGCGCTACAATTTCATTGTGTGAATAATTCTTTTCAACATACGCTTCAATAATAGCATCGAGAATCTCATACGGCGGTAAAGTGTCTTGGTCGGTTTGATTAAGCCGTAATTCAGCAGAAGGAGCCCGTTGTATGATTCGCTCTGGGATAATCGGGCTGATTTGATTACGATAATGACAAAGCTGATAAACCAATGTTTTGGTAACATCTTTAAGTACCGCCAAACCACCTGCCATGTCACCGTACAAAGTGCAGTAACCCACAGCAATTTCAGATTTATTGCCGGTTGTTAACACAATCGAGCCGCTGTGATTAGAAAGTGCCATTAACAGTGTACCGCGAATACGTGCTTGCAGGTTTTCCGGCATCGTCGAAGTATTAAATAATTCGGGTGAAACCGAAAAATCATTGGTGATCTTCGATAAATACAAATCAACCAGAGCCTGAATACTGCATTCTGAATGCAAAACTCCCAATCGGTCGGCCATCTCTTGCGCGTCCGCTAAACTGATGTCAGCGGTATATTGTGTGGGCATCATCACGGTTTTTACCCGTTCCACACCCAGCGCATCCACAGCAATTGCTAATACCAGTGCTGAGTCTATACCCCCCGATAACCCTATTAAGACACCCGGAAAATTATTCTTACGAACATAATCTTTAACACCCAAACATAACGCTTGGTAAACACTGGCGACAGGAGGCAAGGAAGTTGCAAGTGCGCTATTTTTTATTGGTTGGTTATTTTGAATCTCAATGTAATCCATGGTATCTATTAATTCCTGGGATTGATGAATCAATTCCCCAGCAGCATTCATGACAAAGGAAGCACCATCAAAAACCAAACCATCTTGTCCTCCAACCAAATTCACATGAATGACGCTGACACCCGTGCATTTGATATAGTGCTGCGTATCTTGATACCGTGTCACTTGTTTATCGATGAAATACGGAGAAGCATTTAGAAATAATAAAATATCGACGTCAGGGTGTGTATATTTTCTCGGATCGGCGTGCAGCAAAGCATCCACGCCGATATCAATACAAAACTTAAGTCCATTGAAATTTAAAAAGCAAGGCTCCAAACCCTCATCAAAATAATAGTGCTCATTAAAGAAAGGTGATTTGCTCAGAAATCTTTTGTGATACGTATGCGTAATTTTTCCTGAACGAATGACTGAGGCCGCGTTATATAACTTGCAGCCGTCATGGTGTGGATGGCCTATCACAAGTGTTATGTCACCAATTGCACTGGTGATCATTTGTAAAGCTTGGTGACACGATTGATAAAAATCGTCTCGCAACAATAGGTCTTTAGGTGGATACCCGCATAGTGCAAGCTCGGGTGTTATAACAAGCTCAGCATCTGCAAGCGTCGCTTGTTGCACGGCCCGTAAAATTTTCTCTGCGTTGCCAGAAATATCACCAACGATTGGATTGATTTGCGCTATCGCAATACGCATTCGCGTTTAAGCCACAATGAAAACAATCAATTAAAATGGCAACTGCGCATCTGGTTTTACTTTCTTGATGTTATTACGAAAGTCTTCTTGAATTCGTTTTAAAGCCGTTTCACTATCAGCTTCAAACCGTAAAACAATGACAGGTGTGGTATTAGAGGCCCGAGCAAGACCGAAGCCATCACTGTATTCAACACGCAACCCATCAATAGTCACAACTTGCTGCGGGCCATTAAACACTGCTTTCTTTTGCAATTCTGCAATCAATGAATAGTTCTCACCTTCAGCAGTGCGTACTTGCAGCTCCGGTGTGTTGATACTGTCAGGTAAATTATTCAGAACGGTATTCATATCTGATTCACGACTTAAAAGCTCCAGTAATCGTGCGCCCGCATACAATCCATCATCAAAACCATACCAGCGCTCCTTAAAAAACAGATGGCCACTCATTTCACCGGCCAAAAGGGCCCCAGATTCATTTAATTTCGCTTTGATAAAGGAATGTCCAGTTTTCCACATCGTAGGAATGCCGCCATGTTTTCTAATCCATGGCGCCAAGTTACGCGTACATTTGACATCAAAAATGATTTCTCCGCCTGGATTTCTGGATAAAACATCTGCAGCAAAAAGCATCAACTGACGATCCGGGTTAATAATACGTCCTTGCTTGGTTACCACACCCAAACGGTCGCCATCACCATCAAAAGCAAGACCAATTTCAGCATCTGATGACTTTAATTTTTGAATAACATCTTGCAAATTTTTAGGCACCGATGGATCGGGATGATGATTAGGAAAGGTACCATCGACGTCACAAAACAATTCTATGACTTCGCAACCCAATTCACGATAGAGTGCAGGGGCAAATGCACCTGCTACACCATTACCGCAATCCACCACAACTTTCATCGGGCAAGCTAATTTAACAGTGCTGGTAATCCGCTCGGCATAAACTTTGGCTATGCTATGCTCAGAATATTGTCCGCTGCCTTGTGTAAGATCGTTGTTTTCAATACGAATACGCAACGCCTGAATAGTATCAGCCGATAAAGTGATGCCCCCCAGAACAATTTTAAAACCATTGTACTCAGGTGGATTATGACTGCCAGTCACCATTACACCTGAGTACTGACATAATTCATGCGCAGCGTAATATAGCATCGGTGTTGCGACCATACCGACATCAATAACATCAACACCGCTTTTCTGGATGCCCCGTGCCAGTGCTTGCGATAACTCTTGACCGGATAATCTTCCATCACGACCTATAGCAATAGTCGATAATTTTCTAGCACGTGCTTCAGAACCAACTGCCTGGCCGATTTTTTCAACATTCTCTACAGTGATTGTTTTTCCAACAATACCCCGGATATCATAGGCTTTAAATATTTCCTGCGGAATTTGATTCATAGTGTCCTTTGCTTCAAAGTAATGTTGAGAAACGAACTATCTGCTTTTAATCATCACGCTAGGGTTAATGATGCTCTCCCCTCGCACCACCTTTGAGAACATAGTACGTACCACAGTAAGGACATAACGCTTCTCCCGTTGCTTCAATCGGTAAAAATACACGCGGATGCGAATTCCACAGCATCATTGAAGGCATAGGGCAATGTAATGGTAAATCATCCGCAGTAATTTCAATTTCTCGCGATTTATTATTAGTATTCTGTTGATTCATAGTAACTCCAAAGTAACTGACTTTGTTAAACCAAGGTAAGCCAATCCATATGTTTTTGAGCTTTGCCTTTGACACACTCAAAAAACATGGATTGTATTCGAGTTGTGATTGGACCGCGTTTACCATCGCCAATCATACGATTGTCTAATTCACGAATTGGCGTAACCTCAGCGGCTGTACCCGTGAAAAACGCTTCGTCCGCGCAATAAACCTCATCGCGGGTAATACGTTTTTCGATGACAGGCACGCCAATTTCTCCCGCCAGCTCGATGACAGAAGCCCTAGAAATACCTTCCAGGCACGCAGTCAAATCCGGTGTGAAGATCTTACCTTGTTTTATGATAAAAATATTTTCTCCTGACCCCTCCGCAACATAACCATCCGTATCGAGTAATAAAGCTTCATCATATCCATTTGCTGACACTTCCTGATTAGCCAAAATAGAATTGGTATAGGTCGAAACTGATTTAGCCCGGCACATATTGATATTGACATGATGCCGCGTAAATGAAGAAGTCTTAACTCGAATGCCCTTTTCCAGGCTCTCGGGACCCAAATAGGTCCCCCAAGGCCATGCCGCAATAATAATGTGCACCGAAAGTGTTTTGGCGGAAAGCCCCATGGCTTCGGAGCCATAAAATGCAAGCGGACGTATATAACATGACGATAATTTATTCTGCCTGACAACATCGCACTGCGCTTGCATCAATGTGGCTTTGTCATACGGTATTTTCATCATCAAAATATGCGCGGAATTAAACAATCGATTCGTGTGCTCTTGTAAGCGAAATATCGCGGTGCCACGCTCCGTTTCATACGCGCGTACACCTTCGAAGACACCTAAACCATAGTGCAGCGTATGGGTCAGCACATGTGTATTTGCATCCCGCCAAGGAACCATTTTACCGTCATACCAAATTACACCATCGCGGTCTGCCATTGACATTCAGGAACTCCCATTAAAAATTCTAAATTGCTATTCTAACTTATTTTCAAGGTATCGTTTAAGCACCTGTACTAGCGAATGCTGGTTTTCAAAGCATGTTTACTATCACGCAAGATTCTGATTATCCTCTAGCGACGATTCGCTTAAATTGATAGGTAGGAAAAAAACGCATTTTAGAAGCCAGCATGCTGATTGCGCCCAAATAAAGGCTTTAAAGAACCAAGAGCAGTCCCCACCAGCAAGCTGTATCTGCACGAGATTCTGCCGCAGACGACCACGGCTACTTTTATGCGGCAAAAATAACTGATATCTATTTCGACCACTCTGCTCTACGAAAACAAGTTTGAAACGGCGTATTACCCCCCAACAGAAAGAATTAGCCAATGCAACCCGACTCAAGAAAAATAATCTCCGAAAAACCAGAATGACTCATCTGGAAATTTTTCTTTGTCATCACGGAAAAACCTTCGAAATGGTACACGGGGCTTTGTGTTGTGATTTTTATCACAGATTTTAAATTAGTTTGCACCTATCCTGGCCTTGCACTTCTAAATTTTGAATCGTTAAGTATTGATGCTTTGGTTATGCATTTTTTAAACTTCAAGAATAAAAAGAATTGGTAAATACGATTACTCGTGAATTCTAATATTTCAGTTCAATAATCCTCAATACAATCGACTAACCCTTTTAGATTTCGCCGATAAGTTTGAATCATTACTCAAGTCTTATCGTAAACAGTTTGTTTTAGTTTTATTAAATCAATATGTAATTTAAGGAGATATGAAAATGGCAAACATCCATGGAACAAATTTCGATGACATTATCTATAACACCTATAATTCCACGGGAGGTCCAAAAACAAGTAATGCCGTTGATAAAGTTTGGGGATATGGCGGCAATGATGATATAAATGGTTGGGGCGGCGACGATTTCCTTTATGGTGGAAATGGTAATGATCGCTTGGATGGCAGTAAAGGCAATGATTTTCTAAGCGGCGGCAATGGTAATGATATTCTGTTAGGCGGCCTAGGTAAAGATTCGCTGATTGGTGGGTCAGGGTATGATGCTTTCGTTTGGTTGTTTTCGACCGGAAGTCCTGCTAACGGTCAAAGGGATACCATTTTCAATCTTAAGTATAGTGAAGGTGATTACATCGACATTAGCGGAATTGATGCTGATGCTACACAATATGGCAATCAAAATTTTGATTACTATCAATTGTCTTATAACTATTCCACTAATATTTTAACTGCCGATGTATATGGTACTACCAATGATTGGTCAGTCAAGTTAGTTGGTCTTGAAGCTGGCGTCGACCCACTTTGGATGGTGTATGGCTAAGTAGTTTGTTTTTAAAAGGAACTTGCCGTTTCATTGCAATAAAACAGCAAGTTCCTTTCTAAAACCTCTTCTTATTTAACGCCCTGCTTTAGACTCGCTTCTATAAAATCATTTAAATTGCCGTCCAGCACACTTTGTGTATTTCCAATCTCGACATTGGTGCGAAGGTCTTTAATTCTGGATTGATCCAGCACATAAGAACGAATCTGATGTCCCCAACCGATATCGGTTTTAGTATCTTCAATCGCCTGCTTTTCTTCATGACGTTTACGCAATTCGGCTTCATAAAGCTTTGATTTGAGCATTGAAAGCGCATCCGCCTTGTTCCGGTGTTGCGAGCGCCCGCTTTGGCATTGCACGACGATACCGGTGGGATTGTGTGTAATTCGTATGGCCGAATCAGTTTTATTAATGTGTTGTCCCCCGGCACCGGACGCCCTGAATGTATCGATGCGCAAATCTGCGGGATTGATTTCAATTTCGATGGTGTCGTCGACTTCTGGATAAACAAACACACTGGCAAAAGAGGTATGCCTCCGGTTGTTAGAGTCGAAAGGTGATTTCCTGACGAGACGGTGCACACCGGTTTCGGTTCGTAAATAACCATAGGCATACTCACCGATTACTTTTAAGCTGGCGCTTTTAATGCCGGCAACGTCGCCAGGGGATTCCTCCAAAATTTCCACACTAAATTGCTGCCTTTCGCAATACCGCGTATACATGCGTTCGAGCATGGCTGCCCAATCTTGTGCTTCCGTTCCGCCAGAACCCGATTGGATATCGACAAAACAGTTTTTTGCATCCATCGGATCGGAAAACATGCGACGAAATTCAAGATTTGCAACCGATTTTTCCAGGCTTACCATATCCAGCGCAATACTTTCCAATGCGGCATGATCGGATTCTTCCCTGGCCATATCGAATAGCTCTCCAGTGTCGCCCAATTGCCGTTGAACCGATTCCAGTGTTAATACAATGTCCTCCAGCAGTTTCTTTTCACGATTAATTTCTTGGATACGCTGTGTATCATTCCATACGGCTGGATCCTCGAGTAATCGAGAGAGTTCACTTAGTTGCGTTTGTTTCGTATCAAAGTCAAAGAAACCTCCGTAATTCGTTGGATCGATCGGCTAAATCTTGGAGTTGGTTAGCAATGGCATTAATGTGTTCTGCTTCCATATTGTCTACCTAAAATTAAAATTGTTGTAATTATATCAACCGACGTCCTTATTTTTATTAAAAATGAGGCTCAGTACAAGCATCTCCTGAATATAGTGCTACTACCAGACAGTAAAGAAACTATAATTTTTCATAGCATTTAAAAAATTTGTACAGGCTATTTTTCCAAAAAATTATTTATCCAATTGATCCATGACTCAATTTAATGCACTCATCCCCGCAGCAGGATCAGGCTCACGAATGGGTAATACGCTACCCAAGCAATACCTGCAGATCAACAATCATCCCATGATATACCATGCCATTAAGACCTTATGCAGCAATTCAACCCTATCAAAAGTATTTGTCGTGCTATCGCCTATCGATCATGATTGGTACAACTACGATTGGAGTGAATTTTCAGCCAAGCTAGTGGTACTAAACTGCGGTGGCGCTACACGTTCTGAAAGCGTACGTAATGGCTTGCTGTCAATGAAACAAAAAAATGCGGTGGGGTCGCATGATTGGATTTTGGTGCACGATGCCGCTCGTCCTTGTTTAACGGCAACGCAATTGGATAATCTCATTGAACAGGTACGCGAAGACCCCGTAGGGGGATTACTTGCAGTGCCTGTTGCCGATACGCTAAAGCGTGGCAATGCTGAGAGTCGAGTCATTCGTACTGAATCCCGGGACAATATCTGGCAAGCACAAACACCACAAATGTTTCGGCATGGATTATTAACCCAAGCATTACAACAAGCTACGGGAGAATTAGTCACTGACGAAGCCAGCGCAATCGAGGCCATGGGACTATGTCCTAAGCTTGTCATCGGGGACAGCTACAATTTTAAAGTGACTTATTCCCATGATCTGGATTTGGCAGAATTAATCATTCATAAAAGGAGCCATGCGTGAGTGTAATGCGAGTTGGACAAGGTTTTGATGTGCATCAGTTAATTGAAGGTCGTCCGCTTATCATCGGTGGTGTTACGATTCCACACGATAAAGGACTATTAGGCCACTCCGATGCGGATGTTTTATTGCATGCCATTTGTGATGCACTGATTGGTGCAGCAGGATTGGGGGATATCGGTAAGCACTTCTCCGATTCTGATCCACGTTATAAAAATATCGATAGCCGTATTCTGTTACGTAATGTTCACCGCTTATTAGCGGATAAAGGCTATAAATTAGTCAACATCGACGCAACCATTATTGCGCAAACACCTAAGATGGCTCCGTATATACCTGCAATGATTGAAAATATTGCACAGGATTTGGAAATACACATTAATGAAGTCAATATCAAAGCTAAAACCGCCGAACATTTGGGAGCTATCGGTCGCAAAGAGGGCATAGTGGCTGAGGCGGTATGCTTAATTCAGCGATAAAAGTTTAAGCGGCGGTTGTTATTTAAATTCCAGAGATTCTTCTTACGATACGTGTTCATACCATGACAGAAACCAATCAAACCGATAGTGACGAAGACTCCCTAACACCGCAGAGCCATGTTTCTAATTTATTACGAAGATACCGGTTAGTTGAAGGTTTGGTACATTTGCAAACAGATTCCTCCGATAAAACTCTGGCCGATTCATTCGTGCAAAAACAGAATCTGGCGGAACTTCAAGAATATTTGAATCAACTGCATCCCGCTGATATTGCAAATATCTTAGAAGCTTTGCCCTTGGCTGATCGGTTATTGGTCTGGAGCATGGTAAAAACCGAGAATGACGGTGAAGTGCTACTCGAAACTTCCGATGCAGTTCGTGAAACGTTGATTACCGACATGCACAGCCACGAATTAGTTGCTGCGGCTGAGTTTTTGAATACCGATGAGATTGCCGATCTCGCACCCGATTTGCCGCAAGAGGTGATCGATGATGTTTTCCGCTCACTTCCGATGGAAGAGCGCGAGCAATTGCGCTCTGCCATGTCGTATCCCGAAGATTCTGTCGGTGCTTTGATGGATTTTGATGTCATTACTATTCGTGAAGATATTCGCTTGGAAGTCGTATCACGCTATCTGCGCCGTTTTGAGGAATTGCCGGATCATACCGACCAATTGTTTGTGGTAGATCGGGAAGAACGACTACAAGGTGTGCTATTGATTAGTCGATTGTTGGTGAGCGATCCTGAAACACTAGTAGCAGAAGCCATGACAAAAGAGATCATCAAGTTATGTCCGGACGATGTGGCACAACAAGCAGCAAATGCATTTGACCGCTACGATCTAGTTTCTGCATCGGTGGTGGATGAAACAGGGAAACTACTGGGCCGTGTAACCGTGGATACAGTAATCGATTTCATTCGCGATAAAGCCGAAAGTGAGGCGTTGAATCTAGCCGGATTAAGTGAAGAAGAGGATTTATTCGCATCGGTATTCCAAAGTGTCAAAAATCGCTGGGTATGGTTGGCGATTAATTTAGTGACCGCTTTTATTGCCTCGCGGGTAATCGGTATTTTTGAAGACTCTATTGAGAAACTAGTGGCGCTTGCCGCATTAATGCCGATTGTTGCCGGTATTGGCGGTAATTCCGGCAATCAAACGATTACTATGATCGTACGTGCAATGGCGCTCGATCAGATCCAGATGCGTAGTGCTTGGAAGTTACTTGCCAAAGAAGTTGGCGTGAGTGTAATTAACGGAGTCTTGTGGGGAACTGTAGTCGGCATATTTACCTTCGCGATCTATCAAGACCCCGAATTAGGATTGGTGATGATGTTGGCGATGTTACTCAATTTAGTGTTGGCAGCGCTGTTGGGTGTACTGATTCCACTTACTCTGCGTAAACTTGGCCGGGACCCTGCGTTAGGATCGAGCGTCATGATCACCGCAGTCACAGATAGTGGTGGTTTTTTTATTTTTTTGAGTTTGGCGACTTTCTTTTTGTTGTGATTTACCATATATGATAAAAACCACGCATTCTACTTCAAACAACTAAGCTTTCTGGGTTAATAATATTCAGGTCGGGCAAAATTTTCAAAACGCGTGTATTCGCCCAGGAATGTCAAATCCACTTTTCCGATCGGACCGTTTCTTTGTTTTCCAATAATGATCTCAGCAATCCCTTTATCAGGTGAATCCGGGTTATAAACTTCATCACGATAAATGAAAAGGATCACGTCGGCATCTTGTTCAATGGCCCCAGATTCTCTTAAATCCGACATCACAGGACGCTTGTTGGGACGCTGTTCAAGGCTTCGATTCAACTGCGATAGCGCGATCAACGGAACTTTTAATTCTTTCGCCAAAGCTTTTAATGCCCGCGATATTTCAGAAATCTCGGTGGCG
>WBZQ01000527.1_pt1 | contig 27131 bp, 21 predicted proteins | sample 5204251 | NCBI WGS metagenome assembly WBZQ01 (sample SAMN12412402, study PRJNA552823) | activated sludge metagenome | isolation source: activated sludge from nitrification reactor of wastewater treatment plant... | place: USA: Virginia | collected 2017-09
AGCGCTAACCGCGAGCGTTGACCGCGGCGAGCGCCAACCCCGCGGCCGCTAGCCGCGCGCGCGGTAGTCCGCGACCAGCGCCTCGGCGCTGCGCACCGCGGCCCGGCACGCCCGGGTGGTGAACGGATCGTTGAGCGGATGCTCGGCGCGGCGGCGCCAGCGCCCGACGGCGGCCAGTGCGGCCCGCGGGCCGTCGTAGGGCACGTCGGGGGTCAGACCCAGCCGGCTGGCGGCGTCGGTGCCCGATCCGCCGATGATCCGCCGCAGCGAGGCCACCTCGTCGTCGTTCAATGTGGTTGATCGCGAACGCAACTGGGACAGCAGGCGCAGTTCCTCGAAAGCGTGGGTGTCAGCCAGCAACGGGTCGATGTCGGCAATCACCGCGGCGGTGGCGTGAAACGCGTTGTCCGACACCAGCCGTCGCAGTGCGAGCAGCGCGGTGTGCGCCTTGAGCAGCTCGGAGCGCTGGGCGAACTGCTGGTCGATGACGTCGCGCAGCGCGACCAGTCCGCTGCGTTCCAGCAGTTCGTCGGCCAGCGCCACCGAGTCGGTGATCCCGGCGCGCAGCAGTGTGATGGCGATGCGGATACCGAACATGCCGAACCGGTCCAGCAGCGCCGCCCGCGTCTCGGGGTCCACCGGCAGTGAATCATCTTCGCGGACAAATCGATCCACGCTCAGCATGGCCTTGTTCAGCACCGTGGCCTCGACACCGGCCAACTTCTCCAGAGCGATGAACTCACCCTGGCGCAGGGTCCGCGCGGTCAGCGCCAGCAGCCCGGACACCGGGACGACGGCCTGGCAGATCCCGGTCTTGTCCATCTCGGCGGTGAACCGCGCGGCGACGTCGCGCGCAGAGAGCATGGCGTCGATACGGCCGGACCCGATCTCGTCGGCACGTGAGGCCACCCCGATCACACCGAGCGCACCGGCCGATCCACCGACCAACGAACCGATCTGGGTCAGCAGCGCAATGTCGGCGGCATTCAGGGTGCGCAGCAGGAACACCACCGCGTCCACCCGGGGCACGCCGTCATCGGGCACCAACAGAGCCAGGGTGCGCTGGGAAACGTCGGCGTTCAGCGACGAGGTGCCCGGCGTGTCGATGATGCTGGCGCCGATCAGCTCGGTGGCCGGCCATTCGACGTCCAGGACGCTGACCGCCGCGGCGTCGAGCGCACCGAAGTCGAAGCTGAGCCCGTCGGCGCGGATGATCGGCAGGTGGGTGCGGCGCCCGTCGTACCCGACGGCGGTGACCTTCGGGGTCGGCCCGTGGCGGAACCAGGTGACGATGCGGGTGGCCTCGGTCGCGTCGGTCGGCGCGATGGTCTCCCCGACCAGCGCGTTGACCAGCGTCGATTTGCCGGCCTTGAGGGTGCCGGCCAGCGCGATGCGGATGGGCTGGTTGAGCTGCCAGGACAGCCGGTCCAGTTCGGCGAACAGATCGTCGCGCCCCCGGTAGGCCGGGTCGCTCCGGTAGGCACGGGTTGTCGCGGCCAGGATGGCGCGCACCTGATCGCTGGTGCTCATTGCGGTTGCGAGTTTACGGCCTCGGCCCGGCGTCGACGGCGCGTGCGAGCCTGGGTTTCGCTGTGCGCGCCGTCGGCCTCGGTCCGGTCAACTAATGTCGAGAGCCGTGGACGACGACGAGGGCCCCTGGTACCAGACCCAGACTGCGGTGTTCGCCGCCGGCGGCCTGGCGCTGATCGTCGTGGTGACGCTGTTCGCGCTGGTCGTGCGGATGTCCGACGAGTGGGACGCGCCGCCTCCCCCGCCGCAGCGGGTGATCGCATCGACGGTCTCCTCCACCACGCCGTCGTTCATCACCCCGTCGCCGGAGACCACCACCTACAGCACCAGTGTGCCGATCTCCACCAGCGAGGTCGCCGCCCCCAGCGAGACGAGCACTGAATCGTCGGAGTCCGAGACCACCTCGGAGTCCGAGACCACCACCTCGACCACGTCGTCGACCACCACCTCGACCACGTCGTCGACCACGACGACGAGCAGCTCCGAGACCACGCATCAACGTCCGCGGATCAACCTGACCCGGACCGTGAACCCGGGTGCTCTTACCGTGGCGCCCGCAGGTTGACGACGTTGTCGCTGACCTGGCCGAGGATGTTGCGCTGACGGGACAGTTCGTTGACCCGGGCTATGCGCTCGTTCTCCTCCAACCGGGCCGCGTTCAGCGTCGCCTGCAGTGACTCGTTGAGCGAGCGGGCGGTCTCGTTGGCGATATCGCGGTAGTGGTCGCGCAGCTGGCGCTGGATGGTCTTGAGCCGGTCCCGGGACTCCTTGCCGACCACGAACGACACGTCGTCGACGAATTTGCGCAGGTTGGTCTTGGCCTCGCTGCGCACCCGCATCATCCGGTTCTCCATGTCCTCCCGGTAGGCCTTGCGACCCAACAGCAGACCGGCGCCCAGCGACAGCGGGTTGAACATGCCCAGGCCGACCACCGAGCTCAGCATGCCGAACATCAGCACACCGCCGTAGGAGCCGCGCAAGCCGGTGACGGCCTTGTGCCCGAAGCCGATCGGTTTGGATTCCAGCCGGGTGATGGCCTTGAGGCCGGTGAACTCCGCACCCATGTCCCGTGCGTTGACCTCGGGGATGTCCACGCTGTCGAACCCGACCTCGGTGAAGGTGCGGGCGACCTCGGCGGCCAGCGCCTCGGCGCGCCGGTAGGCGAAGACGAAGTTGTCTCCGACCGCGGTGGCGACCGAATCCTGCACCTGCGCACCGATTTCGGCCCAGTGCACGGTCGGGTCGCAGCTGTCGATCACCGCTTCGGCGTCGCTGACGATCTCCCGGAACCGGGCACGCAGGTCATGGTCGACGTCGCCGGTGAGATCGGCGATGCCGTCGTTGAGCACCTGCTGCCACAGTGCGGTGTGCGCCAGCGCGTCGGAGGCGTCCTGTTGGCGTCGCTCCAGGTCCTCGGTGATCCGGCGGACACTGTCCGGGTCGTCGAGCGCGGCCAGCTCGGCATCCACCGCCAGGGTGAGATGTTCTGCCGTCGAAGCGATTTCGGCCAGCACCGCGTCGCGCACCCGGTCGGTTTCTCGGGACAGCACCCGTTCGGACAAGAACGACACGATGGCCGGGAAGTTGGATTCGGTGTTGAGTTCGGCGTCGTTGGTGGACACCGCGTGGCTACGCAGCAGCGACGACGCGGGGATCAGCGGCACGTCGACACCGGCGCGCTGCAGGTGCGCGGTGTTGGCCGCGACGATCGCCCGCCAGTGCGGGTACAGGTCGGTCTTGGTGGCGATGACGGCGGTCACCGGGCACAGTTGCTGGCCTTGGCGCAGGAACCGCATCTCCGGTTCGGTGAACTCCTGGCTGGTGTCGCTGATCATCAGCATGGCGTCGGCGTCGGGCAGCAGCCCCAGGGTCGCCGACAGGTGCGGCTGGCCGTGCCCGCCGACACCGGGGGTATCGATGAAGGTGAGGCCGCCGCGCAGCAGCGGGCTGGGCACGCCGACCTCCACTCGCAGTACCTCGCGGCCGCGGGCGATCGGGGCCCGGCGCAGGTCGGTACGGATGGCGTCGATGGGGATGTCGATGTACTCGGGTGCCCCGGGTTCGGGGACACCGGGTGCCGCCCCGAGGTTGGGTGCGACGACGAGTCGTGCGATCGGCTGGTCGGCGTAGCTGACGACGGTGATCAGCGCGGTGGTCTCGTCGTCGCCGACCCGGGCGACCGGCAGGTTCAGCAGTGAGTTGAGCAGCTGGCTCTTGCCCTGTTTGAGCTGCCCGGCGATGACCACCCGGATCTGCGGGTCGCTGATCCGGACCTTGGCCGCGGCCAGCCGCTCGGCCAGGTCGCGGCGGTCGTGCAGCGCGGCGATGGCGGCGGTGTGGTCGATGAGTTCGACGATCACCGCGACGGGCCGCCGGTCCTGCGGTTGGGTCACGGGGCTAAACCTCTCTGTTCACGGTTCACGGTAGGCGCGACAACGGCGGGGAGCCGGGAGGCTCCCCGCCGTCGCGGGGTTTGATGCGGGGGCTACAAACCCAGACCGTGGTGCTCGCTGCCGGTCAGACCGGCGTGCCCACCGGCGTCGGCCACCGGGGTGGCGGCATGCCCACCGCCGAACACCGAGTGGCTCGACCCGCCGTCGTACACCGAGTGGCTCGGCTGCGGCTGGTAGCCGGCGTTGGCGTCGTACCCGTGGTTGGTGCCCAGCACCGGCTGAGTGCTGTGCACCGGCAGGGGGCTCGGCGCGGCGATCACCGGCTGGACCGCGTGGTTGCCAAGCACCGGCTGCACGGTGGAGTGGTCCACCGCCGGCTGACCGGCGAGGCTGCCCAGCGTCGGCTGCACCGCGTGGTTGCCGTTGTCGAACCCGGTGTTGGTGGTCGAGCTGACGGCCGTGGTGTGCGACGGGTTGTAAGAGTCGTTCACCACGGTGTTGTGCGGCTGGGACACCACGTGCGTCGGGTTGGCGGTCGAGTTGCCGACACCGGTGACGTGCGACTGGTCGCCGCCGACGGTGTTTCCGGTGTCCTTGCTGACGAAGGTGATCCCGCCGCCGCCGGCGTTGCCGCCGTGGCTGCTGTTGCCGATCCCGACGCCCAGCAGGCCGCCGCTGCCACTGCCGCCGCCCGCGGCGCCGCCGTTGCCGCCGCTGGCGTCGACGTTCTGCAGCACCGGGCCGTCGTTGCCCTTGATCATCGAGCCGCTGCCGGTGTTGGTGTCGTTGCCGACGGAGTGCAGGACGCCGTGGCCCTGGTTGACGTTGGCGCCGGCGCCGGCCCAGGTGTCGCCGTTGGTGACGGAGTTGCCGTTGCCCAGCACCGCGCCGTCGCCGCTGACGATGTCACCGCGGTTGTTGCCGTTGATCACCGCGGCGCCGTTGCTGGCGGTGGTCTTCGAGCCCAGGGTGATGTCGCCGAAGCCCAGGTTGAAGCCGCCCTGCTGGGAGTTGGCCCCGGCGTACTGGTCCGGGCTCATCAAGGAGGTGGAGTTGTGGCTGGCCAGGTCGGTCTGCGCGGCGAGGGTGTTCTGCGGCGCCCAGGTCGGCGAGGCGACGTTGGGTGCATAGGTCGGCGCGTAGCCGGCGGGCTGTGCGTAGCTGTAGCCGTTGGAGAACCCGTTGTAGCCGTAGCCGTTGTCGAAGCCGTGGTAGTTCGACACCGCGCGCTGCAGGCCGACCACCGGGTCGCTGCCGAGCATCAGCCCGGGCACCGCGGTGCTGGCGACCGAGGCCAGCTGGACCGGGGAGATACCGCCCAGGCCGGCGTCGGTCATGACCTGGCCGGGGGCCATCACGAAGGCGCTGGCGGCGTTGTGGTCGCGGAACAGGTTCAGGATCCAGTCGATGACGTTCATGGGAGTTCCTTTCGGGTCTCTTGCCGGGGTTCGGCTTGTGAAATACACGTTATGGCCGCGCAACCGGTGTCGAAACGGGGTTACCACCCGTCATCCCGCACCACACATTAGGGGTACTCCGCGCCAAAACGTTAGGGGATTAGGGGCATATTGGGGATGCCGGGACCCCCGCTGCACAATCCCCGAGAACGAGAGAAAGCCCAGGTGAATAAAGGTATCCAAGCAGCATAAAGAGACGGCCCGGCAGCGGTACTCCGCTGCCGGGCCGTCGTTGTGCGGGCCTATCCCCAGGCGCCCCCAAGGGGGATCACTGGTGACCGAAGATGTCGAACCCGCCGTGGCCGGGATCGACGTGGCCGGCGTCGTGCGCCGGGTGCGCCCAGTCCTCGAAGACCGGGTCCGCCAGGTGTGCGTCCACCGGGTCCGGAATCGCGGCACCAATGCCGCCCACCTGGTCGAACGAGTCGAACGACGGCAGCTGCACCCCACCGTCGTGCAGCGCGGAGACGGGTGCCGCGAGCACGCCGGACACCGCTCCCGGGTCCTGGATGACCGGCGTGTGCAGCTGATCGGCCACCACGCCGGGCACATGCGCGTCGAACGCCTCGAAGGCGGCGTGCGCCGCGCCGGAGGACCAGACGTTGCTGTCCACCGCGTCCAAACCCCCGGCCGGGATGCTGTCGAGCCCCGGCGGACCAAAACCCGGCGTCGCCATGGACACCGAATCGGACACCATGGGAATCAGGTTGTTGACATCGGCACTGGTCACCCCGGTCAGATGCGCATCGGCGATGGCCTTGGCCGGGTCGGCGTGATAGTTCGCGGCGGCGGCCGGGTCGCGGACCAGACCCATGACGAAGTCCAGCAGTTCATTTGCCATGACGGACTCCGTTCAATCGATACACAGCGGGTTACCACCGAAATCCTAGGTCGCCGGAAGCTGCGAGGGGATCGGGTTGCGCCCCGCCGCGCCGCGGCACCCCTTAGGGGAATGACGGTTAGGGGATTGTCCGCCCTTAGGGGCATGGCTAGGGTGGATGGCAACCGCGCAACGCCAACGGATGAGGTACCCATGGATTCCCTCGGACTGTCGATCGGCGCGACCAATATGGTCGCCGTCCGGACCGGTCGTCCCCCCGTGCGGCGGCGTTCGGTCCTCACCCTGTTCGGCCACCGGCCCGCCGAGGTGGGCCTGCCCACGGAGAACGCGAAGCTGAGCGAACCGGGCGTGGTGGTGTGGGGTTTCACCGACCGGGTCGGCGACCGGGTCCCGATGATCGCGCCCGACGGCTCGTCGCACGACGCCGCGACGCTGGCGGCCGACGCGCTGGAATCCCTGGTCCGCGCCGCCGGCGGCCCCGCTCCGCGAATGGTGATCGCGGTCCCGGCGCACTGGCGGCCGGCCGCGGTGTCGGCGTTGCGCGCCCAGGTACAGGCCCGGCCCGCGCTGTCCGGCTCGGGGGCCCCGACCGAGATCGTGCGGGACAACGCGGCGGCGCTGACCGCGCTGGGCAACGCCCCGGGCCTGCCCGGCAGCGGAGTGGTGGTGCTGGTGGACCTGGGCGGCACCGGCACCACGGTGACCCTGGCCGATGCCGCAGCCGGGATGCGCCCGATCGGCCCGGTGCTGCGCTCGTCGCTCTCCGGTGACCTGATCGATCAGGGGGTGCTCAGCGCCGTGCTGGCCGGGCAGTCCCAAGCCGCCGGTGCCGACCCGATGGGCACTGCCGCCGTCGGCGCGCTGACCCGGCTGCGCGCCGCGTGCCGGACGGCCAAGGAGCGGTTGTCGGCCGACACCGCCGCGGTCATCTCCGCCAAGGGCGCTGCCGACGTGCGGTTCACCCGCGCCGAGTTGGAAGCGCTGCTGGCCGAGCCGCTGGCGGGTCTGCTCGACGAGATCGGAGATGCGCTGCAGGACAACAGGATTCCGGCGGATCGGCTGTCGGCGGTGGCGACTGTCGGCGGCGGTGCGGCGATTCCGCTGGTCACCGAGCGGCTGTCGCAGGAGCTGCGGGCACCGATCGTGACGGCTCCGGACCCGGGTTCGGCCGCCGCTGCCGGGGCCGGGTTGCTCGCCGAGCGCGGGGTGCCCCCGCAGCTGATCGCCGGCGCCGGGCCGTCGATCGCCGCCGCGGGTGCGCCGACGGGGCTGTCCCCCCTGGTCGCCGAGGCGAGCGCGGAGACCGGGTTGTCGCAGGCCGTCGCCGAGGCCGGCACGCCGACGGGTCTGGCCCCGGCCGCCGGTGAAGTGCCCACCGGGATGGCCCCGGCGAGCTGGGCGACGCATGCCGGCGGCGAGGACGCCCCGGATGCGACGTCGCGCGGTCTGGCCTGGTCCGAGGATGCCGACGGCGCCGCGGATCCGGTCCCCTACTCCGGGCCGGACTACCCCGTCGGCGCGACGGGTGCCCGCCCGCCGGTGCAGTTCGACGCCCCGCCCGAGGAGCCGGAGCCGGCGGCCGCGCCGCTGCGCTGGTACCGGCGCCCGGCGGTGTTGTTCGGAATCGCCGCGGCGGCCGCGCTGGCCTCGGCCGGGGGTCTGGCCATCACGCTGACCGGCAGCGAGATGGACAACTCTCCGGTCACCACGACGATCACGCTGCCCAACGGCTCGGTGCTCACCACGGCGCTGAAGCCGCAGGAGAGCGCGACGCTGACCTACACCGACGAGAACGGATCGGTGGCCAGCTCGGTGGTGCCGCCACCGACCACGACCGCACCGCCGTCGAGCAGCGCCGAGCCCACCACAACAGAGCCGACCACCATCACCGAATCGACCACGGAGTCGACGACGACAACGACCACGACGACAACTCAGCCCACTACGACGACCACCACGACGCAGCCGACGACCACCACCCAACCGACCACGACGCCACCCACCACGCCACCAACGACGCCGCCGACCACTCCGCCCACGACACCCCCGACCTCTGCGCCGGCGCCGACGACGGCGCAGACCACCGCGGATACCGGAGGTACGGCTTCGGGGCCGACCAGGCGTCGTCTGTTCCCGTGATCACCGATCCGGCCGTCGGCGAGCTGCCGCCGCGGGCCGCCGACCGGGTGGCCGCACTGCTCCGCGATCCGCAGGAGCCGGCGAAGTTGCTGGTCACCGGGGGTATCGGCAGTGGGAAGAGCGCCGTGCTGGCGGCGGTGCGCGACGGCCTGCGAGCCGCGGGAGTGCCCGTCGTCACCCAGGTACGCCCCGAGGTGCCGGGATCCGAACCGTACAGATCGGCGCTGGTCATCGACGACGCCGACCGGCTCGACGACGGCGCCCTCGCCGCGTTGGTGACCGTCGCCGCCGATCCGTGCCGAACCGTGGTGGTCGCTACCCAGCCGCTGGGCCAGCGCCCGGAGCTGCGCCGGCTCACCGACGTGCTGGAACACGAGCAGACGGCGCTGGTGTTGCCGACTCGCGGTGCACCCGACCCCGACCGGCTGCGCCGCCTCGACGAACCGCTGCTCGACGCGCTGGCGCTGCTGTCCCTCGACGACCGCCTCGGCCCGGCCGATATCGCCGCGGCGCTGGGCCTGGAGCCGGCGAGAGCGCGCGAGCTCGTCGACCGCGCGCACGGCACCGGGCTGCTGCGCGCACCCGCGGCGCTGCACGAGGCGGTCAGCGGGGTGATCGGCGCGGTGCGCCACCACGCGGTGGAAAGCGCGCTGCTGGAATCCCAACTCGCGCACGGCACTCTCGGCGTGCCGCTGGCCCGCACCCTGGCCGATCACGGCCGTCGGGACCCGCGGCTGGCCGAGCGGCTGAGCACCGCCGCGGCGTCCGCCGTCGCGGCCGGTCATCCCGAGCAGGCCGCCGGGTTGTACCGGGCCGCGCTGGCCGCCGGGACCAGCGATCCGACCGTCGCCTTCGCCGATTCGCTGGCCCTGACCGGCGACTGCACGGCGGCCGCCGCGGTGGCCGACGGGCTGCTGGCCGATCCGGGCACCCGCGCCGACGCCGTGCGGGTGGCCGCCGCGGTGGCCTGTCACGACGGCAACACCGCCGCGGCCGCCGAACTGTTCGACTGGCTGCGCGGCACCGAGCCGGGCACCGCGACCGACCCGGAGGTCGGCGCGGCGGCGGCCGTCGTCGCACTGGCCGCCGGGAACCTGCCCGCGCTGCGGGCCACCGCGGCACCCGCCGAGGCGACGGTGCCCACCTCGGCCGCCCGCGCCGCGCGCAACCTGGCGGCCGGGCTGCGCACCAGCGTGGAATCCGGGTACGACGCCGCGCTGGCCCTGTTCGGCCAGTCGGTCGGCGCGGCGCCCACGGTGGCGCTGCCCGACGACCCGGCCGCCGTCGTCGCACTGGCCGCACTGCACTCCGGCGATCCCGCACGGGCCCGCGGGGTGCTGTCCCGCGACGCCGCGCCCGCCGAACTGTTCGCGCCGCGCCACGCGTTGCTGACGGCCTGGACCTGGCTGGTCGACGGGAACCTGGGCGCCGCCGCGGCGCTGGCCCCGCAGACCGGGCTGCACCGGCGCGATGCGCTGTGGGCGGCGGCGCTGAGGACCGGGATCGCGCGGCGCAGCGGCGACGCCGGGGCGCTGCATCGGGACTTCTCGGTCGCCGTCGACCTGCTCGCCGAGTACTCGGTGGACGTGTTCACGCTGCTGCCGCTGGGCGAGCTGTGGGTGGCCGGGGTGCGGATGCGCCAGGCCGACCGGCTGCGTCATCCGCTGCGGGCGGCGTTCGGGCTGCTGGGCGCCCTCGGCGATCCCCCGGCCTGGTCGCTGCCGCTGCACTGGGCCGGGGTGCACGCGGCGATCCTGGCCAACAATCCCGACGCGATGGCCCCGCACGCCGCGGCGCTGGCCGCCGCCTCGGCCGGCAGTGACTTCGCCCGCGCCCTGGCCGCGGCCGGACGCGCCTGGCTGCGGGTGCTGGCCCGTCAGGTCGACCCGGCGGAGGTGGCCGCCGCGGCCCGGGGGCTGGCGCAGTTCGGGCTGACCTGGGATGCCACCCGGCTGACCGGCCAGGCCGCCCTGGGCACCGACGATCCGCGGGTGTCGACGGCCATGCTGGCGCTGGCGCGTGACCTCAAACAGAACACCGACGAGTTCGACGCTCCCGCCGCGGAGGACCCCGAGCCGGGCACGGTCCCGTCGGGAATCCCGGAGCCGGCGCGGCCGGCGGCCCTGTCGGATCGGGAGCGGGAGGTGGCCGAACTCTTGCTGTTGGGCATGCCGTATCGCGACATCGGGGCGCAGTTGTTCATCTCCGCGAAGACTGTCGAGCACCACGTGGCGCGGATCCGGCGGCGGCTCGGCGCGGAATCGCGCAGTGAAATGCTGTCCATGCTGCGCGCAATGCTGGGCGCGTGACGGCCCGCTGTACCACTGAGACGTCGACCACAGCGCTTGCAAGTTAGGTAAACCTAGCTAGCGCTAAGAATCTCCTAAATGTCAGTATGAGCTGATAGAAGTTAAGTTACCGGCGAGTAACCATGCCTAAGTTACCCTTGAGTAACAGGCGGACGGAGGCGTTTCGTGTACCTCGCAGACGGATCGAACCTCGAACATCTCAAAGAGACCCTTGAGCACAGCCGGTTGATCATCACGGTGATCGCCACGATCGTCGTGGGCTACTTCGCCGTCAAGCGCGTGCTGTGGCTGACCAAGCTGATCAGCTCCGGTCAGACCGTCAAGGACGAGAAGGGCCGCAAGAACGAGTTCGTGCGGCGCATGATCAACCAGAACAAAGAGGTCTTCGCTCAGACGAAGCTGCTGAAGTGGTCGATCCCCGGCCTGGCGCATTTCTTCACCATGTGGGGCTTCTTCGTCCTGTCCACGGTGTACCTCGAGGCCTTCGGCGTGCTGGTCGACCCCAAGTTCCACATCCCGTTCATCGGCCGCTCACCAATCCTGGGCTTCCTGCAGGACTTCTTCGCCGTCGCCGTACTGGTCGGCATCATCGTGTTCGCGATCATCCGCATCCGGAAAAACCCCGAGAAGCTCGGCCGCCAGTCCCGGTTCTACGGCTCGCACAACGGCGGTGCGTGGGAGATCCTGATCATGATCTTCTTCGTCATCGCGACCTACCTCCCGCTGCGCGGCGCGTCGATGATCGTGCTCAAGGAGGACTTCCCCTACAGCCGCGGCGGCGCCTTCGCCTCGGAGTTCATGGCCAAGCTGCTGGGCAACTTCTCGGACACCGCCAACGTCTGGATCGAGACCGTCGCGCTGCTGGCGCACCTGGGCGTCATGCTGGCGTTCCTGCTGATCGTGCTGCACTCCAAGCACCTGCACATCGGCCTGGCCCCGGTCAACGTCACCTTCAAGCGCCTGCCCAACGCGCTGGGCCCGCTGCTGCCGATGGAGTACAAAGGCGCGCTGATCGACTTCGACGATCCCGCCGAGGATGCGGTGTTCGGTCGCGGCCGGATCGAGGACTTCACCTGGAAAGGCAACCTCGACATGGCCACCTGCACCGAGTGCGGGCGATGCCAGTCGCAGTGCCCGGCCTGGAACACCGGCAAGCCGCTGTCGCCGAAGCTGCTCATGATGAACCTGCGCGACCACCTGTTCGCCAAGGCTCCCTACATCATCGAGGGCAAGCCGATGCCGCCGGAGGGCTCGGTCGACTTTGCGCACGACGAGTTCCCGCACGGCCACGGCGTCCCCGAGGACGGCTTCATCCGGATCGCCGGATCGGGCCCCGGGCAGGCGCTGCGCCCGCTGGTCGGCACCGCCGAGCAGGGTGGCGTCATCGATCCCGACGTGCTGTGGAGCTGCACCAACTGCGGCGCCTGCGTCGAACAGTGCCCGGTGGACATCGAGCACATCGACCACATCGTCGATATGCGCCGCTACCAGGTCATGGTCGAGTCGGAGTTCCCGTCCGAGCTGGGCGTGCTGTTCAAGAACCTGGAGACCAAGGGCAACCCCTGGGGCCAGAACGCCAAGGAGCGCACCACCTGGATCGACGAGGTCGATTTCGACGTGCCGGTCTACGGCCAGGACGTCGAGTCGTTCGAGGGCTTCGAGTACCTGTTCTGGGTGGGCTGCGCCGGCGCGTACGAGGACCGGGCCAAGAAGACCACCAAGGCCGTCGCCGAGCTACTGTCCGCCGCCGGGGTGAAGTTCCTGGTCCTGGGTACCGGCGAGACCTGTACCGGCGATTCGGCTCGCCGCTCGGGCAACGAGTTCCTGTTCCAGCAGCTGGCCGCGCAAAACGTGGAGACCATCAACGAGCTGTTCGAGGGCGTGGAGACCGTCGACCGCAAGATCGTCACCACCTGCCCGCACTGCTTCAACACCGTCGGCCGCGAGTACCGCCAGCTCGGCGCGAACTACACCGTGCTGCACCACACCCAGCTGCTGAACAAGCTGGTGCGCGACCAGAAGCTCATCCCGGTCAACCCCGTCGGCCAGGACGTCACCTACCACGACCCGTGCTTCCTGGGCCGGCACAACAAGGTGTACGAAGCGCCGCGCGAGCTGCTCGACGACTCCGGCGTGAAGCTGACCGAGATGCCGCGGCACGCCGAACGGGGCTTCTGCTGCGGTGCCGGTGGCGCCCGGATGTGGATGGAAGAACACATCGGCAAGCGCGTCAACACCGAGCGCACCGAAGAGGCCATGGACACCGGTGCGACGACCATCGCCACCGGCTGCCCGTTCTGCCGCGTGATGATGAGCGACGGCGTCGACGACGTGGCCGCCAGCCGCGAGGTGGACAAGGTCGAGGTGCTCGACGTGGCCCAGCTGCTGCTGAGCTCGCTGGACCTGTCCAGCGTCACGCTGCCGGCCAAGGGCACCGCCGCGGAGGAGGCCGCTGCCCGCGACGCCGCCAAGCCCAAGCCGGAACCCGAGGCCACTCCCGAGCCCGAGGCTGCACCTGAGCCGGTCACGGCCGAGGCCGCCGCCCCGGCTGCCGCGCCGGCCGCCGCCGCTCCGGTCAAGGGTCTGGGGATGGCCGGTGCCGCCAAGCGTCCGGGCGCCAAGAAGGCCGCCCCGGCCGCTGCAGCTCCGGCCGCCGAGGCCGCTCCTGCGGCTGAGGCCGCTGCGCCCGCCGCCCCGGCCGCGCCCGTCAAGGGTCTCGGAATGGCCGGTGGGGCCAAGCGCCCGGGTGCCAAGAAGGCTGCCGCCGCTCCCGCTGCTGCTCCGGCTGCTCCGGAAGCTCCCGCTGCTTCGGAAGCTCCGGCTGCTTCGGAAGCTCCGGCGGCCTCGGAGGCTCCGGCCGCCGAGAAGCCGGCTGCGGACGCGGTGCCGGCCAAGGGGCTCGGCATGGCCGCCGGTGCCCGTCGTCCGGGAGCCAAGAAGCCCGCCGCTCCGGCCGCCCCCGCTGCGGCACCCGCCGAGGCACCCGCGGAGGCTCCGGCCGCCGAACCCGCCGAGGCCGCCGCTCCCGCGGCGCCGAGCGCACCCGCCGATCCGGCCAAGCCCGTCGTCGGGCTCGGTCTGGCCCCCGGCGCCCGTCGGCCCGGCAAACGCTAACCGCAACAGCCCAGAAAAGGGGCGGGACCTCACCGGTCCCGCCCCTTTTCTGGCTCTTGGTGCTCTCGCCCGCTTGGCGCCGTCGTCAACGACTGCTCCCTCGCCGACCGTGGCCCTTACTCACCGGGGGAGTTGATTGCGCCCCACGTTCAGCGAGAAGCGGCGCGACACGCGCCCAGCTCCCTCGCCGACCGTGGCCCTTACGTTGATTGCGCCCCACGTTCGACGGAGAGGGGGCGGCTCAGGCCACCTGGTGGAAGGTGAACATGGTCTTCTGCACCACGCCACCCGGGCAGTCACCGTTGGAGTCGGCCGACATCACGCCCTGCTTGGTCTGCGGGCTGACCGCGTAGTACACCGTCACCGGCGCAAAGTTGCCGTTCGGGCAGATGAAGGCGTCGGGCCGGGTGTACTGGAAGCGCCAGACCCCGTGGTCGAGGGCGATCGGAGCAATCCAGCCGACGTTGCTCTGGGCGGTGCCGGAGCAGCCGTCGGGCCCGCAGGTGGTGTTCACCGTCACCTGGGACAGGTCGGCCCCGTCCATCGCGAAGACGCCGTTGATCGCGTCGTCGGCCAGCGCGACACCGGCGCCCATCACCGCGGTGATACCCGCCACAGCCAGGCAGCCGAACACCCGCGGGCCGAGGGTACGCGCGCGGAAAGCAGAGAAGATGTCCACCTCGCGAAGATAGCGCCCGAAACGGGCGAAACCGCTGCTCAACGGGTCCGTCGACGATGTTGTGGCCAGGTTGTCACCGAATCGAACCCGGAACGCTGCCCACCGCAACCTCGAAAAACCCGATGGACACCCGTGGGAGAATCGAACGCGTGACCACCCATCAGCTGCCCTCGCCGCATACCCATCAGCGGCAGCGCGAGTTCATGCAGTCCACCAAGTTGCAGAACGTGCTCTATGAGATCCGCGGACCGATCCACGACCACGCTGCCCGGCTGGAGGCCGAAGGTCACCGCATCCTCAAGCTGAACATCGGCAACCCCGCGCCGTTCGGGTTCGAGGCGCCCGACGTCATCATGCGCGACATGATCCAGGCCCTCCCCTACGCCCAGGGCTACTCCGACTCCAAGGGCATCCTGAGCGCGCGCCGTGCCGTCGTCACCCGCTACGAACTGATCGACGAGTTCCCCCGCTTCGACGTCGACGACGTGTTCCTCGGCAACGGGGTGTCCGAGCTCATCACCATGACCATGCAGGCCCTGCTCAACAACGGCGACGAGGTGCTGATCCCGGCGCCGGACTACCCGCTGTGGACGGCGACGACGGCGCTGGCCGGCGGCACCCCCGTGCACTACCTGTGCGACGAGACCCAGGGCTGGCAGCCCGACATCGCCGACCTGGAATCCAAGATCACCGACCGCACCAAGGCCGTCGTGGTGATCAACCCGAACAACCCGACCGGCGCGGTGTACACCCGCGAGGTGCTCAGCGAGATCGCCGACCTGGCGCGGCGGCACCAGCTGATGATCCTGGCCGACGAGATCTACGACAAGATCCTCTACGACGACGCCCAGCACGTCTCGATGGCGAGCCTCGCCCACGACGTGCTGACGCTGACCTTCAACGGTCTGTCCAAGGCCTATCGGGTGGCCGGTTACCGGTCGGGCTGGCTGGCCATCACCGGGCCCAAGGAGCACGCGTCGAGCTTCATCGAGGGCCTGAGCCTGCTGGCCAATATGCGCCTGTGCCCGAATGTGCCTGCGCAGCATGCCATTCAGGTTGCCCTCGGCGGGCATCAGAGCATCGACGACCTGGTGCTACCCGGCGGACGGCTGCTGGAACAGCGCGACGTCGCGACCGCGGCGCTCAACTCGATTCCCGGTGTTTCCTGCGTCGCGCCGCGCGGTGCGCTGTACGCCTTCCCGCGCCTGGACCCTGAGGTATACGAGATCCAGAGCGACGAGCAGCTGGTGCTGGATCTGCTGCTGCAGGAGAAGATCCTGGTCACCCAGGGCACCGGTTTCAACTGGCCGGCCACCGACCACCTGCGGATCGTGACGCTGCCCTGGGCACGGGACCTGTCGGCGGCGATCGAGCGGCTGGGCAACTTCCTTGTGAACTACCAGCAATGACCCCGGATAACCAGCAGTAGCGCCAGCTACCCTGTGCCCGTGTCCCACTCCCACTCGCACTCATTGGACGGGCCGTCGCCACTGGGGCCGCTGGCCGCGCGGATCGTGGTGGGGCTGTTGGCGGCGATCGGGCTGGCCGTGGTGATCGGGGCCGTCGTGCTGTGGCCCACCGGCGCCAAGGTCGACATCCCGCTGCCGTTCCAGAACGGTTCCGGCGGCGCGGTGAGCACCGAGGCCGCGACGGTGTCGTCGACGCGCATGGCCGATTGCGGCAGTCCGTCGGCCGGGCGGGTGATCACCGGCACGCCGCGGCCCGGGCAGCCCGGCAGCGGGCAGTGCGTGCAGGCCGTCGTGTCGCTGACCTCGGGCCCGAACCAGGGCGCGGAGACCATGCTGGAATTCACCCCGGGCCCGGGCCAGCCAAATCTTGCTGCCGGGGAACATATTCGGGTTATCCGGGCCGTTGACGACGGGGGCGCGACCAGCTACGGCTTCTACGACTACGAGCGCGGGTTGCCGCTGGCGCTGCTGGCCCTGGTGTTCGCGGTGGTGATCGTCGCGGTGGCCCGCTGGCGCGGATTCCGTGCGCTGGTCGGCATATTGGTGGCGTTCGCGGTGCTGGTGGTGTTTCTGCTGCCGGCCCTGCGCGACGGGGCGCCGGCGATTCCGGTGGCGCTGGTGGCGTCGGCCGCGATCCTGTTCGCCGTCATCTACCTGGCGCACGGGGTGAGCCTGCGCACCAGCGCGGCGTTGTTGGGAACGTTGACAGCACTGTTGCTGTCGTCCGGGTTGTCATGGGCCGCTATTGAATTCGTGCATCTGACCGGGTTGTCGGAGGATCAGAACAACGAGGTCGCCCAGTACATGGGGCACGTATCGATCACCGGACTGCTGCTGGCCGGTTTTATCATCGGCTCCCTCGGTGTGCTCAACGACGTGACGATCACCCAGGCGTCGGCGGTGTTCGAGTTGGCCGCCGTCGGCGGAGACCGTTCGCGGCGGACGATTTTCGGCTCCGCCATGCGCGTGGGCAGCGACCACATCGCCTCGACGGTCTACACGCTGGTGCTGGCCTATGCCGGTAGCGCGCTGCCTTTGTTGCTGCTGTTCAGCGTGGCCGGGCGGTCACTGTCGGATGTGCTGACCTCGGAGTCGGTGGCGATCGAGATCACCCGATCTGCGGTGGGCGGGATTGCGCTGGCGTTGTCGGTGCCGTTGACGACCGCCATCGCCGCCGTCCTGGCCACCCCTCGGCACACCCACCCCTGATCGCCCCGAGCCGCCGTCGTCCGCGGGCCCACCCTGTCCGCCGCGGGCCCGCCCCGGCATCGAGACAGAATCTGCGCAGGCGATCCGGCATGCTGTCCCAGCACAGATTCTGGATCAACGAGTCCACGGGGGCGACGCGGAGTCGCTAGCCGGCCGCCCGATAGAACTGCCGGGCCCAGCTGCGGTACTTGCCGATGGGACCGTCGGAGCGGGTCAGCTTGGGATGCTCCAGATAGGTCTTCTCGTCCCAGATCACCTGATCGCGCTGCACCTCGTAGGACACGACGGCCAAAACGATCCGCGCCATGATCTTCTCGATCGGCGCCATCAGTAATCTACCGAGGCGGCTCTTGGCGCGGCGACGGGCGCTGATCCCGATGTAGATGTCGGTCTCGCGTGGCCCGACAGGTGTCGGCAACACCATCTGGCGCACCGTCCACCCGCCCTGAATCGCGATCTCCACCAGCGAGAATCCCAGGCCGATCAGCACCGAGGTGAAGTCGAACCGGACCCCGTGCACCAGGGGAAGGGGCCGGGTGCCGCCGTAGGCCGTGTGGATCCGCGGCCCCTCGATCCGCATCGGCTCGCCAATGGTGAAGTCGGTGAACTTGTGCACCGTCTGGAAGTGGCCGTAGTCCAAGCCGTTCTCGTTGACGTCCTGCGGATGAGCCCGGAAGTGCAGCCGGTTGGTCTGGATGCGGTGCCAGTCGGGGTCGCTGTCCGGCAGGTCGAGCTCGAACGCCGGCGGCTCGTCCGCGGGACCGTAATAGACCATCACCATGCCCAGCACGTTGCGCACCGGAAGCATGTTGAGTTCAAGGTTCGGCGCCGGCGCATCGTACGGCGTATCCACGCACCGGCCGGTGGTGTCGAACCGGAATTCGTGAAACGGGCACTCGATGCAATCGCCGACTACCCGGCTGCGTTTGCCGAGGTGCGCACCCAGATGCGGGCAGTAGGGTCCCACTGCGGCGATCCGGCCCGAGTCGCCGCGGAACACCACGATCTCACTGTCGACGAAGTTTCGGGTGAGCACCGTTCCGGGGCGGAGCTCCGATTCGAAGGCCACCGCGTACCAGCTGTACGGGATGGGCGGAAAGTCGTCGCCGATCACGTCGAGGTTGGATTTCTGCTGCGTCGCCACCTGAGTCCACATCCCTGATCGTCGTTACAAATCCTGACCCATCTGAGATGATGACACACGTTCTAATTTTGAACTGCAGAACCGCATTCGGACCATCTAAACCCGATGGACCTGTGCTTTGCCGGCGAGTTCACCGAACTAGAGGTTCAATTGGATGAAGTCCGATAGATTCCCAGCGATGTCGAACCGGGGTCTGCGCGCCGAACGAATCAGCGGCATGGATGCCTGGCAGCTGTACCAGGAAACCGACCTGCAGGTGGGCAACGGGGTCTGCTTGATGGTGTTGGATCGCAGCTCGGTGGACGGCGACGTGTGCGAGCACCTGATCCGCGAGGTCGGCGATCGGCTGCACCTGCTCCCGGTCTACACCAAGGTGTTGTTCGACCCCTGGTACAACATCGACCGCTCCATGCTGGTGCCCACCACGGACGTGGATCTACGCCGGCATATCACCCGCCTGGCCATGCCCGATCCTGGCGGGCTGGCCGGTGCGGCCAAGGCCTTCGCCGATATCCGCGGCAGACACCTGGACCGATCCGAACCGCTGTGGCACACCTACGTCATCGAGGAAGCGGGCTCGAATCTCTGCTATCTGGTGTCGCTGGTGCATCACCTCCTGGTCGACGGCGATGCCGCCATGGACGTGGTGGGTGCGCTGTTCATCCCCGGCGACGTCTCTGGGACACCGGCTCGACCCGTCGATCCGGACAACACGTTCGAACCGCGACTCCGTTCCGTCGTCGCCGACGGGTTCCGACGCAAAGCCACCCGGCTGCGTCGACTACCCAGCCTGCTCCGAACGACGCTGCGAACCCGACGCATCGACCGCGCGCACCGGCGCCACAGTCCGACGACCCCACGAACCGCGTTGAACTGCACGCTGTCCGGGGAGTCGACGGTCGCACTGACGGTGCTGCCCTTCGACAGCATGGTCGAAGTCGCCCATGCCCAGGACGTCACCGTCAACCACGTGCTGCTGTCCTGTGTGGGCCGTGCCCTGCGCATGACTCTGCAGGAGGACGGCCGGTCCGTGGACCGGCCGTTGGTGGCGGCGGTGCCGTTCGCCATGCGCGACGCCGACCAATCCGACTACATCACCGAAGGTGTCGGCAGTACCACGATTCTGCGGATCGGCATGTGCGACGACATCGCCGATCCAGTCGAGCGTCTCACCGCCATAGCGGTACAAGCCCGGGAGGCCAAGGAGGCTCAGGAACGCCGCGGAGTCAACCTGTTCCGGCAGTGGAACGAGTACATACCCGGCAAGGCGGTCAGCACTTTGTTCCGGATGATCGAACGCTTCGGGCTGGCCGAGAACATCGATTGGCCCTGCAACGCAATCGTTTCCAATGCCAGCGGTATGACACTCGACGGCGTGGTCTACGCGAATCTCCCCGCCCGGCAATGCTTTGGCGCCGGTCCGCTGTACCACGGCATGGGCCCCAGCATCTTCGCACTCAACTGGAACGGCGAGTTCTGCATTGCCGTGACCGCGGACCGCAAACACGTCCGGCACGCCGATCTGATCACCGAACGGATCGACCAGCAGTTCACCGAACTGCTTACCGCCACCCGGGAACTACAGATACGGGAGCGGCGTGCTTGACGCCGTCGCGCACTGGGCGTTGGCCGGCCCAAAGCGTGTCCTGCTGATCGCCGGGTTGCTGATGGCGCTGTGCGGCGCACTCGGCGCACCGGTGGCCACCATGCTCTCCAGTGGTGGCTACACCGATCCGAACGCCGAATCCAACGTATCCGCGCGAACCCTGGTCGAGAGCTTCGGTCAAGGCGCCGTGCCGTTGTACCTGCTGGTCCGATCGGATTCCGCCCTCACCGGACCGAGCGGGAAAGCTGCCGTCGCGCAACTGGTCACCACACTTGGAGAGAACCCCGACGTGGCACAGGTGCGCTCGCCGTGGGACCTCCCGGACCCCGTCGCTGCCGGGGCCCTGAGCCGGCACGGACACGCCGCTTTGGTCACCGCCGCCGTCGGCCGCGATGAGGACTCGGGCCTGGCGAGATCCGCCGAACTCCTGGCGAAACTTGCGACACTGCCCCTCCCCGAGGGCATCACCGTGTCCGCAGGCGGTCCGGGACCGATCGCCGAGCAGATCAACGAGCAGAGCCGGCGAGATCTCGCGGTCAGCGAGGCCATTGCTCTGCCCCTGACATTCCTCGCGCTGATCTGGGTTTTCGGCGGCGTCGTCGCGGCGCTGATCCCACTGGCCGTCGGCGGTTTCGCAGTTATGGGCACCATGGCGGTGCTACGGGGTTTGGCCGAGATCACCGACGTCTCGATCTTCGCGCTGAACCTCGCCACCGCACTGGGTTTCGCCCTGGCGATCGACTATTCGCTGCTGCTGGTGAACCGGTACCGCGAGGAGGTCGCCGACGGTACCGAGCGTGACCTCGCGATCCGACGCATGCTGCACACCGCCGGGCGCACCGTGGCGTTCTCCGCGGTCACCGTCGCCCTGAGCCTGGCCACCATGGCCGTCTTCCCGATGTACCTGTTGCGGTCATTCGCCTACGGTGGCCTACCCGTCGTCCTGCTTGCCGCCGTAGCGTCGCTGATCCTGGTACCGGCGGCCATTCTGGTGACCGGAGATCGGGTGGGAAAGTCGAAGCCTCGACCACCGCTCACCGAAACCCGGTGGTACCGTTGGTCACAGCTCGTCATGCGCCGGCCCGTCCTGGCCGCGGTGGCCGCACTGGTGCCCTTGCTGATCGCCGGACTCCCCTTCGCGCACGTGAAATTCGGTTTCCCCGACGACCGGATCCTGCCGGCCTCGGCACCGGCCCGGCAGGTCGGTGACGCCATGCGGACCGACTTCACGCAGGACGCCGGATCGGCGGTCAACGTGGTGATCACCGGTGTCGCGCAGGACAACCCGGCTCTCTACGCTTACGCCCGCGCGCTCAGCGACGTCGACGGGGTGCTCGCGGTCTCGACCCCGAGCGCGACGATCCTGCCGGGACATCCGGCGGCACCGCCGAGCGGAGCCGCGGGCCTGAGTCAGGACAGCCCCGATGCGGTGTTCTTCACGGTGGCCACCGCGGAGGAGCCCTACAGCCCAGGATCCGGGGCATTGCTGGACCGGCTGCATCAGGTTCCGTCCCCGGGCACCGTGGTGTTCGGCGGTGCCGAACAGGCCAACCGCGACGGCGTCACGGCAATCGCGACCCGACTGCCGGTCCTGCTGATGCTGATCGCCGTCGTGATGATGACGCTGTTATTCCTGCTGACCGGCAGCGTGGTGATTCCCATCAAGGCCTTGGTGCTGAATGTCCTTTCACTGTCGGCGACATTCGGCGCGATGGTGTGGATATTCCAGGACGGCCACCTCGGCGGCCTGGGTACCACCGAAATGGGCACGCTGGTGGCCAGCCTGCCGGTGCTGATGTTCTGCATCGCCTTCGGGTTGTCGATGGATTACGAGGTGTTCCTCATCTCCCGCATCCGGGAGTTCTGGCAGGACTCCGACGACACCGCGGCCGCCAACACCCGGGCGGTGGCGCTGGGCCTGGCGACGACGGGTCGGATCGTCACAGCCGCCGCGCTGATCATGATCATCGTGTTCGCCGGGCTGGCCGCCTCCCAGGTGGCGTTCATGCGGATGTTCGGCGTCGGCCTGATCATCGCGATCGTGGTCGACGTGACGCTGATCCGGATGGTGCTGCTGCCGGCGGCGATGGCGCTGATGGGCCGGTGGAACTGGTGGGCGCCGGCGCCGCTGGCCCGGCTGCACACCCGGCTCACTGGCGTAGCAGGTCCAGCAGATAGGTACCGTAGCCGGACTTGGCCAGGGCGGAGCCGCGGGCGGCGAGCTGGTCATCGTCGATGAAGCCCATCCGCCAGGCGACTTCCTCGGGGATGGAGATCTTCAGGCCCTGGCGGCGTTCGATGGTGCGGACGAAGTCGGCGGCGTCCAAAAGGGAATCGAAGGTGCCGGTGTCCAGCCAGGCGGTGCCGCGGTCGAGCACCTCGACGGTGAGCCGGCCGGCGTCCAGGTAGGTCTGGTTGATCTCGGTGATCTCGTATTCGCCGCGGGCCGACGGTTTCAAACCCTGCGCAATGTCCACCACGTCGGGGCTGTAGAAGTACAGGCCGGGCACCGCGTAGTGCGACTTCGGTTGCGCCGGTTTCTCTTCCACCGACAACGCTCGGCCTTCGGCGTCGAACTCCACCACCCCGTAGGCCGACGGGTCGGCGACCCGGTAGGCGAAAATCGCTCCCCCGTCGACGTTTTCGAAACGCCGCAGACTGGTTCCCAGGCCGGGTCCGTAGAAGATGTTGTCGCCCAGGGCGAGAGCCACCGGCTGGTTGCCGATGTGCTCGGCGCCGATGACGAAGGCCTTCGCCAGGCCGTCGGGTACGTCCTGGACGGCGTAGGTCAGTGAGATGCCGAGCTGGCTGCCGTCGCCGAGGAGTCGCTCGAAGGCGGGCCGATCGAAGCTGGTGGTGATCACCAGGATGTCGCGGATGCCGGCCATCATCAGGACCGACAGCGGGTAGTAGATCAGCGGCTTGTCGTACACCGGCAGCAGTTGCTTGCCCGCGCCCATGGTGATCGGGTACAGCCTCGTCCCCGAGCCACCGGCCAGGATGATCCCGCGCATACCCCAGAGCCTACTGAGTCGGTGTCATCCGAACGACGGGCGCGCCCGGGGATTGGGCCCTGATACTGTCCGGCCAGCGATATTCGGGAGGGACCGGCTGCGCGGGTCGAACCCGGATCGTCTCGTCACGGCCGTCGAGCAACTCCAACCGGCAGGGCAACCGCTTTGCCAGCACTTCGAACACCCGCTCGGCGAAGGCACGTTCCGAGCTTGCCTCGGTCGCGCGTGGAAATACCCCGATCCCGTCGGGATCGGACACGACACTGACGCGACCAGCGGCCGCGGCGAGCACGCGGCCGCGCATTCCGGAGGTCGTCCACTGCCCTCCCAGATCGGCGGCGAGCACGTCCTCGACCTCGGTGACGGATTTGCCGGTATTCACCTGAATCAGCTCAAGATCGTCCACCGTCACCACCTCCACCCGGACTACGCGGGCGCAGCTTCCATAAGTTGGCGGGCCTGCAGTTCCTCCGTCAATCGCGGCGCGGGTTCATTTCCCCGCAGCCAGTCCGCCACCGCGGCACGCTGAACGTCGATCGGAGCGAAAGACACCCCCAGCCAGCTGAGCAGGATGTTCGCCGTCGCGGGCGCTCCGCGCTTCGGCTCTCCGAAGAACGGGTAGTCGTCGACGAATCTGCTCATTCGGATGTCACCTCCACTTGCACAACGGGCATCGAACCACCACCGTCAACGCCGACGATACGCTGCACCATCTCGGGATGCACCAACAGTTCGCGCTGGTAGGCGAACTCTTTCCACCCGACCGGCGGTATCCACGCGATACGGACTCCACGCTCAAGCCGGACCTGGATCAGCACGGCGCCACCCCCGCGCTGCGGCGCCGTGAATTCGGATTCTGCGACTCGACGGTCGACGGATGTGGCGAGGAACCGCCCGACCGACGCGATCTTTCCTATCAGTGTTGCCAGATTGTGCCACCTGTCACCGCCGGATTGCGATGCGGTGCCGGGCAGACAATGCACTCACCCACGACCGCGTCTCGACAGAGATACGTGTCCAGGAGAGCGGGATCGAGCTGTCACATTCCCGGCCCGAGCCGATCTCGTCCGAGTCCATGAACGCGATAGTGACAGCCGGACGCCCTCCACGACGTTCCGTCATCCACAGGTCAAAGACCACACCCGCAGGCTCAGGCGTCGAGGTCTTCCTCGCACAACCCCGTCGCCGCCAGCGCCTCGGCCAGACTGTTGTGCCGGAACACCGAGGTCACCCGGTCGTGCACCACGCGGAACGCACTGGCCTGCACGGTGCCGTCGTCGAGGGTCTGCTCGAACACCACACGGCCACCGCGCACGTACATCTCGCCGACGGTCACCGTCCCGGTGACCCCGCCGGCCCAGTCCCGCAGCGCGGCCTCACCCTGAGCGGCGCCGTCGGCGTCGGCGATCTCGATGTCGTCGCTGGACAGCTTCACCAGGGTGTCGATGTCGCGGTCGTTGAGCGCATCGTGCCAGGCCAGCACCGTCGCGATCTCTGATGTGCTCATTGGTTCGCTCCTCCTCGGGCCTCGCTGGCGCTCGCCCCGCATCGTCGACTCACCGGGGTACTCATGCTCATCAACCTATCCGGTCAGAACTTCATGCCGTCGAGCCACGTCGCCAACAACTCCACGTCGCCGGACACGTCGACCCCGGCCTCCGCCGGCGTGCACCGCCTCGTCGTCACCAACAGCAGGTCGCGCACGGTCCCGGTCAACGTCACGTCGGCCACCCCGGAACTACGGGTCCAGGTGCCGCCGCCGATCGTCCAGTCACCGCGGCCACCGAGTTCCTCGTCGGTCGCCAGCAATGCCACCCGGCCGGCGAAGTCCGAGTTCACCGCGACCGCCAGCTCCAGCCACTCGTCGATGCAGTCGGCGGCCAGCTCGGGCCGCACGTCGAAGGTGAAACCGCCGGCGATCGCGGCGTCGGCGCGGTGCACCAGCACCTCGTGCAGTCGCCGCCGGATCCACCACGGCGCCGGACGAGGCCCCAGGAAGGTCCACACGCTGCAGTCCGCACCCTCGGCATGAGCCCGGGCGACCGCGGCGTCGACGGCATCGACGAGCAGCCGGGCCCCGTCGTCGAGCCAGGCCCGGGAGCCGTCGAGGTCCGCCGGGGGACGGCCGTCGGGCACCGACGCCGGGTCGGCCGGCTCGGTGGCGTGCTCGGCGACCATCTGGGCGGCCCACCGGTTGCCACGCCCGACGTGGCGGAACAACTGCTTGGCCGTCCACCCCGGGCAGGTCGGCACCGGGGTGTCCGGGTCCACGGACAAGACGGTGTCGCCGAAGGCCCGGTTCTGTGCAAGAAACTCTGCGCCGAAATCCACGGATTCAGCGTACGAGCCTACCCAGCCCGTACACACGCCAACCGGCAGACTGCCAGCGAGCGACATCGAGGCAGTTGCGGCCGTCGACCACGACCTTGGCCCGCACCAGATCGGCCAGATCCTCCGGATCCAGGTCGACGAACTCCTGCCACTCGGTCGCCACCAGCACCGCGTCGGCCTTCTCGACGGCCTCGGTGACGCTGGTGGCGTAATTCAGAGTCGGGAAGACCCGCCGGGAGTTCTCCGCGGCCTTGGGGTCATAGACCGCGACGGCGGCACCGTTGAGCTGCAGCAGACCCGCCACGTTCAATGCCGGGGAGTCGCGCACGTCGTCAGACTCCGGTTTGAACGCCGCGCCGAGCACCGCGATGTTGGCGCCCAGCAGCGACCCGCCGCACGCCTGGGTAGTCAGCTCGACCATCCGGGTGCGACGGCGCATGTTGATGCTGTCCACCTCGCGCAGGAAGCCCAGCGCGCTGGCCGCGCCGAGTTCACCGGCGCGGGCCATGAAGGCGCGGATGTCCTTGGGCAGGCAGCCACCGCCAAATCCCAAGCCGGCGTTAAGGAATCGCCGGCCGATGCGCGGGTCATGCCCCAGCGCATCGGCCAGCACAGTCACGTCTGCGTCCGCGGCCTCGCATATCTCGGAGATCGCGTTGATGAAGGAAATCTTGGTCGCCAGAAAGGCGTTCGCCGACACTTTGACCAGTTCGGCGGTCTGCAGGTCAGTCACCAGGAACGGGATCTGCGCTTCCAGCATCGGGGCGTACAGTTCCCGGACCGCTTGTTCTGCACGGGTTGAATCCGGCTGCACCCCAAGCACGATGCGGTCCGGTCGCAGGGTGTCCTCGATGGCGAAGCCCTCCCGGAGGAACTCCGGGTTCCAGGCCACCTCGACGTCGACGTCGGCCATGGCGCGGACCCGTCGTCCGAGTTCGGCGGCGGTACCCACCGGGACGGTCGACTTGCCGACGATCACCGCCGGGCGCGTCAGCCGGGGCACCAGCTCGTCGATGACGGCGTGCACGTGACGAAGATCCGCGCCGAGCTCACCGCGTTTCTGCGGGGTGCCGACGCCCAGGAAGTGCACGTCGGCGTGGTCGGCGGCCAGCTGGTAGTCGGTGGTGAACCGCAGCCGACCGGCAGACAGGTTGTCCCGCACCATCTTTGCCAGACCGGGCTCGTAGAACGGGATCTCGCCGGAGGCCAGCTTGGCGACCTTGCCCTCGTCGATGTCGACGCCGATGACTTCGTGGCCGAGCTCGGCCATCCCGGCCGCATGGGTCGCCCCCAGGTAGCCGCTTCCGAATACCGCGCATCGCATGACGCCTTTGTATGCGCCCGGTGTGTTGGGGCGGCGACATCCGCGCGAGCGGGGAACGAACGTCAGGTGACCGGCGAGGTGTTTCGGCCGCTATCGGCGCGTGTGACCGGCGGCGATATCAGCGCGGTGACATCGGTCACCGGCCGTTGAACGGCCACGGCAGCGGGATCAGCGGAATGACACTGCCGTGCCCGCGCTTGGACTCGCGGCGCCCGTTGTCCGGGTAGTACTGCGACGGCGACTGCTGCGGCGGGTCCCAGGACGGGTAACTGCGCTGCGACGGGTACTGCTGGGACGGATATCGCTGCGAGGGATACGACGGGTACTGCTGCTGCGGGTACTGGCGGCCGTAGTCGCTACTACCGGGGTAGAAGCCGGGTTGCGGAACCGACGGGGCCGCGGCCGCGGGGGTTTCAGCGACCGGGGCCGGGGCGGCTTCCGGGACCGGCGTGGCTGCGGGCGCCGGCGTGGTGACGGCTTCGGGGACCGGCGCGACAACCGGGGCTACCACGGGTGCCACGACCTCTTTGGTCGGCACGGCCTCCTGGGTCGGAACCGCGACCGGGGCGGGG
>WBZQ01000626.1_pt1 | contig 27054 bp, 20 predicted proteins | sample 5204251 | NCBI WGS metagenome assembly WBZQ01 (sample SAMN12412402, study PRJNA552823) | activated sludge metagenome | isolation source: activated sludge from nitrification reactor of wastewater treatment plant... | place: USA: Virginia | collected 2017-09
GCCGAAGCGCAGCAGGCGCTCCGACTCGTGACCCACGTCGAAGAAGCTGCGGAAGGTGTTGTCGAGGAACACGCCGTGGGCGCGCCCCTGGCGCAGCACCATGAAGAAGGGCACGGAGGCATAGAGCGGGTCGAGGTCCACGCCGAAGTCGTAGGCGTCGGTGTTCCACATGACGTAGCTGGCGCCGCCGAGCTGCGGGCCGCGCTTGTCGAGCCGGCCGTTCTTCTCGCCCAGCCCGACCACGTGCTCGTCCTCGCGCAGCCGCTTGGCGACCTCGACCTGCGTGCCCACGAAGCTGATGCCGCGTTCGGCGTCGTCCTCGTCGAGCGAGCGCCCGGAAGCGTCGGCGAAGGCCATGCGGAAGGGGTCGTGAGCGATCGTCACGCGCAGCGCGGACGTGCTCACGAGCGAGCGCTCGGGCGTGATCTCGAAGCGCGCGCCGGGGTCGCCGAAGTCGCGCTTGACGACCGCGTAGGAATGATCGCGGCCGAAGGTCTGCGCCGCGACGAAGCGCACGCGCACGACGTCGCTGGCCAGGACCGTGACGGCCACGCTGCCCTGTGCGTTGCGGAAGGTGAGCGTGTTGCCGGCGCGCGTTGGGGCCGGCATGGCCTGAAGCGACGCCCGTGCGGCCGCGGCCACACCGCCCCATGCCGCGCACAGCGCCAGTGCGCCGGCGACAACCCGCGCTCGCTTTTCCATTTTCGGTCTCCTCGCCGCGAGGTCGCGCGGCGCAAGCGTCGGCCGATCGCGAGGAGGGCTCGCCCGCGCGAGCCCTCCCTCCGACCGACGGCCCGGCTAGAACGTCATGCGCACGGCGAACTGCAGGTTGCGCGGCACGGCGTTGGGCGCCATGCCGTTGATGAAGCCGGCGTTGGCGTTCAGGTTGCCCGGGACGCCGATGGTGGCGTCGGGATTGCCCAGGTTGACGTGGTTGAAGACGTTCTGGGCCTCGATGCGCAGCTCCATGTCGAAGCGCGACTTGAGCCGGAAGCGCTTGAAGAGCGAGGCGTCGACGTTCCAGAAGCCCGGGCCCGTGAGCGCGTTGCGGCCCAGGTTGCCGAAGGTGCCGCGGGCCGGGCGCCCGAAGGCGCTGCCGGGCGACCCGATCGGCGCGACGTTGAAGTAAGGGGTCGTGATGCCGTCGCCGCTGCCCGTCTGCGGGTCGCCGATCAGGTTCGGTCGGCCCGGCCCGGTGTCACGATCGGCGCCCGAGTCGTTGTAGCCCACGTTGAAGGGCAGCCCGCTCTGCAGCACCGCGTTCACGTTGAGCTGCCAGTTGCCGACGAGCGCTTGGGCCAGGCCGGAGGCGTTCGACAGGAACCGGCGCCCGCGCCCGAACGGCAGGTCGGCGATGCCGGAGACCACGAACACGTGCTTGCGGATGAAATCGGCCGGGCCGTAGTTGACGTCGGAGTCGATGAAGAAATACTCGCCCGAGTTGTTCTTGGCGCTCTGCAGAGTGTAGTGCGCCAGGACCTGGTAGCCGCTCGAGAAGCGCTTGGTGAGCTTGGTCTGGAGCGAGTTGTAGCGGCTCTTGCCCGTGTTGCTGAAGTAGTCGATGCCCTGCGTCCAGCCGAAGTTGCCGCTCAGCCCGTCGACCGTGCTGACCGCGCCGCTGTAGAACGGCCGGCGCTCGTCGCGTGGGATCGTGCCGAAGCCCGCGATCGTGGGCGTGTTGGCGTCGGTCGCGGGGTTGTCGCCGAAGAAGCCCTTGCCGCGGTTGCCGACGTAGGCCACTTCGAGCGAGACCGTGTCGCTCAACTGGCGCTGCACGGTGAAGTTGTAGGCGTCGACGCGCGACAGGTTCTGCTCGTCGTTGAGCAGGCGCGCGAAGACTCCGTTGGGCAGCGCGAAGCGTCCGTTGCTGCCCACGGCCACGCTGGGCGGAGCCGCGGGTCCGGTGCGCAGGTTGAAGACGCTGTCGAAGTTGTTGGGCGGATTCAGCTCCTGGACGGCGAGCACGGGCAGGTTCTGCGTCACCGCGTGGCCGAAGGTCGAACCGAACACGCCGATGTCGTAGCTGCGCCCGAAGCCCATGCGCACGACCGTCTTGGGATCGAGCTGGTAGGTCGCGCCCAGGCGCGGCGCCCAGTTGATCTTGTTCTTCACGTCGCCGGCCAGGTTCACGCCGCCCACGCCGCCCACGCGGATCTCACCCGTCTGGATGTCCAACCAGCCGCCGTTGCCCGCCTCGTTGACGGTCTGCGGATGGATGATGTCGGCGCGCAGGCCGTAGTTCAGGGTCAGCTTGTTCGTGGCGCGCCAGGTGTCCTGCACGTAGTAGAACTGGCGCCACTGGCGCTCGCGCGCGTCGGTGCTGGTGCTCACGTAGCGACGGAAGCGCGAGACGTCGCCGAGCAGGAACGAAGCCAGACCCAGGCCACCGCCCTGCGGGCCGCGCGTGCGGTCGGCGTCGAAGTAGAGCTGGCCCGAGCGGTGCGCGTCGCTGGGCACGCGCAGGTTGTAGGCGCGGCGCACGTCGGCGCCCACCTTGACCGTGTGATTCCCGAACAGCTTGGTCAGGTTGGCCACCACCTGGAACTGCTTCTCGTGTTCGGCCAGCGGACAGTTGCAGCGGCCGGCGTCGAGACCCGAGCCGAAGCGGTACTGACCGGGGCCGGGCGTGTTGATCGAGCTGGCGCCGTAGTTGTTGATCTCGATGAACGGCAGGCCCGAGGTGAAGTCGTCGCCCAGGTTCAACCCCGGGATGCCGGCATCGAGGGCCGGGGTCGTGCCGAAGTCGTTCGGCAGCACGTCGACGCCGTACTTGAAGAAGCCCAGGCGCACGTCGAAGATGGTGGTCGAGTCGATGGTCAGGTCGGCGCCCAGCGCGACGCTGTGGTTGCGCACCTTCGACTGGCCGCCCAGGCTCACGAACTCCTGTCCGCCGCCCTCGCCGAAGACCTGCGCGCCGTTGATGTCGAAGCGCGCGAAGCTGTAACGCGCGAACACGTTCAGGCGCTCGCTCAGGCGGCCGTCGAAGCGCGTGTTGAAGGCATCGGCGTCGAACTTCTCGGTGCCCTGCGCGATGTAGTTGTCGCGGATGCCGGGCGCGTTCGGCAACGGGATGAGGTTCAGGATGGCGCGCGCCTGGGGCGAGATGCGTGAGGCCGGGATGACGTTGCCCGCGAACTGCTGGCGGCTGCCCGGAGCGCCGCCGAGCGGATCGAAGATGTTGACGCCGTACTCGCTGAAGTCGCCGTTGCGAGCCAGCGCCGTGGGCACGCTCAGGCGGCGCGAGCCGCCGATCTCGGCGCGCGTGCCCTGGTAGTCGCCGAAGAAGAACCACTTGTTCTGCGCCAACGGTCCACCCAACGAACCGCCGAACTGGTCGCGCACGGTCTTGGGCAGCACGCGCCCGGTGATCGGATCGGGCCGATCGGGCTGCGTGAAGGGGTTGCGGGCCTGGAACTTGTCGCGCTGCAGGAACTCGAAGACGCTGCCGTGCAGTTCGTTGGTGCCGGACTTGGTGACCACCGAGACGACCCCGGCGATAGCCTGTCCGAACTCGGCGTCGTAGTTCTGCGACGTGATCTTGGTCTCGCCGATCGACTCGAGCGTGGGGTTGATGACGATGATGCCCAGGATCGGGTCACGGTTCTCCGTGCCGTCGAGCTGATAGCCCGTGCCGCTGAAGGTCTGGCCGTTGACGACCGTCTGCGCCGAACCCTGCGGGTTCTCGCTGGCGGCGTGGTTCCAGGACTGCTGCTGCGTGCCGGGCGTGAGCAGCAAGAACTTCGTGAAGTTGCGGTCGAGGATCGGCAGCTCCGTGACCTGCTTGCGCTCGAACGTGGTGGCCACGTCGGCGCGGTCGGTCTTCAGGAGCTGCTCGGCCGTGACCGTCACGGCCTCGGTGATCTCGCCCACCTCCAGTCGCGCGTCGAGACGCGCCTGCGTGTCGACGCTCACCGTGACGCGCGGGAAGAGCGCGGCCTTGAAGCCCGAGAGCTCGGCGCGCACTTCGTACGTGCCGGGCAACAAGCGGTCCTTGACGTAGTTGCCGGAGGCGTTGCTCTGCACGGTGTCTGCGGTGCGACGCTCGACGCTCGTGACGGTCACGTTCACGCCGGGCAACGACGCGCCGCTCGAATCGGTGATCGTGCCCGCGATGCTGCCGTAGACGGCCTGCCCGGCAACGGGTGGAGCCGCCGACAGAGCGACGGCCAACGACGCGGCGACGACTCCTGGACGCCATGGAGCGCCGCGCAGCCAAGTGATCATGACAGCCCCCTGTTCAATTTCGCATCAGGCGCCGGCGCCACGGCTGCGTCGCCGCCACGGCCCCGCGAGACCCGCACGTTCTTCGGCTGAACGCCACGGCACACGTCACGACTCGCCGACGTCGGAGATCCAATTGGCGCCGACTGTAGCGCCAAGGTCGGGGCGCGTCAAGGAGTTTCTGCAAACGATTGCAGTCGCGAGCGCAGGGCAGCTTGCGTTACATTAGCCAAGCTCGTCATGCTGCCCGCTGCGCCTGCCCTTCGCCGTCTACGCCGCCGCGCGCTTCCGGTCTGCGCCGGAGTGGCGCTGCTGGCGACTGGCACGCAGGCGTGGAGCGACGCGCGCCCGCCGCTCGAGGCCCTGCCCACGACCGGCCTGCGGCTGGCTCGCGAGGCGCGCGCGGGAGCGTTCTACGACGTAGCCGGTCGCCGCGCCGCGTTGCTGGGGTACGAGGGCCGCGGCGCCGAAGTCTGGGCCTATCCACTGCAGCTCGTCTCCGACCTGCGGCTCGCGTTCCGGGTGGCCGGCTACCCGCTGGCGTTCGAGGCCGCGGACGTCGTCACGCGCGTCGAGGTCACGCCCGAGGCCACCACCTTCACTTATTCGCACGCCGCCTTCACCGTGCGCCAGACGGCCTTCGCGCCGCTCGACGAACCGGCGGTCGTGCTCGTGTTCGAGGCCCGCAGCGTGCTGCCGCTCACCATCGTAGGCTCGTTCCGGCCGCGCCTGCGCCTGATGTGGCCCGCCGGGTCGATGACGGCCAACGTGGAATGGCAGGGCGACGCGTCGCGCTACCTGCTGAGCGAGGAATCGCGACGACAGGCAGCGGTCATCGGTGCGCCCGGCCTGCGCGACCTGTCGGTGATGCCGTACCAGGAGGAGCCGCGCGACGTGCCGTTGCGTTTCGAGCTCGACCTGCCCGAGGCCGCGACGCGCGCCGAGCAGCGCGTGGCGCTCGTGATCGCGGGCAGCCTTGAGGGACGCGAGACGGCGCTCGCGACGTATGCGCGCGTGCAGGACACCTGGCCGGCCCTGTACGCCGCCAACGTGGCCCACTACGCCGCGTTGCGACGTGACCGGTTGCGCATCGAGACGCCCGACACGCGGCTCGACGCCGCCTTCGAATGGGCCAAGGTCGGCATCGACAAGGGGCTCGTCACGAACCCGCTGCTCGGCACCGGGCTGGTGGCGGGGTTCCGCAGCGCGGGCGACAGCGAACGCCCGGGTTTCGCCTGGTTCTTCGGGCGTGACGCGCTCTGGACGTCGCTGGCGATGACGTCCTACGGCGACCACGACGGCGTGCGGCAGGCGCTGCTGTTCCTGGCCCGCCACCAGCGCGAGGACGGCGAGATCCCCCACGAGGTCTCGCAGAGCGCCGCGCTGCTGCGCTGGTTCGACGACTATCCCTACGCCTGGAACAGCGCCGACGCCACGGCGCTGTTCGTCGTCGCCCACGCCGACTTCCACGCCCAGAGCGGCGACATGACGTTCCTGCGCAACGCCTGGCCGGCGATCGTCAGAGCCTGGCGCAACGTGGCGGCGAGCGACACCGACGGCAACGACCTGGTGGAGAACACGCGCTTCGGCCACGGCTGGGTCGAGGGCGGCGCGCTCTATCCGCCCCACGAGGAGATCTACCAGCAGGGCGTCTTCATGCAGGCCTGTCGCGGCTTGGCCGAGCTGGCCGACGTGCTGGGCGAGCCGGAGCTGGCGCGCGAGGCGCGAGCGCGCGGCGAGCGCGTGCGCGCGGCCAGCGAGGCCACGTACTGGCTCGGCGCGCGCGGCTTCTACGCCTTCGCCACCATGCGTCCACCGGACAAGCCACGCCAGGCCGACCCCGGCCCAGGGCGCGAGCGACGGCAACGCCGCATGACCGCCCTGGAGAGCCAGGCCTTGGTCGACGAGGACACGGTGCTGCCAGCCGTCCCGCTGTGGTTCGGCCTGCTCGACGAGCAGCGCGCCCAGTCGCAGCTCGATCGACTCGGCGCCGGCACGCTGGCGACCGACTGGGGCCAGCGCCTGCTCTCCGAGGCCAGCGAGCTCTACGATCCGCTCTCGTATCACAACGGCTCGGTCTGGCCACTGTTCACGGGCTGGACTGCCATGGCCGCCTACCGCCACGGCCGACCGCACGTGGGCTGGCAGGCGCTGCTCGCCAACGCCCTGCTCACGGAGCCCGGCGCGCTCGGCTACGTGACCGAGTTGCTGTCCGGTGACTTCAACGCGCCCTTCGGCCGCTCGTCGCATCATCAGATCTGGTCCGAGGCGATGGTCGTCACGCCGCTGGTGCGCGGCCTGCTCGGCCTGGACGTGAGCGCTGGCGGCCGGCGACTACGCGTCGCGCCGCAACTGCCGGCCGACTGGCCGGGCGCGGCCGCGCGCGGCCTGCGCGTCGGCGCGGCAACCGTCGACGTCGCCTTCGAGCGCGCTCCGGGCCGCTTCCAGATCGACGTCACGGCGCGCGGCGCCGCCGTCGCCCAGCTCGCGCTCGCGCCCGCTCTGCCACTCGACGCGCACGTGCGCCGCGTGACGCGCGACGGGCGCGCGCTGGCCTTCCGCACGCGGCGCGAGGGCGATCGTCAGGTGGTCGAAGCCGAGCTGCGCGACGTGCGCCAGGTACGCGTACGCGTCGAGTTCGAAGGCGGCAGCGACGTGTGGTGGCCGATCGAGACGCCCGCGGCCGGCGCGCGGAGCCAGGGCCTGCGCGTGCTGCGCTCGGAGGCCGGACCAGGCGCGCTGCGCCTGGTGGTCGAGGGCCTGCCGGGCCGCGACTACGAGCTGTTCCTGCGCACGCCACGCACACCCGGCCCGCCGGCACGCGCTGCGCACGATGCGCCCGCCGTCACGCTCGCCCGCACGCGGCCGGACGAGCACCGCCTGCTGTTGCGCTTCGAGGGTGCCCCCGAACGCTACGCGCGCCGCGAGATCACGATCCCGTTGCACTGAGCGCGGAGGCGCGCGTCACAGGGCGGCCGGCGCGCATCAGATCGGGGATGCCTTGCGCTTGAACCACTCCATGTAGGCTGGAAGCTCCGCCAGCGGAATATGCTCCGATGGCGACTCCTGCAGGGACCCCACCTCGATGTGCTGAATCTCGGAGCGCGCCCTCTCGCCAATGCCGATCTCGACCACCCTGGTGACCGCGTCCTGAGCACCGGGACCGACGCGTCTCTCGGGCAGATAGACCCTGATCCCCAACGCGAGCGGGCGCCCTTCGTTCGCCACGGGTTCGAAGACCATGGTCTTGGGATCGAAGCGCGCTGTGCGGGTTTCAAGGACGAAGTCGAATCCCCGAGCCGGCTTCAACGCCGTGATCTTCCAGCGCTGCAAGCGCGGCGCGTGCGCCACGAGTACGTCGACGTCGTCGAAGCGGTCTCTGTCTCCGCAAGCGCTGAAAATCAGTTCCAGGGTCCCGCTTTCCTCATCCGATACTTCCAGGGAGAGGCCGCCCTGGTAAGTTGAGAGCGGCTCTTGGAGCGCGTCGAGAAGATCGTCCGGGCGCTCGGCCATGTGCCAAAGGCGCGGCTCGTTCGCGAGAAACCAGTCCCAGAACTCCACAGGCGTCATGGCTGCTTCTTCAGAAGTTTCTCGCCTGGAGAGTTGATTTTGTTGTAGTTCCCTGAGTTCTCGATGCCGCCATCGGCTCGTATGCGCCGCGCCTCGGCCTTGAAGGCTGCCGCGTCGTTGGCGGCGGGCTTCCATTCTACCGTTCTGGCGGGGTCGCTCTGTTCTCCGGACACCCTTTTGGCTGACTCGTTCGCTCTGCCTTCCCGACCCTTGCCGTGGTACCGCTTGCCGCTCTCGAACGTGACCGTGTACGAACCCGAGCCGCTGCCGTTCGTGCTCAGGTGAATCAGGCCGGATGCGGAGAGGCCGGCACCGTGCGCCGCCACGCCCGCACCAACCGCCGACGCTGGCACGCCGAGCGGGGAGCCGGCCACGGACACCGTGAGGAGACCGCCACCGGCTGCGACTGTCCCGCCTACGGCCGTCTCGTACAGGCCGGCACCCAGGGAAACGACGTCACCGATCGACTGACCGAGCGCGAAGTCGGGGTTGTGAGGCTCGGCGCGGCCCGCACCCAAGACAATGTTGCTTCCGAACGCGTTGACAGCGCCGCCAAGCACGTCGAAAACGTCTTCACCGTTCGGGTCGACGTAGCGCAGTGGGTTGTTGCGGCCGTATGCGTACCGATTCCACCTTTGGGGGTCCAGAAGGTTGGCGTTCCAGTTGTAGACAGGATCGACGGTGGTGAAACGGCCGACGGGAGCGGCGTAGTACCTGGCGCCGAAGTAGTCGAGGCCAGTCTCGCGGTCGCGCTCCTTGCCCGTGAACCTGCGGGGCTGTCCGTCCGTGATGCCCGGGTTCGCCGCGCACGCTCCGGCCGTGCACTCCTCACCGAACGGGAGGTAGTCGTGACGCTCGAGCACCTGGCCGCTCTCGTCGGTCACCACGCGCACGTTGCCCAGCGCGTCGCGATGGTAATACTCGACCCGGGTGGAGTTCACGGCCGGTGCATCGGGCGCCAGCGTCGAAGCCAGCACCAGCGCAACCGCCCATCGCCACGTGTATGTCGGCATCGATGCCGCGCCTCCCCGCAAAGTCTACCCCGACGCCACCACCCCGCCCGGCGGGTTCCCGAGTGGACTCAGAACTGAAACTGCACACAGTCCCTGGGCAGCGTGATCGTTCGCATCATCTGGATTGCCGGACTCGCCCAGGTACAACAGGTACAAGCCCGCCTCACACGCCCCGAAAAAGAAAAAGGCGGCTGACGGCTTGAAGCCGCGGGTCCAGATACGGCAGACCCTGCCAGTCGCAGAAATAGGCTAACGGGTCGCCGTTAGCGTGTCAAGCTGCTGGCGACCCGGTGATCCGGTGTCGACGCCACGGTCGCAGACGCTTGCGCGGTTGCAACTGGTCGCACTGGCGGCCTGTCAAGGACCGCCCTGCGGCGCTCGACTCCCGCCGAGAGTCTCGGCCGCGCGGCCTTTGCCTTCGGTCAGCGTCACGACCTGGCGCGCGTCGAAGGGGCCGAAGGACTCGCTCGCGCCGCTCGGCCAGCGGACGTCCAGACGTTCGACGCGCGACGTCGCCCCCAGGCCGAAGTGCAGCCGGGCGTCGTCGACGGAGTAGTAGCTGCTCTGACTGAGCAACGCGCGCGCGAAGCGGCGTCCGCCGACGTGCGCCCACACGGTTGCACCGACGGCGTCCCGGTTCGAGCGCGTGCCCACCAGGCGCACGTCGATCCAGGCGCCACCGCCTTGCAGATCGTTGCGCAGCAGCGAGGGCGGCTCGTTCATGTTCATGACCAGCACGTCCACGTCGCCATCGTTGTCGTAGTCGCCGAAGGCCGCCCCGCGGCTCGAGCGCGGCGTGGTCGCGCCCGTGCCGCTCTGCGCGCTGACGTCCTCGAAGCGCACGCCGGCCAGGCTGCGGAAGACCACACGCGGGCTCTTGTGCGGATGCTGCGGCAGGCGCGCCTCGATCTCCGGGTAGACGTTGCCGGTGACGTAGAAAGCGTCGGGCCACGAGTCGTTGTCGAGATCGGGCAGGCCCGCGCCCCACTGCACGTGGCGGTTCTGCGCCCCCAAGCCCGTCTGGCTGGCCACGTCCTCGAACAGTCCACCGGGAAGGGCGTGGTAGAGCGCGGGGATGTCCTCGGCGAAGTGCGTCTTCAGGACGTCGAGGCGCCCGTCGCCGTCGTAGTCGGCCACGCCAAGCCCCATGCCGGCCTGGCGCATGCCGTACTCGCTGAGCGCCGCGCCGCTCTCCAGGGCCACGTCGGTGAAGGTCCCGTCGCGGCCATTGCGCAGCAGGACGGAGGCGGTCGAATCGCAGGCCACGTAGAGGTCGACCCAGCCGTCGCCGTCGTAGTCGGCTGCGCTCGCCGTCATGGCATAGCGCGCGGTCACGTTCGCGACGCCGGAGCTGCGCGAGACGTCGACGAAGCGCCCATCGCCCTGGTTGTGGAAGAGCTGCGGCGTGTCGAACGGCAGCCCCTTCGGTCCGCAGTTCACCGGCACGCCCTTCCACTGGCAGTTCGGCCCGGCGCCCTTCTCAGGCGCCGTGGCCAGGTCGAAGCTCAGGTAGTGGGCCACGAACAGGTCGAGGCGCCCGTCGCGGTCGTAGTCGAGGAACGAGCAGCCCGAACCCCAGCGCGTCGCGGACGCGGCCAGACCAGCCGACGCCGTGACGTCCTCGAAGCGCAGCCCACCGCGGTTGCGCAACAGTCGGTTGCGCCCGTAATACGTGAGGAACAGGTCCGTGCGGCCGTCGTTGTCGAAGTCGCCCGCGCACACGCTCGAAGCCCAGCCCACGACGTCCAGGCCCGAGCCGCGCGTGACGTCCTCGAAGCTGCCGTCGCGCCGGTTGCGATAGAGCCGGCTCGTGGGCGAGTCGTGTTCGAAGGCGGCCTCGACGCGCGCGCCGGGCGCAAGGCGCGTGCCCGACAGAATCAGCGCGTCGGTCCAGCCGTCGCCGTCGAGGTCCGTGAGCGCGACACCGGAGCCGTTGGTCTCGATGATGAAGCGCTTCTCGTCGACGCCGCCGTAGACGGTGGCGTGGGTCAGCCCGGCCTGCGCCGCCACGTCCGTGAACGTGACCGGCCAGGGGCGCTCAGCGCTCGCGCCCGCCAGGGCCGCGGCCACGAGCGCGCCCAGCGCGGCGAGCCGCATCAGCGCTCCACCGGACCGGGCAGACGCTCGGCGATCTGGAACTCGCGCCTGGCCTCGTCGTCCCGTCCGAGCCTCTGCAGCGCCTGGGCCAGCAGGTAGTGCGCGGCCTGGTTGTTGGGGTCGTACTCGAGCGCCTTGCGCAGCATGCCTTCGGCGTTCAGGGCGTCGGACTTCTTCAGGTGCGCGCGGCCGAGGAGGATGTAGGGGCTGCTGGAGTAGGGGTTGATCCAGGTCGAACGCTGGAGCACGTCGAGCGCCTGGTCCCAACGCCCCAGGCGCACGTAGGCTTCGCCCAGTCGATCGAGCGCCGCCGCGCTGGCGGGGTTGCGCGCACGCTCGGTCTCGAACAGCGCAACGGCCTCCTCGTCGCGTCCGCGGAAGAGCGCGATCTGGCCCAGCAACAGGTTGACCTGCGGCAGGCTGGGATCTTTCGCCAGCGCCGCTTTGAGTTCGACCTCTGCCTGGTCATTGAACCCGGCGCGCATCATCATCTGCGCCGTCAGCAGGCGCGCGGCGGCGGCGTCCGGCGCGAAGCCGTACGCGCGCGCCCAGGCCTCGCGAGCCTTGTCGGCCTGCTGCGTGTGCACGTAGGCCATGCCGAGCGCGTAGGCCAGCTTGGGATCGGCGCCCGCGAAGGCGCGCGTCTGTTCGAGCAGCGGGATGGCTTCGCGAATGCGGCCCGCGAGGAAGTACGCCAGGCCGAGGACCTGCACGCTCTCGCGCCGCGCGGGAGCGTCCGGCGCCAGGCGCGGCAGCACGCCCTCGAGCAGCGCGATGGCGCGCACGGGCTCGCCCGAGAGGAACTGCGCGACGCCTGAGAGCTGCTGCGCCGCGAGGTCGCCCGCGCGAGCGGGCTCGGCCAGGAGTGCGAGCGCATCGGCCACGCGGCCGGCATCGAGCGCGGCGCGGCCCTGTTCGACGCTCGACACGGGCGGAGCGGGCGTCTGCGCGTCCGCGCACAGGGCGACGAGGACGAACGCGGCGCCCCAGGCGTGCCAGCTCCGTGCGACGTGTGTCCTCTCGCGAGTCACGGTGCGGGGCGCGGCGACGCGTCCACGGCGCGACCGGCGCCCTCCGTCAGCACGTGCGTGCGATCGATGGCCGGCTCGTTCCATGCTTCGAGCGCTCCCGTCGGCCAGCGCACCTCGACGCGCTCCACGCGCGTCAGCTCGCCCAGGCCGAAATTGACCCGCAGGTCGTTCTGCGACAGGTAGCTGCCGCCCCCGCGCACCTCCTCGACGCGCTCCACGCCGCCGGCCAGCAGCCGCACGCGCGCGCCGATGGCGTCGCGGGCCGAACGCGTGCCGCGCAGCCTGAACGCGATCCAGTGACGGAGCGGGTCGCTCTCCAGCCGGAACAGGTCGGGCGGGGCGTGCACGTTGTTGACCAGCACGTCGACGTCGCCGTCGTCGTCGAAGTCGCCGAAGGCCGCGCCACGCGCGGCGGCGGGCGTCGTCACGGGCGCGCCGAGACGCTCGCTGACGTCTTCGAAGCGCCCGTCACGTCGATTGAGGTAGACCACCTTGCGCTGCTTGTAGGCCGCCTCCGTCGGGAGCTGGGCGACCTCGGGATAGACGTGCCCGTTGGCGAGGAACAGGTCGAGCCAGCCGTCGCGGTCGAGGTCGACGAAGCCGATGCCCCACCCGAGCCAACGCGTGTTCACGCCCAGGCCGCCCGCGAAGGTGCGGTCCTCGCACGCGCCCTCGCCGGTGTTGCGATAGAGCGACGTCGTGTCGCCGGCGAAGTTGGTCTTGGCCACGTCCATCGCGCCGTCGCGATCGTAGTCACCGACGGCGACGCCCATGCCGGCCTGCGGTTTGCCGTCCTGGCTGTAGCCGCAGCCCGCCAGCACGCCGACGTCGGTGAACGTGCCGTCGTGGTTGTTGCGGTAGAGCGCGCTCGGGTTGCTGTCGTTGGCCACGTACACGTCGGTCCAACCGTCGTCGTCGAAGTCGAGCGTGACGACGCCCAGTCCATAGGCGCCTTTGGACTTGGCGATCCCGGACGACCTCGACACGTCCTCGAAGCGCAAGCCACCGAGGTTGCGGAAGAGCAGGTTCTGGCCCGGCGTCAGCCCGGGCGGGCCGCACGCGACGGGGATGCCCTTGTAGCGGCACAGGCCCGCGGCCGGCGTCGGCGCGGTCTTCAGGTCGAGGTCGATGTAATTGGCCACGAGCAGATCGAGGCGCCCGTCGCGGTCGTAGTCGAAGAAGGCGCAGCCGGTGCCCCAGCGGGTGCGTGGGCTCGTCAGGCCCGCGGCGCGTGTCAGGTCCTCGAAGCTGCCGTTGCCGCGGTTGCGATAGAAACGGTTCTGGCCGTAGTAGGTGACGAACAGATCCTGGAAGCCGTCGTTGTCGACGTCGCCCACGCAGACGCCCTGGCCCCAGCCGCTGCCGCCCACGCCGGCACGTGCCGTGACGTCCTCGAAGCGTCCGGCCCCGAGGTTGCGGTAGAGATGCGCGGTCGGCGCGCGACCAGCGGGAAAACCTTCGAGCGTGGTGCCGTTGACGAGGTAGACGTCGAGGCGGTCGTCGTTGTCGTAGTCGAAGAAGGCCGCCCCGCAGCCCGTGGTCTCGAGCAGGTACTTGTTCGCGTCGCGTCCGCCGAACACCGTCGGCGCGTCGAGCCCCGCCTCGGCGGCGACGTTGCTGAAATGAAAGCCGAGCGGAGCCGGCTGAGCGCGCAGCAGGCCCCACGGCGCGAGGCACAGCGCCAAGGCCAGGCCGCGCCGGGCGAGACTCACGGGCGCGCGTCCGTGAGCGCCAGGAAGGGCGCCAGCCGGCGCGCTTCGGCCGTGTAGCGCGCCGCTTCACGCGCGCGACCGCTGCGCGCCAACGCCGCGGCCAGAGCGCGCAGCGCGTCGACGTTGGTGGGCGCCAGGCGCACGGCCTCGCGCAGACTGGCCAATGCAGCCGTGCGGCGCCCCGCGGCCAGGTGCGCGCGGCCCGCGGCCAGAGCGAAGGCGGCCGCTTGCGCGTCGGCCTTCTTCTGGTTGAGTCGCTCCGCTTCGGCCAGGGCCGCAGCCGCGCCGGCCGGGTCCTGCATCTGTTGCAGGAGCTGCGCGTGCGTGAGGTGCGCCTCGGCCAGCTCGGGCTGCAGGGCCAGCGCTTCGCGCACCTCGCCGAGGGCGGCCTCGAGTTCGCCCCGCTGGCGCAGCACGACCGCCAGCATGGCGTGGGCGTCGGCATAGTCGGGCTTGACCTGCAGCGCGGCCCGGAAATGCGTGACGGCCTCGTCGGCACGGCCGGTCTGCCAGGCGACGACGCCCAGACTGTAGGGCGCCTCGGGTAGACGTGGATCGAGTTCGATGGCGGCACGCAGCGCCTGCTCGGCCGCGCCGAAGTCGTCCTGCTGCTTGAGCGCCAGGCCCAGGTTGTAGAAGGCTTCGGCGTTGCGCGGCGCGAGCTGCGTCAGCTCGCGCAAGGTCGCCACCGCACCGGCCAGATCGCCCTTCTGCAACGACGCCGTGCCGAGATTGTGGCGCGCGTCCTGGTTGTGCGGCTCGTCGCGCACCAGGGCGCGTAGCGTGTCGAGCGCGGCGTCGGCCTCGCCGTGCAGCATCAAGGCGAGCCCCAGTCGGCTGCGCGCCTCGCTCAGGTCGGGACGACGTGTGAGCGCGCGCCGGTAGTCGGCCAGCGCGCCCTCGAGATCGCCCCACTCCTCGCGGAGCGCGCCGCGGCGCAGGTACGCCAGGGCGAAGTTGGGCGCGACCCGCAGCGCTGCGCTGAGAGCCCGATAGGCTTCCTCGCGCCGGCCCTGTCGTGCGCGCGTGAGGCCGAGATAGTACTGGGCCTCGGAGTGCGTGGGTTGCAGAGCGACCACGCGCTCGAGCGCCAGCGCGGCGCCGTCGACCTGCTCGACCCACCAGAGCGTGGCGCCCAGGTGGTACCAGGCCTCGACGCGCCGCGGGTCGTGCTCGACGGCACGCCGGAAACAGTCGAGCGCCTCCTCGGTGCGGCCGCGCCGCCCGAGCACGAAGCCCAGTCGATCGTGGGCCTCGGCCAAGTCGGGCCGCGCGAGCACGGCCGCGCGATAGGCAGCCTCGGCGGCGGCCAGGTCGCCGCGTTCTTCGCGCACACGCCCCAACAGCACCTGTGCGCCGGCGTCGTCCGGCGCGCGCCGCAGGGCCTCGCTGGCGCGCTCTTCGGCCACGTCGAGCCGCCCGGCCTGAAGCGCCTGGCGCGCGGCGCGCAGCGCGGAGCCGGGCGCGGCGGCACGAGCTTCAGAGCGTGCCGCGACGGCCAGACAGGCCAGCGCGGCGAGCATCGCGCCGCCAGCGGCCGTGGCTCGCACCATGGGAGTCATTGTAGCGGCGAGCGACGGCCTGGCCCGCTGCCGGGACCGGCGCGGTTCAGGCTGCGGACACGCGCGGGCTGCTGCTGGCCCTCACGATCAGCTCCGCCGGCAGGACGACGGACTCGCTCGTCCGGCCCGCGATCTGCTCGAGCAACTTGTCGACCAGCAGGCGCCCGCCGCGCGCGATGTCCTGGCGCACGGTGGTGAGCGGCGGCGACGTGTGACTGGCCAGCGGGATGTCGTCGAAGCCGACCACGGCGACGTGGTCGGGCACGCGCCGGCCGCGTTCCGCGAGCGCCCGCAGCGCGCTCATGGCGATCACGTCGGAAGAGGCCACGATGCCGTCGACGAGCGGACCCGCGTCGAGCAGCGTGGCCAGCTCGGAGTAGGCGGCGTCGGCTTCGAAGTGCACGTTCAGCTTCAGCTTGGGCGCGGCCCGCAGCCCATGCACGCGCAGGGCACGGCGGTAGCCGCGATAGCGCTCGGCGACCTCGGGCAGGCGCGTGTTGCCCAGAAAGGCGACGTCGCGGCAGCCCTGCTCGGCCAGGTGCGCGGCCGCCAGAAAGCCGCCCTGTTCGTTGTCGGAGCCGACGCTCACGTAGTTCTGATCGGGCAGCCGCGCGCCCCACACCGCCATCGGAAAACCACTGTCCGCGGTGGCGTTGAGCGCGGCGTGGTGCAGGCTCTGACCCACCACGATCAAGCCGTCGATCTGGTTCGAGCGCACGGCCTGCTCCAGGAAGCGCGAGACGTCGGTCTCGACCTTGGACAGGATCAGGTTGCGCCCGCGTGCGGCCAGCGCGTCGGCCACGGCGCCCAGCAGCGTGAGGAAGAACGGGTCGGAGATGGCCTGCCGGCGTTCGTGCTCGAGCAGGATGGCGACCGCCACGGTGCGCGTGACCTTCGAGCGCAGGCTGCTGGCCGCGGCATTGACGCTGTAGCCGCTGCGCTGCGCGAGCTGACGAATGCGTTCGCGCGTCTTGGAGGCGATCAACGGGCTGTCGGACAGCGCGCGCGACACGGTGGCCTCGGAGACGCCCGCGCGACGCGCCAACTCCTGCATGGTCAGCGCGCGTGCCCGCACCCTGCGTCGTGCTGCGCCGGCTTCGGCCAGACCCACCTCCCCGGCGCGCATTCTAAGCCACGCCGCGGCGGCTATAATCGCCGCCCTATGAAGACCGCCATCATCGGCCTCGCGACCGTCGGCAAGAGCGCGCTGTTCCAGGTCATGACGGGCAGCGCGGCGCCGGCGCCGGCGGGGCGGCCCGAGCCGCGCCTGGGCATCGCGCGCGTGCCCGACCCGCGCCTCGAACGGCTCGCGCAGATGTACCACCCCAAGAAAGTCACGCCGGCGACGATCGAGTACGTGGACGTGCCGGGCGTCGCCAAGGGCGAAGGCTCGGCCCTGGTCGACCTGCCGGCGCTGCGCGGCGTCGACGCGCTCGTGCACGTGGTGCGGGCCTTCGAATCCGACCTGGCCCCGCATCCCGAGGGCTCCGTCGACCCGCTGCGCGATGCGGGCATGCTCGACCTCGAGCTGATCCTGGCCGACCTCGGGCTCGTCGAACGGCGCCTGGAGCGGCTCGAAGCGAACATCAAGAAAGGCAACAAGGCCGAGGACGTGGCCGAGCGCGAGCTGTTCGTGCGCCTCAAGAGCGGGCTCGAGAGCGAGCGTCCGATGCGCGAGCTGGAGCTGTCCGACGAGGAACGGCGCCGCCTGCGCAACTACGCCTTCCTGTCCGAGAAGCCCGTGCTGCTGGTCGTCAATCTCGGCGAAGACGCGCTGCGCGATGCGGCCGCGTACCTCGAGCGCTCCGGCCTGCAGCGCTTCGCCGCCCGCCCCGGCTTCGCGATGTGCGCGGTCTCGGCCCAGGTCGAGGCCGAGCTGGCGCAGCTCGCACCCGAAGACGCACGCGCCTTCCGCGACGACCTGGGCCTGACGGAGCCCGGCCTCGACCGGGTCGTGCGCACGTCGTACGCGCTGCTGGGCCTGATCTCGTTCCTGACGGCCGGCGAGGACGAATGCCGCGCCTGGACCATCCGGCGCGGCACCAAGGCGCAACAGGCCGCGGGCGAGATCCACTCCGACATCGAACGCGGCTTCATCCGCGCCGAAGTGGTCGCCTACGACGATCTGATCGCGGCCGGCTCGCTCGGCGCCTGCCGCGACAAGGGCACGTTGCGGCTGGAGGGCAAGGAGTACCTCGTGCGCGACGGCGACGTGATCAACTTCCGCTTCAACGTCTGACGACCGCGCGTGGAGCGGGCTGAGGCGCGCGCGCCGGACGGCCGCTCCCCGCGCCGCGCGCCGCGCCTGTTCGCGCTGAGCCTTTTCGTCTACCTCTTTCTCTACGCGCCGATCTTCGTGCTGGCCGCCTTCTCGTTCAACCGCGGACGCCTCACCGCGGCCTGGGAAGGCTTCACCTTCGACTGGTACCTGAAGCTGCTGCACAACGCGCACGTGCTGGGCGCGTTGCGCAACAGCCTGCTGGTCGCGCTCGTGACGACCACCGTCGCGACCCTCTTCGGCACGGCCGCGGCGCTGGCGCTGGAGCGCGCACGCCTGCGGCGCGCGGCGCTGCTCGACGGTCTCGTGACGCTGCCCATGGTCGTGCCCGAGATCGTGCTGGCGTCGTCGCTGTTGCTGCTGTTCGCGGGCGTCGGCCTGCGCCTGGGCTTCGCCACGGTGATCCTGGCGCACGTGGCCTTCACGGTGTCCTACGCGGTCGTGGTGGTGCGCGCGCGCCTGCAGGGCTTCGACGCCAGCCTCGAAGAGGCCGCCATGGACCTGGGCGCGGGCCCGCTGCGCACCTTCGTGCACGTGACCCTGCCGCTCATCGCGCCCGGCATCGTGGCCGCGGCGCTCATGGTCTTCGCGCTCTCGATCGACGACTACGTCGTGACGTCCTTCGTGGCCGGCGTCGGCGCCACGACGTTGCCGGTGCAGATCTACTCGATGGTCAAGAGCGGCATCACGCCCGAGATCAACGCCGTCTCCACGCTGCTGCTCACGGCCACGAGCCTGCTGCTCGTGGGCGCCTGGCGGCTCGAACGCGGACGCGGGCGCGCCGCGCTGCTGCCCGCCGGCCTGGGCTTGGCGCTGCTCGCCTTGCCCTTCGTGGCCGCGCCCCGGGCCAGCTCGGGCGGTCGTGAGCTGAACGTCTACATCTGGTCGAACTACATCGCCCCGGAGACCGTGCGGCGCTTCGAAGAGCGGCACGGCGTGCGCGTCAACCTCGACCTGTACGACACCAACGAAGCGCTGCTGGCCAAGGTGCAGGCCGGCAACGCGCCCTACGACGTGCTCTGCCCTTCGAGCTACATCGTCGAGATCCTGCTCGCCCAGAACCTGCTCCAGCCGCTCGACCACTCGGCGCTGCCGCACCTCGCCAACCTCGACGCGCGCTTCCTCGACCGGCCGTACGACCGCGGCAACCGCTACTCGGCGCCCTACGTGTGGGGCACCTGCGGCATCGGCTACCTGAAGAGCCGCGTGGGACGGGTGGACTCGTGGAGCGCGCTCTGGGACGCGCGCTTCGCCGGGCGCGTGCTGATGCTCGACGACGCCCGCGAGACGCTGGGGGCGGCGCTCAAGCGTCTGGGACTGAGCCTCAACACGCGCGACGAGCAGGCCCTGCGCCGCGCGCAGCGCCTGCTCGTGGAACAGAAGCCGCTCGTGCGCACCTACGATTCGAGCAACTACCACGACGTGCTGGCCTCGGGCGACGTGTGGCTGGCCCAGGGCTGGAACGGCCAGTTCGCCAAGGCCATGGAACGCCACCCCGATCTGGCCTACGTGCTGCCGAAGGAGGGCGCCAGCCTGTTCATCGACAGCCTGGTCGTGCCGCGCGGCGCGCCGCACCCCGAGCTCGCCCACGCCTTCATCGACTTCACGTTGGAGGCCGAGACGGCGGCCGAGATCTGCCGCACGACCGGCTACTCGACGCCCAACCGCGCGGCCCTGGCGTTGTTGCCGGCCGCGCTGCGCGCCAACCGCGCCATCTTCCCCTCGCAGGAGGAACTCGGCCGGCTCGAGCTGATGGAAGACCTGCGCGACGTCACGGCGCTCTACGACCGCCTCTGGACCGAAGTCAAGAGCCGGCGCTAGCGAGGACGGTCGGCGCGACGGTCAATTCGACGTGTGAGCCAGCCGGTCGTCCAGGGTCGCGCCATCGGCACCGGCCAACTCCGGGAAGCAGTGCTCGACAGGATTGTCGAGCGCTGCCCCAGCGCTTGCTCCCGACCGGGTCATCCGCTCACGTACACGATTTGCCACACTCGAACTCCTCGTCAACTATCACCACGAGCAGCCACGACCACTGGATCGGCGCGGCCTCGCTCGTTACGATGGGCTGGTGCAACTCCCCGAGCGCGAAGCTGCCTTGTCGTTGCTGAGCCGCTTGGCTCAGGTCGGTCTGGGCGCGCAACTCGTCCTGGCTGGATCGTCTGGCCTGTTCGCGACCAGCGCGACGCTGCCAGCGTTGACGGAAGACCTCGACTTCCTGGTCGATGCCGAGTGGCTCGCCGAACACGAACACGCGCTGCTCACGGCGCTGCGCGGCCTCGGGTTCGAGCACCACGCTGGAACCTGCACGTTCACCGACGCGCAGGGCTCGTCCCTCGACCTCGTCGGCTACTCGCTGCACGTGCCAGGCGACCGCATCGGCGGTGGCGCGACAGTGCCAGTCATGGTCTATGGCGATCTCGGGGTGGTGATGAGCGACGCTGACGCGACCCTCGAGCTGCCGGGCGGCGGATGCGCCCTATCACCGGCGGCACTGACGACGGTCAAGCTGCTCACGGTGCGCGTCGAGAAGGGCGGCAAGGACAAGCTCCAAGCCCTGTTGCTGATCGACGAGCAGGCCGCTCGCCCGGGCTTCGCGACGTCGCTGATGCGCATCCTGACGCGCTTTCCGGCCGATCGCGTCGACGATGCCTTGGCAGACGCGCAGGCCGCTTTTCTCGCCCTTTCCTCGGACGCGCTCCTGAGCGACGCGCAGTCGCGCGGCTACGCTGCCTGGACCGAGGCCGCCGGCCGAGGCCTGGCACGCCTCAGCGCCTGGCGCGGCTCACATCCATGAGTCGCACCCTGGTCACGACCGAAGAGCGCTGGCGCCGCGCGCGGCGCGAGCTCGAGACTTACCGACGCCGGCACTTGTGGCGCCGCACGTGGCCGCGCTTCCACGACGACCTGGCGATCGTGCCGCACGTCTTCCTGACACAGGCGGCCACGCGCTTCGGGCGCCTGCTGGTGCCGCGCGACGCGGCCCTCGAAGCGCTGCGCGGGCGCGCCGTGTGGACGCTCGACAGCGCCGCGCGGCTGGCTTGCGGGCGCGGCCTGCTGCCTGGGCGTGACCTGACCGGCTATCTCTCTGCCGAGACGCTGCGCGACGCCGAGCGCGAAGGGCTGGTCGAGCCGATGCGCGCGACGAGCCTGTCGCTCGAGGCGCTCGCCGAGCGGCCAGCGCTGCTGATCGCGCACCTGACCGACACGCCGCCAGCGTGCCTGGAACTGGCCGGCGGACAGCGCGTGGTGAGCTGGGACCGCCTGCGGCGCGACGTGCTCGGCACGCTCGGCTGGCGGCCCGATCTGCTCACGCGCCTCGACGACGTCTACCCGCGGGATTGAAAGGCCGCGCGAGCCGCGCCGCAGCGCCGAGGAGCGAGCCCGGGTATGCTCGTCCGACCGCCGCCTCCACGAAGCGCGGCGCGCGAGGAGGTGCGTGATGCCGCGCCGTTGCACGCCGTCGATCCTGCTCCTGTCGCTGGTCTGGGCCGCGCCGGGCCTTCGGGCCGAGGGGCCCGCTGCCACTCCGACGCCGAGCGCGGCGCCCTCGCCCATCGCAACCACGCCCGCAGCGCCCCCCGAGCCGCTGTCGCCCACGCTGCCCGCCGACGAGGAACGCGCCAAACGCGCGCTCGAGAGTTCGCCGCGCCACGCCGAATGGGTGGACGTGGCGCTGCCGGGCTCAGCCACCAAGCTGCGCACGTTCGTGACCTATCCCGAGCGCAAGGACAAGGCGCCGGTGGTGATCGTGATCCACGAGGTGTACGGCTTGAGCGATTGGATCAGGGCGGTCGCCGACCGACTCGCGGCCGACGGCTTCATCGCGCTCGCCCCGGACATGCTCTCGGGCTTCGGGCCGGGCGGCGGGGGCAGCGATTCAGTGACCAGCCGCGACGACGTCGTCAAGCTCGTGCGCGCCCTGACGCCCGAAGAGGTGACGCGCCGTCTCGACGCGCTGCGCGCCTACGCGCTCGGGCTGCCCGCGGCGACTTCGAAGAGCGCCACGCTGGGCTTCTGCTGGGGCGGTGGCCGCAGCTTCGCGTACGCGACGGCGCAGCCCGCGCTGAATGCCGCCGTGGTCTTCTACGGCGGTTCGCCCGAGGCCCCCGATCTGGCGCGCATCGCGGCTCCGGTGTTGGGCCTGTACGGCGGCGACGACGCGCGCGTCAACGCCACCATCGAGCCGGCGGCAGCCGAACTCCGCAAGCTCGGCAAGACCTACGAAGTCGAGATCTACGAGGGTGCCGGCCACGGCTTCCTGCGCGCCCAGGGCGGCCGCGAAGGCGCCAACCAGCGCGCCACCGAGAAGGCCTGGCCGCGCGTGCTGGCGTTCGTCAGGAAGCACACCGGCGACGCGCGCTGATGGCGGCGCGCATCAGTCCGCGGCGAGCGCCCGTTCGAGCAGCTCCTGGACCAGCCGGCCGTTGGCGCGCCCGCCGCTGCGACGCATGACCTGGCCGACGAAGAAGCCGAGCGTGCCGGTCTTGCCTCGGCGGTAGCTCGCGACCTGAGCGGGATGGGCGGCCAGCACGGCATCGACGGCTGCCTGCAGCTCGTCCACGTCGCTGACCTGCGCCAGGCCCTCGCGCGCCACGATGGCCGCCGGTTCGTCGCCGCTCGCCCACATGGCCGCGAAGACCGCCTTGGCGGCCGTGCCGCCGAGCGTGCCGGCGTCGACCAGGCCGATCAGCGCGGCCAACTGCGCCGGCCGGACGCGACAGGCCGCGAGCGTCACGCCCTGCTCGTTGAGATGCGCGAGCAGCTCGTTCATGACCCAGTTCGAGGCCGCCTTGGCGTTGCCGCTGACCTCGGCCACGGCCTCGAACCAGTCGGCCAGCTCGCGCGACTGGGTCAGGACGCCGGCGTCGTAGGCGGGCAGACCCCAGCGCGCCACGAACCGGCGGCGCTTGTCGGAGGGCATCTCGGGCAGCGCCGCGCGTTGCTCGGCGAGCCAGCCGGGCTCGACGCGCACGGGCGGCAGGTCGGGCTCGGGGAAATAGCGATAGTCGTGAGCTTCTTCTTTCGAGCGCAGCGGCGCGCTCTCGCCGCGCTCGGCGTCCCACAGGCGCGTCTCCTGCGTGACGACGCCGCCGGCCGCGAGCAGCGCGCCCTGACGCGCGATCTCGTACTCGAGCGCGCGCGCCACGTGGCGGAAGGAGTTGAGGTTCTTGAGCTCCACGCGCGTGCCCAGCGCCTCTTGGCCGCGCGGGCGCAGCGAGACGTTGGCGTCACAGCGCAGCGAGCCCTCTTCCATGTTGCCGTCGGACACGCCGGCATAGGTCAAGAGCGCGTGCAGCGCGACCAGGTAGGCGTGCGCCTCGTCGGGCGCGTGCAGTTCCGGCAGCGACACGATCTCGGCCAGCGGCACGCCGCTGCGGTTGAAATCGACGCCGCTGCAGGCATCGGCCCACGGCAGGCCCTCGTGCACCAGCTTGCCCGCGTCTTCCTCGACGTGCAGGCGCAGCAGCCGCACGATGCGCGTGACGCCGGCGCGGGTCGTGAACTCGACCTGTCCGCCAGTGGCCAGCGGGCGCTCGTACTGCGAGATCTGATAGCCCTTGGGCAGGTCGGGGTAGAAGTAGTTCTTGCGCGCGAACAGCGACTCCTCCTGCACGTCGGCCTGCAGGGCCAGCGCGGCGCGCACGGCCAGGCCCAGCGCCTCGCGATTCAGCACCGGCAGCGCGCCGGGCAGCCCCAGACAGACCGGACAGACGAGCGTGTTGGGCGCGGCGCCGAACAGGTTGCGACACCCGCAGAACAGCTTGGTGACCGTCTTGAGCTGACAGTGCACCTCGAGCCCGATGACGGGTTCGTAGGGAGAGGAGGCGACGCTCATGGGCGCGATTGTGTCACGCGGCTCAGTCGAAGCGCACAGAGCGCAGCGACAGCGTGGCGTGCTCGAAGCCGGTGAAGACGTGGCTGACGCGCGGCGGGCGCGGACCGTCGGCGGCGCCGCAGGTCACCAGCAGCGGCTCGTAGTGCTCGCTCGTCGGGTGCGCCAGCCGGCCGTGCCGTTGGCGCTCCTCGAAGCGCGCCAGCGCGTCGAGATCCCAGGCCTCCAGGCGCTCGGCGACCCAGGCGTCGAACTCGCGCGCCCAGGGCGCGACCGGCAGCTCGCGCGCGCGCAGGTCGGCGCTGGCCAGGTTGTGCGTCAGGTTGCCGCTGCCCATGAGCAACACGCCCTCGTCCCGCAGCGGCGCCAGCGCGCGGCCGATGGCGACGTGCCCCGTCAGCGCGCCGCCCAACGGCAGCGCGAGCTGCACGACGGGCACGTCCGCAGCCGGGTACAGGAAGAGCAGCGGCGCCCAGGCCCCGTGATCGAGTCCGCGCCGCGCGTCCGCGCGCGCCTCGCAACCAGCCGCCTGGAGACGCGCGCACAGCTCCGCTGCCAGCGCCGGCGCGCCGGGGGCCGGATAGCGCAGCGCGAACAGCGCGGGCGGAAAGCCGTGGAAGTCGTGCATCGTCTCGGGTCGCTCCGCCGCCGTCACCGCCAGGCGCGACGCCTGCCAGTGCGCGGAGACCACGACGATCGCGCGCGGCCGTGGCAGCTCGCGCCCCAGGCGTCCCAGGAAATCGGCAAACGGCGTGCCGCCGAGCGCGTTCATGGGGTTGCCGTGAGCGCTGAAGAGCACCGGCATTCGCTCGGCCATCGCTAAATCCTACGGCAGGCGACGAGAACGTGCGGCCTGCCGCGACTGGGGGGGCCAGGCTGCGACCAGTCCGCGACAGTCGCGCGCGCCGCCGCTGTGCACGGCCGGCATCCCCTCGCGGGCACGCTGCGAGCCCCTGTCTGCAGGCCGAACCCGCGCCGCTCCGCAGGCGCGCTTGACACCGCCCGCGGCAGTCGTTAAACGATAGCCATGGGGCGCGCATGACGTCGTTCGAGCAGTTCCAGGCTACTGCGCTTTTCTGCAGTCGCTGCCGCGCGGCACAGCCGGTGCGCGAGCGACTGCTGCTGGTGCTCCCCGACGGCGAGCTGCGCGAATACCTGTGCGCGCGCTGCGGCACGTCGCTCGGCACGCGACGCCTGTCCGGCGGGGCGCCGCTCGTCATCGGTTGATCGCTCGTTCTCCAGGAGGACTTCACATGCGACGCGTCATCTTCGCCGTACTGGCCTCGCTCGCCGCCGCATCCTTCGCCGCCGCCGACTCCGCGAGCACCTTCGGCAAGCCGCTCACGGGCCTCGCGCCCACGCCCCTGGCCGACGTGCTGGCCAAGCCGACCGACGGCGCGAGCGTGTGCCTGGAGGGCACCGTCTCGGCCGTGTGCCGCAACAAGGGCTGCTGGCTGGAGCTGAAGCAGGCCGAGAAGTCGGTGCACGTCACCTTCGAGGGCTACTCGTTCTTCGTGCCCAAGGACCTGGCCGGCAAGAGCGTGCGTCTGGAGGGCAAGGTGAAGGTCGCGCCGCCCAAGGACGTCGAGCACCTGCAGAAGGAGGGCGCGGGCGCGGCGGCCGCCGCCCAGGTGTCCGTGGTCGCGTCGGGCGTCGCGCTGAAGTAGGTCTCAGGCCGGGTTCGGCGGCGGATAGCTCATCAGGCCGCCGCCGAACGACCAGTTCTCGCGCGCCACCTCGATCAGGCTGACGAGCACGTCGTCGCGCCGCAAGCCGGCCCGCGCGGCGAGCTCGTCGGCGACGCGCGCGTAGAGCGCCTGCTTGACCGCGACGCTGCGGCCCGCGTTGAGCGTGATCTGCACGAAGACGACCGGTCCCTCGCGACGCAGGCCCAGGTAGGTCGGGTCGAAGATCAGGTTCTCGGGCTCGACCTCTTCGACCACCTGGAAGCGGTCGTCGGCCGGCACGCCGGCCGTGGCGACCAGCGCCTCGTGCACACCGTCGGCGATGGCGCGACGTGTGCGAGCGTCTTTCCCACGGGCCAGCGTGATGCGCACCAGCGGCATGTTCGTTCCTCCGATGCGGCGGATTCTAACCCCGCGGCGGATCGCTACAATTGAGCGCGTAGGAGGAGCGATGACCAACAAAGACGCGCTGCGGCGGCTCTTCGATTACACGTCGTGGGCCGACCATCGCGTGCTGCGCGCCGCGGCCACCGTCAGCCCCGAAGACTTCAAGCGCGACCTGGGCGGCAGCCACGGGGGCCTGCGCGGGACGCTGGTGCACATCCTCGGGGCGCAGTGGATCTGGCTCGAGCGCTTCAAGGGCGTCTCGCCCACGCACGGCTGGGACGAAGGCGAGTTCCCCGACGTGGTGGCCCTGTCGGAACGCTGGCGTGCGATCGAGGCCCACCGCGACGCCTGGTTCCGCGGGCTGCGCCTGGACGCCGTCTCCAAGCGCATCGCCTACCGCAGCATGAAGGGCGACCCCTTCTCGGCTCCGCTCTGGCAGCTCGTGCAGCACGTGACGAACCACGGCACGTTCCATCGCGGCCAGGCCGTCGTCATGCTGCGCCAGCTCGGCGCCAAGCCGCCCGTCACGGACCTGGTGGCCTGGGACCGCGAACCCAAGACGCGCAAGCGCCGCGAAGAGGCCTGACCCGCGCTCGCGCGCCAGACGTCCGGCGCGGCCAACGCGCGTTGACAGCGCGCGGGACGGGCTCGTAGAGTCGCGCCATGCTCGATTTCCGCTCCGACACCGTGACCCGCCCGACGCCCGAGATGCGCCGCGCCATGGCCGAGGCCGAGGTCGGCGACGACGTGTTCCTCGAAGACCCGACGGTGAACGCGTTGCAGGCGGAGGTGGCCGCGCTCCTGGGCTTCGAGGCCGCGCTGTGGCTGCCGAGCGGCACGATGGGCAACGCCGTCGCGCTGCGCGTGTTGGGCGAGTCCGGCCAGGAGGTGCTGCTCGACGAGCGCAGCCACGTGGTGCGCTACGAGCTGGGCGGGCTGGCCGTGCTGTCGGGGCTGATGCCGCGCACGCTGCGCACGCCCGACGGCCTGCTCACGGCCGAGCATGTGCGCGCCGCCCTGTCTCCGCGCGCCTACTACAAGTCGGACCTGGGCGTGGTCTCGCTCGAGAACACGCACAACCTGGCGGGCGGCGCGGTGCAAGAGGTCGCCGCCATGCGCGCCACGATCGACGCCGCGCACGAGGCCGGGCTGCGCGTGCACGTCGACGGCGCGCGGCTGTGGAACGCCGCGGTCGCGCTGGGCGTGGCGCCGCGCGAGCTGGTGGCGGGCGCCGACACGGTCATGGTGGCGCTCTCGAAGGGCCTCTGCGCGCCGGCCGGCTCGCTGCTCGCGTCGAGCGCCGCGAACGTCGAGCGCGCGCGTCGCGTGCGCAAGCAGCTCGGCGGCGGCATGCGCCAGGTGGGCATCCTGGCCGCGGCGGGCCTGCTGGCCGTGCGCACGATGATCCCGCGCCTGGCGCACGACCATGCCCACGCGCGCCTGCTGGCCGAGGCGCTGGCCGCCTGCCCGGGCGTGCGCGTGGCCCCGCAGCGCACCAACATCGTCGTGGCGGCGCTCGACGGGCGCGGCGCGGTCGACGTGGCGACGGAGATGAAGTCGCGCGGCGTCTTGATCTCGGCCATGGACGCCACGACCATCCGCTTGGTCACGCACCACGACGTGACGCGCGCCGACTGCGAGCAGGCCGCCGCGGCCCTGCGCGCC
>WBZQ01000129.1_pt1 | contig 27009 bp, 22 predicted proteins | sample 5204251 | NCBI WGS metagenome assembly WBZQ01 (sample SAMN12412402, study PRJNA552823) | activated sludge metagenome | isolation source: activated sludge from nitrification reactor of wastewater treatment plant... | place: USA: Virginia | collected 2017-09
CAGCAAGGCCGCAGTCAGTGAAGGCCCGAGGCGTACCCTAGCGGTACGTTGAGGGCCTGAACGCAACGAGAACGCCGCTGGCGGGTGTTTTCAGCATCATGCTAAACGATCGTGAGCGCGCCATTGTTGACGGTCACCGCCGGTCCAACCAACGTCACCATCGCGCCCTTGCCGTTTTGAATATAGATCCCCGTGTCGTTCACAATGAGTGTCGCACCCGTGGCACTCTTGAGCATGATCCCGCCGGTCGGACCCGGCACATCGCTGATCACGATTGCGTTCTGCGCTCCCGTCTGGAGCACGATGTTGGGACTCGCGGGAATTCCGGCCAAGGCCAGCACCGGCACTTCGGCAACGCTGCCATACCAACAGCCGCTCCAGATCGGATAGTCCATATTCCCCTGTTCAAACTCCACCCACACCCCCGCACCAATTTGCGGCAGCATGTAGGCGCCCATTTGTTTGCCGCTGGCGGGAAAACAGGGCATGGCCCATGAGGTCGGAATCAAGCCGGCGACATCCGGCACTTGAACTTGTAGCCGCCCCATCTGCATGGGATCGATATTGTTCAACACCGTGCCGCGATATTTGCCGTAATATTTCTGGGCGTCGCTCATACCGGCACCAGCGGGGTGATGGAGACCAACCCGTTCCGCGTAAGCTGAAAACTCTGTTTGCATTCACCACGTTTAATCGTGGTGGTGACACTATCCACGTAGTACAGTCCATCGAATGCCAAGCCCGCCCCGCGGACGCCCACCAAACCGCGTGCCTTGAGAAACCGTCCATATCGTGCCACGTTGAGCGCGCCACTCCCGGTCACGGCATCCATCGACTCGCTCGCCTCACTCAATCCTTCATTTAAGGCCTGCGCGGGGGAAAGTTTGGCCGTCGTCTTCAACATCGACAGCTTCGTGACCGGTGGCCCGACCAGGCCCAACGGCGGCTGCAAGGGATTGATGTCGGGAATGGGAATGGGGATGGGAATCTTGGTTAGAGCATTGTGAATCATCACAATGGGCAACGTCTTTTTCGCCGAATCGAACCTAAAATTGAGCGAGTCCACGTTTCGATCAAAGTCCATATCCACATTCAGAGCCGGTTGTGGAATGCCCACCTTGAACTGGGGCCCCCAGTAGGCTGTGTTTGTGCCGGGCAGTGGGCCTGGCTCGATGAAGAAGACGTAGCCCGCCTCTTTTGCTAACTGCAGGATGTGATGCAGATCGGTTCCTTTTTGAGAGGGTATCCGCATGGTCGGAATCGGGATGTCGAGGCCGATCGGGGGGACTACCACCGGAAGCACGCCGAACAGGGCATACTTGGCGAGGATCGTCATGACCTGGACATTGACGGGCATGGCGGGATAGGGCAATCCATCGAAGGCCTGCAGGTCCATGACTTTGGTGAGGTCCTCGCCGGTGACCGTCAGCGATGACTCGCCCGGCTGATTGCCTGAACTGATTTCCTGGTTGGTGATCACTCCGTCCATCAACACATGGGGAATGAGGTTCATCGTGGCAATCAGTATGATCCGCATCAATGGCGTGCGGGTCGCCGCAACAAGAAAGGCTTGTTGCAATGGCGATTTATTCTGAATCGTAAACTTCAATTGAAACCCGCCCTGTGTATCAGTCGCAGTCGTGATCTGCACGTCGGTCAATGCCTCTAAGACGGGGGCCGGCACCGGAAACGGAATGACCGGGCCGGCCAGCAGGGTCAGGTGAATCCCGTTAAACACCAGATACTCCTGTCGCGCTATTGGCCAAACCAATCTTGACCATTGATCCTACGTGTTCCGTGAGGACATCGGGCCGCATGGCATCGTTGGCGTCGCAGAGCCGCCAATATTGTTCCGGATCGCCGAGGTACGTGGCGCCCAAATGATCGATACGTTCTCCGGATGTCACCTGATGTTCTTGCACCACGGTAAAATGTTCGCTGCCAGGAATGAACCGTCGGCGGAGATATGGGACTAACGTGCCGTCCGGCTGCAGGACCGTCGCGGTTTGCACCCCGAAATAGCGACTGGTCGGCGGAAACGGATTCGGATTCGATGCGCTATTGATCAGTGCCTGTAACGGATCGATCATGATGAACTCCAGATAACTGTCAGGAACCAGCTTTTGTTTTCAGCTTCCCCATGAATGACCAAGCCATAGGGGGCACAGTTGTCAGGGACTCCCGGTCAGCCCTAACGCGCCTAACGTGCCTGCTTGAGCCCGGGCACGCAACGCCTCTTTCTGTTGCAAATAACTCATGAACAGGCTGCCGGCCTTGTGCGTGAATCCAACATCGTCCACGCTGAGCACGCGCAGCCCAAGACTCACCTTGGCGCGAATGGGGTTCAAGTTCGGATCAAAGGCTTCCTCAGTCACACTGAACTCCGTGACCCGCACGGGCAACACACGGTTCTGACCGAACACAAACAGTGACAAGCCGGTTTCCATTGGAAGAATTTCGAGGGTCCCCAGGTTCGAGAGAGTTTCATTCGCCAGCAGTTGCGCTGAACTTGGATAGAGCAACGTTTCCAGTGCGGCCAATTGGGGCGCAATCCCTACCTCCCCGACAACCGTATTGCCGGCCTCCATCTCATCCGTCGCATCGATCTCGGCATCAAGTTTGATCGTTTCCACCGCCGGTCCCTTGAGGCGAAGCGCCTCTGAGCGATCCCCCTGTTCTCCGGCTCCCTGAACCTGTAGGGTGCGGCTCAAAGAGTCGGGGTTGTACTGCAATGCAATAATGCGTTGCACGACGGATGTGGCCGGATCAATCAAGACGATGCCGCCTTTGAGGAGTTTTGGGGAACCAGGAAAACTGCTCATTGAGACGCCTTAGCTGTCAACAGCCAAGTTACATACGTAGCTAAGTTCGGGCTCATCTTTTCCCCTCAAGCCACGAGTCAATTCGCGCATTGCCAACGTTACCCGCAGCGGCCTCCTGCTCGCCGCCCCTTTTGGGATTCTTCACAATGCCCCCACTCATCGCGGGTCCCACGAGCACACTGACACTGCGACACCCCACCAGATTCAAGTACGTCACCCACACTTCGCTGAAAATTTGGCAATAACTCGCTCGGGTCTCTCGTGGCACCACTTCGCATTAGCTATGATCTGACCGTGTCCCATGATTTTTCTCGCCACGCCGCTGAGTTTCATAAGTGGCCTTTGCCTTCTGAAACACCTCGTCTCCCCAGCGAATTTTGTACCCAAGCAAGCAGGGCTCAACCCATGACGCAGCGACATCCTTGCCTAGTAAGTCGCTAAGCGTGACCCATGCTGTTGCCAACGTGCCATAGGCGGTCGACAAGTCACCCATTGCCGAAAGTGATTCCGCCAGTTCCACATTTGCCGCGAAGTAGCTCACCGGAACAACTGCTTGAAGCGCAGCATCGCGCGAGCGGCGAGCCATCTCGACAGCTGCTTCATATTGACCGGACACACGTGCCATACGAGCACGCAGAGTCAATAATTCTGCCATCACATGAGAACTCGCTGAATGGTCGACAAAGTCCAATTTCAACCTTGTGAGCACCTGTTCTGCTTCATTAACCCATCCCTGTTCACACAGAGCCGTGGCCTCTTCAATTCGTATAAGGTGGACAACTTCGATTCCTTGGCTTGGAGCAATTACTCGACAGGCTTCGTCATAGTCTCTGAGGAGATCTTCGATGCGCCCGAGCTTGACAGACGCCGCGGCACGGCGTCGCAGCATCGCACTCAAGCCTCCTGCTGCAAGGCCCGCTGTTTGGGCGGTGTCGATCGCCATCGTCCAATCTGTTACGGCATCTTGATAGCGGCCCTCTACCCAGGCAGTTTCGGCTCTCTCCGCAGCAATGGATACCGCGAGAATGTCATCGGGCTGAGCAATTTGGCCCGCCTCCTCAATTAACCCACGACCTTTTTCCGTTTCGCCGGCAGATCGATGTAAGCTTGCGGCCAACTGAAGACAGCGTGCCTCGTCGTAGCTCCTCCCAGCATGCGCGTGTAATCGCGCAGCCTTTTCAAGCGCAGAAGCGGCTTCCTTCCAGCTTCCCTGAGTAATCAGGGAAACAGCCAATTGCATACGTCCGTAGGCCTCATCATCGAGGTGGTTCTTTGACTCGGGTGTGTCCATTGTCGACATCATTTTTCTTTCACCGCGATGATCTTATAGCCCATCTCGGCATACTTCGTTTTGGTATGCTCCACCGCGTCGACGCGGGCTTGCTTGTGCGCATCGGCCCACAACTGCATGGCACTTGCCAGGTTTTGTTTTTCGATTTCTTTCTGTTCGGCCTGATTATCAAGTTTGGCCAAGACTTGATTGGCCTCCTTATGCAGTTGCTTCGCTTCCCCGAGTCGATCGGTATTCTGTTGACTCAGAGCATTCGTCGTCTGCTTGGCCTTATCGAATTCTTGAGTTGACTCACTTGCCTTGGTTTTGGTGTCGTCAAGTGCCTTGGTATCAGCTTCCGTTTGTTCCTCACGTTTTGGATGACCAGCCTTTTGCTCATTGATGGTCTTATCGACACTGTCGAGTTGATCGAGAAACTTCGTGGTGTCTTTATGCATCTTGATAAGCTCGCGTTTGCCGCTCTTGAGTCCTCGTTCAGCGGCATCACTAAAAGGGATGGTACTTGCGATTGATTGAGGCAACGTATCTGGCAGTGTATAGGCAATTGAAACTAGACTTGAAAATTTCCGCATAGGTCCGGTCAGGGTGACCAGTTCAGCAGCCTTAACCGTGTATTCGTCCAACTTGCCTTTCGCCTTCGTTTCCTGGTCGCTTTTCTTCTCATTGGCCTGTTTGCGGCGCTCTACCGCGTCCTGATGCGCTTTCGTCGCACTAATGGCAACACCCGTCCCTTGTTGCATATCCTGTATCGGCTGCTCATTATTTTTATGATGGGTCTCCTGCTTACCCATCACGGTGCCGATGCTCTCCGCCTGTGCGCGGGCTTCCAGTGTTTTGAGAATTTCGTTCTGCATTGCAACGATATCGTTCGGCCGACCAGGTGGTGGTGGATACTGCGGGTTCACGTGTATCACAACTGGCTCTTGGCGCCCTTTTTCAAATCCCCTTGTTGCATTGATAGCCGCTGGTCCCCAAATAGGTCCGCCACCCAAAAACTTAATCCGTTCTGCGGTGGTCATTGAGCGCACATCCATTTTCCCCGCCTCACGAAGATTCTTTCGAAGACCCGTGAACCATTCATCCTGGTCAGATGTCTTCTCTCCTGCTTGCTTTCCAGCTCTCCCCGCTGCAGTAAGGGGAATAAAGGGCCTAAGGAGATTAGTGTTTGATTCCCCAGGACGGTCTGGATTTGTAGCCTTGGGCTGTGCGGACTCTTGATTAGCTTGCTGCCCTGAATCTATTTTTTTTTCAAAAGATTTTATTTCAGGTTTAGGCGTATCAGATGCTGGGGCATCAGAACTACCCGACGGTGTTACCTTTCCAGATCCTTTTTGGCGAGGTGACGCCGCCAGTTGTTTTTCTAGTTTTGCTACAGCGCGTTCCAATTGCTCTGCATACTTTTCCTTTGCCTCCGCTTCTCTAATCCACGTGTTCGCTCTGTTGTCACTCCTCTCTGCCCTATTTCGAAGATTCTGAGCCTGGTTACGATTCTTTTCTGCGAGTGCGCGATAATCTTTAACGATACTAGTGTCGGATTCTGCTTTTCTCCACCCTAACTTTGTCTGACTGGCTACTTCCTCTGCCGTACCTGCTTGCCAACCCCAGTTTTCTTTAAAATTAGGGTCTCTCGGACTCATGGTCTCCAGTGGCACAGCAGGTTGACCGCCATGATGACCACCAATGTGCTCCTGAGGAGTCGCCGCACTGCCAGTTTCTGGCTTGTGTGCGATGTCGGGATAGTCAGCTACTGTGGCTTTATGACTAAAGTCGAGATCCGAAGATAACTTTCCTGTCTCCGTGACATGCAATTCCTGCTCAACATTATCCATTGCCTCAAGAGTTTCGAGGGTTCGGGCGTTATGCTCTTCGATATTCTGTAATGCCGCCTGCATCTCCTTCCCATGAGCAGCACGAGCACGCTTACGAGCATCCTGCGTAATTCTTTGCTTGGCAATCCTGGAGGAGAACTCCGGTCTACCCTGAATCTTGTCTGTTGGCTTTATCACTCCTTCGCCAGGCTTACCGGGAGTCTCGTAGACGGAAGATTCAACTCTGTCACGAGATGCCATTTGCCTTTTGTCACCTATCTCTTCAGCCATTACTTCTTGAATATCCTCAAGCGTTGAGCCACCTTTGGAAGGACCCTGATCAGCAACTCTTTTGGTTTTTTGTTTGCCCGGGATACCTGTTTGGCTGTCCTGCGGAGGTTGTGCCTTTAGAAGAGGCCCTTCTCCTGATGCTGCGGGTGGAGTGAGATGTTCAGGAACTGGAGGCGAGACTTTCCCCTTCGCAAACTTTAATCCTTTATCTACCGCTGCCCCACCTGCGAGACCGCCTGCAAGACCTCCGACAAATCCACTCGCTCCTCCGGCCGCTTGACTGATCGCTTTTCCCTGAGACAGGACGTCTCGCGGATCGGCGTCGCTGGTAAAGGCGTGAAGTGCGCGAAACATCGTGATCAATTGCTTGAGGACTAACGCATTTATCGCATCGAGCGCCATCGTACCGATTGTGATGGCAAGAGAAATTGCCGTCAGTGTCCCTGCAATCGGTGACACGGCTCCGGCAGTCACAACGGACAGTATCCACATCACGACGGTAATAGCACCAAGGACTCCGGCTATCACATTCAGGATCTGTGTTGACACTTCGAGTACGTTGCTGACGGCTTCAATACTATTGGCTAGCTGATCATAAATGAAGGCGCCTTTGCCGAATCGTCCGATCGCTTCGCCGGTCGCTTCCCAGTCTCGAGATGCAAGATCATAGGCAGCCAATGCCCCACCTATTGCGGCCCCTACACCCGGTACTGGGGTAAACTTTCCCGCTTGCGTTCCCAATCGAACGGCTAGCATGCCCGCGCCCTTGGCGATCCCCTTCTCGAGTACCTTCTCTGCGACTTTCATCCCGACGCCCATTTTGGCGCCTTGGATTAAGCCTTCTTTCAACCCTCCTTCCGTTCCTCCACTCGCCGCCTTGGCAACAAATTGAGCACGCTCCTTGCTCTCTGCCGTTCCAACAGTTTTCGTAGCCTGTCCCCATCGTTGATGCTCGGCAAGTTCTTCATCGATAAGGGCCAGTTTATCTGTGAGAATATCTTCGACAGATTTTGGCGTGCCATCTTGAGCCACATCTCCGAGTTTGCCATCTGCAGGTAAATTTGCCGCAAGATTCTGGACCGCCTGGTCGCCGATCTGCGCCACTTTGGCTTGCACACGCTTATCATCCGGCGGTGCTAAGTTTTGAAACGGTTGGCCACTTGCCTGATTTGTTTCGCTCTGGTCATCACTCGCTTTCTTTGCTTCCGCTGGGGGCTGATCTTCGAGTCCCGAATCCGCTGCCGACCCCACACGTCCGTTCGAGTCACCGACATCACCTGCGGATTCTTTTCTCAGTACCACGGGCATAGGAGAAGTGTTCACCTGACCTTGCTGGGCAACATGGGCAAGCTCATGAGCCAACAGCGATTGATCAAAGGGGTTTCCTGTAATGAATCGCCCTTGTCCAAACACAATATTCTGCCCAACTGTGTAGGCATGCGCGTTGACTGCACGGGCCGATTGTTGTGCCTCACCATTGGTATGGACCCGCACATGGCTGAAGTCGTGACCAAATCGCGGCTCAAAGAACGCACGCGTCGTGGCATCGAGTGGCTGACCGGCAGAATTCAGCACGTCTTGCACAATTGCCGGTGCTTCAGACAGTCCTACTCCACCATTGGAGGTTCGGCGTTGCACCAGCGGTAGTGTCATTGCTCCATTCTGATTCGTGTTCACATCCGATGGAGACATCCTCATCACCCGGTCCGCCACACGATCCGCTTCCTGCTCGTACACATCTCCTGATTCGCTGATAGCCAGCTTCTTTTGCTGCGGCTTCCCAAGCAACTTGTTTTTTTTGCATCCCTCACATTCCCCGCTCAGGCCGGCAGATGCTCCGCAAGCACATTTGCGCTGCAAGACGATTCCCGAGACCGAACTACTCGGTCCTGCGTTGACCGTCTGCACGACTTCAGCCCTACTCATCGGTTCAATCCCTTTGCGATGCCATCTGCCGCTGCCACGCCGACGTGCTGAGGTTTAGCGTCAGATGCTACCTGCACTGAACCCACGCGTAATTGGTGAATGGAGCCGAGTTCGCTCAGTTGCTGCACCCTGCTCGGTTCAGAGAACAGCTGCGTGAGTTGTTCTTGCAATCCCTGCGCGACCGCATGCCGGTCCTCATACCGCACGCCTTTTAAGACAAGACCGTCGATGTTCAGGATGACTCGTCTTCGCGGTGTCCGTTTCATACCCAACCTCTCGTCTCTGCGTCCGCCAGCGGGCGTTCGCGCTTGGCCGCCTCGGTGTGCGCCGCCTGCAGAAGATGTCGCATACCCACCGCCGCGCCTTCATCCGCCGCCAGAAACGCGGCATTCAAAGCGATGCTGCGGATATTGCCACCGGACATACTGAGTCTGGCAAGTTTGGCATAATCGAGCTCTTCCACCGGGGTGGCCGCCGGAAAGATGCGTCGCCAGATCAATTCGCGCTGTTGCTGATCGGGAAAGGGAAACTGCACCACGAAACTGAGGCGGCGGGAAAACGCGACATCCAAGGCCGCTTTCATATTGGTCGTCAGAATGGCCAGTCCGCGATAGGCTTCCATCCGCTGCAGAAGGTAACTCACCTCGATATTCGCGTACCGATCATGGCTGTCGCGCACTTCGCTCCGTTTTCCGAACAGCGCATCGGCTTCGTCGAAGAGCAGCATGGCCCCGCTGGTCTCTGCCGCGTCGAACACGCGCCGCAAGTTGCGCTCGGTTTCGCCGATGTATTTGCTGACGACCCCGGAGAGATCGATACGGTACAGATCGAGATGCAGTTCGTTTGCCAGGACTTCCGCCGCCATGGTTTTGCCCGTGCCGCTTTCTCCCGCAAAGAGGGCACTGATGCCAAGGCCGCGCATCCCCTTCCCGGCAAAGCCCCACTGTTGATAGACCAGCAGCCGATGCTTCGCCTGTGCGGCAATCTGCCGCAAGGTCCGCTGCTGCGTCTCCGGCAATACCAGGTCGTTCCACCCGGCGACCGGGTCCAAGCGCTGCGCCAGATCATCCAGCCGGGAACGGCTCACACTGCGACAGGCATTCCACAACGCACTGTCCGCCTGACCGTCGGCGACAGCCATGTCGCGCAGGCCGGCGCCGGCCGTCAGGATCGCTCTCGCACTCAAGGAGAACTGGGAAGCCACGCCGTCGAGTGTTCCGTTCATATGGGCTGTGGCCGAACCCAGCACCCGCTCCCACAATTCCTTCTGTTCAGTAGCGTCCGGCTTGTTGACCACAAACCGGATGGTGGCGCGTTTGCACGATGGTAGGTCGCGGCCGGCGATGAACAACGGATTGCTGCCGCGGTCAGCAAGGTGCGCAACCGCCTTCGACGGCGTGCCATCATGGCAGTGGATCAGAAGCATCGCGCCGAGTAAGGCGGCCTCACGTTGCCACAAGACGGCGAAGGCATCGGCCTCCGCTGGACTATTTGGCAAATCCTCGGCCTGCACAGCGTGCAACTGCACCTGAAGCTGTGCAGCAACCGCCGCCGCCACGTCGGTCTGGCCGTCTATGTCGTCGCCCGAAAGCAAGACGACGGGATAGGACGAAGACGGTTCGCGCAACCGCTCCAGCACCGCCTGGCAAATGCGCCGATGCTTCTCGGCCATCACTTGCGGGGCTGATACTGGACTGAGCAACGGTTGCAGACGGGGATCGAGATAGTTGACGCCGGCGAGGTAATGCAGCACGCGTTCATCGATGCGCAGCCGTCCATTCACCAGCCCGGCACTGTCATCGACTTCCAGCAAACGCCACCGACGCAACGGCGCCATCGCCGCCAACGCGCTCCAGTGCGACTGCTCCAGTGCCGCCAATGCCAGACCAAATGTCGCCTGCGGCCGCAGGGCTTGTGATTGCCCCAAGGCTGCCGCACACACACGCCCAAGCTCCGCATCCATTTCGACGCCGGCGACTAGTAGCAGTACATCCCGCTCGAAAGCGCTCAGCCCGAATAGCTCCGACATGGCATCGATGGCCGCCTGACCAGGAAGCGCCGCATGAGCCTCCTCTAACCGAGTAGCGACCAGGCGCTCATCATGTTCGGCGCCCAACCGTAGTTTCAGGCGAGAAAATTCAGCCACCAGATACGCTTGGTTCGCATCACACCATGCGGCGGAGGTTGTGGCAGTATTCATGTGATCTTCACTCGATAATCATAAAAGGCCGGAGGAACGGCCGACCGATCGATGATCGGACTGTCAATTCCATCCACTCGCAGGCGGAGGAAATAATTCCCCTTGGGCACAGCGGCAACGGCGAAGGTGAGCGTTCCAGTCGCCACAGTGATCGCCGCGTGCGGCACTTCTTGCGTTCCCAACAGCAGGCAAACTGACTGCCCCGGTTGAATCTGTGGCTGCACCGAGAGGGCGATGGTGGCCACGCCGCTCCCGCCTCGCGCGACCGTAATCGGCAGGGCCGTCGTAATCTCCGGCCCGATGACCAGTGCCAGGGTGTTGCTCGGGCGGGGAGTGGATTCGCCAGCGCGAGTGACTTGCATCGACAGCTGATACAACCCTGCCGGCACTGGCGGTACCGTGAAGGAAACCTTGCTGCTGCTGCCTCCCCCTGCAGCCGACACCGCCTGACTGATCCCAAAACGGCTGTTCGAGAGGAGGATCAGTGGATTGGTGCCATCGAGGTGATGTCCCGTGAGTTCTACGGTCGCGCCGATCGTCGCAGCCGGCTGCCCGTTGGTCGCAGCCACAGTCTGAATGGTGGGAAAGAGCGGAAGGAGATTCGTCTGCACCACCACACCTCTCTCACGCTTCGTGGTCGGATCGACCGGGCCGCGACTGAGCACAGGCAAGGTCGTCTTTGTCGGCTTGACCGATTCGATCAATACCACTGTCGCCAGATAGGCTGCGGTCGTGCGAAGGTGTGATTGGGCCGCAGTCCACAACTTCGACAGTTCTTCGGTCGTAAGTGCCTGCGGCACAATCTTGATCTGTTCCACTTGATCAGCCAAGGCACACCCAGCTAATGCTTTGCGGATTGGAGGCAGCGTGCCAGAACTCGTGGGATCCGTGACGGCACGGATCGCCTCTCGATCCAGTACTGGCTCCTCATGCAGTAACTGCATCGCAAACCCGAGCAGGATTTCTGCCCCCAGTTCGTCCGCGCTATAGGCACTGAGTATGTAATGCAGATCTAGAGCCAGGGGAGGATTGGACAGACGAAACTGACCGGATCCATCCCGTGACGGCAGAGCATGATTTTTCCACCCTGCGTTGAAACTGACTTGGTAGAGAAAGAGGTTGACCTGATTCGGTTCTCTTCCACTGGTTGGTACCACACGATCCGGCGGCAATGCGCTGACCGTCACCGCGTGGCCAATCAACCCGTTCACAGAGTGATGAATCATTTTGTTATCCAACCGACTACACAGGACTGCGGTGACTCCGGCAATGGCCAAGGCGTTGCTCATGCCCGCTCCCGTTGGCGGCGTGCCAGATACTCTTCCAACGACATGGCCGGCCGGCCAGCGCTTGGTTTCCGCTTCTGGTCTGGTGCAGCGGACACCGCGGTCACTTCAATACGTCCGATGGTGACTTCCACAGGAGGTTCGTTTGGAGCCGCGCTGATGTGTTGCGTCCTCCGACTCATGCCAGCCCCCAACGCCAGCGAGGACGGGGCTACGGGGGAGGAACGAGGCATATCCTGACGAGTCTTTACTAGGGTCGGCGGCGGTTCGATGCGGGCCGTGGGAGGCAGCGGCGAGGAGCCGAGGTGGCCTACGATGTTCTGTTGGGTCGTCTCCATCCGACGACTCGGTGCTTGGTTGCGAATCGTCACCGACCTCACCTGTGGCGATGTGAGCGTCTCAGGGGTCAGCTGAGGAGCGACTGCCGAAGCGCTCTTCAACAACGGCACAGGCGACGGTTCGGCTTGGGGCAGTTTCGGCATAGCGCGCAAGGTCGGCTGGGGTTCGAAAGCCGGCGGTCGCCGTTCTTCTTGATCAGTCTGCGTCAACAAATCGCCTTCGTGATTGCCCTGGCGGATGGATGCTGGTGGCGTTCGGTTTACGTCAGCACGCGGCAACAACGAATCAACCACTGAGAAATCAGACGGCTCTGCCCAAATCCCTGTCGGTGCGAACTTGGAGGGAGTTCGTGGCTGAACCATTGCCACGGCCCCGGCCTGCCGCTCAACCAGTCTGGTCACAAAATCGCTCATGACAGAGCCATCTCCACATACAGGCGACGTCGCTGTTCGCTCAATCGAAGAATGTCTTCTTCCATCCAGCCATAGGTACGAGCCAGGAGATCGACTTCCTGCAAGAGTCGCCGGCTGCGGGTATGCAGTTCATTCCAGAAGAACGTCACGATATCGAACACGGCCTGCCACTGCTGTCCGCACATGTCGCATCGTAGATCGATGAGCACCTCGGCCAACGGATCCAATTCGCTTAATCGCCTGGCGAGTGCAGCCTCGTCTCCGCCAGTCCACATCTCCGCCGCATCCTTCGCTCCCCTACGGACGCAGCGCGAGAGAATGATCTGTCGCGCCTGGTCCGGGTCGGCAGCGCTCATCGCCAGCGCCAGGTCCCGACTGTTGGGCCCACGCAGCTCCCAGGCACGGCCGTCGTGCTCCACAGTTGTCCAAGTCACGTCCGGGGTCACCGCCGATAACAACAACGCCTCACAAGACAGTTCGAATTCGAGGCCGTTCCGACAAGCCGGACATTCGGCGTAGGCCTCAATGCGATCACCGATGGTCTGCCGACGAAGTGCCAGCAACTGAGCATCGCGCTGGCCGATGCTCCATTCGCACATCGCCTCGAAGGGTTGCTCAGGACAGGCGTACCCTAACAACAGCAGCGCCTGATCGATGGGATGGCGACCCGCTCCCTGTTCCCAGACTTCGAGCATGGCGGCGGCGGACAGGCCCTGGATGGATTCCTGCATCATGTTTACGGTTCCGTATAGGTGGGCTCCGACGGTTCGACGACTTCGTAGTCGCGTTCCCATCCTTCGTTTTCGAGCTTGAGCGTCTGGATCGCCACCGCATTGGCATTGGCATCCAAATCGGGCTGGGCTTGGTACTCCGACACCCAACAACGAAATACCTTGTAGGCGATCGCCAATTGTCCGGCCTCGTTGTAGAGCTCGATGATGATGTCCTTCCTGAAATCCTTGAGCGAAACTTCCGCGCCCAACCCGGAGCCAAAATTCCACACCTTGTTCGCCCATTGTTCGAAGGCCGTATCATGTGTGACACCGCGTTCGAGCGTAATGGCCTCGAACTTGGTGCGTCCCGGCGACTTGCGGCTACTGCTGGGGTCGCCGCCTTCACGATGTTCAACCACTTCGGTGGACCGCTTGAGGGAGCCGACCTTGCTGACACCGGCCACGTAGCGTCCATCCCATTTCACGCGAAATTTGAAATTCTTATACGGATCAAATCGAGTCGTGTTCACCGTGAACTGAGCCATAGGTTCCTCCTCTTAGGTCGCAATCTGGCCGGCCATCTGTTGCAACTTGATGACGACAAACTCGGCGGGCTTGAGCGGGGCGAACCCGACGACGATATTGACGATCCCAAGGTTGATATCGTTCTGCGTGGTCGTCTCTTTGTCGCACTTCACGAAATATGCGTCACGCGGCGCCGTACCTTGAAAGGCCCCCTGCCGAAAGAGGTTGTGCATGAAGGCGCCGAGGTTCAACCGGATCTGCGCCCACAACGGCTCATCGTTCGGCTCGAACACCACCCACTGCGTCCCGCGGTAGAGACTCTCCTCCAGGAAGAGCGCCAGCCGACGCACCGGTATATACTTATATTCGTCCGCCGCCGCGTCGGCGCCTCGCATGGTCCGCGAGCCCCACACCACCCGGCCGTGGACCGGAAAGGTACGCAGGCAGTTGATGCCTAAGGGGTTCAGCAACCCGTTTTCTGCATCGGTCATGTCGAGTTGGAGTCCGGCCACACCGCTCAATGCGGCGTCGAGGCCGGCCGGCGCCTTCCAGACGCCGCGCTGACTATCGGTGCGCGCCATCACTCCGGCAATCACGCCGCAGGGCACAAAGGTATCGATCTGTCCAGCAAGTTGGGAGTCCGCCTGCTTGATGCGGGGAAAGTAGATCGCTGCATTCCGCGCCATGTCCCCGATCAGGTTCATGCCCGCCGCCCCGGTCTGAGCGTCGCTCACCGTCGTCCATCCGGATTTCGGATCGACAATCAACATCGCACGGCGTTTGACGCAGTAACTCAACGCTTCCTGGTACACATCGTCGGGCACGTCGCCTCCGCGTGCGTCCGGCAGGATACAGAGCAGGTTGAAGAGATTGATCTTTTCCAGCTGGTAGAGTCCGGTCTTGCCGGATTGACTGCCCTTGTAGGAGGGAGAATCCAGAGAAGCGCCATCCGAACCTTTCATCGCGGCTATGGCAGTTTGGACATCAGTTCGGGCAGTTGCCAGTGCAGTTTGAGCCGTTGTTATGGTGGCGGGAACCTGAGGCGTGGCTGACAAAGCAGCAAATAATGCTTTTTCGGCGAGGTCAAGCTTTTTTTCTGCCTGAGTTACCGGGTCATCCAGCGTTAATTTGGCTGCCTGGTAGGCAGTATCTGCAGCAGCGATAGTGGCTTGTACCGGTGGTTTGGCATGTTTTGCATCATTTAACGTTTTCAGTGCAGTTCGTGCCGCAGCTACCAGGGGCATGGTTGGCACCGGAGATGGCCACGTTCCACTCCATTCTATGAGTTTCGAATCAGCTTTCAGCACCCGGTCTATCCGGCTCTGCGTATCATTCACAGTCAGATTGAGAAACTTTTCAAGCACGCTTCCAAATTGAATGGAGAGATTAAAGAGCGGATCGGTTGGTAGAAGCCCCAGACGTTTGCGCATCTCATCGCTGACCTCAACGTCCAACGTCGCCCGTAGGCTCTTCCCCCATTCACCGGGATTCTTGGCGACCAGACTAAGACCATCTAGGATAAAACTTGATTTCGCGTCACTAGCGGTAGGCGGATCCTTGTATAACCTGACAATCACAGCCTGCCCGCCGCCGTTGAGGAAGAAATCGCGTACGGCATAGCTCATCATCATGTCGCGATGCAGACCGCCAAAAATTCGCTCGTAGTCGGCAAAACACGTTATCGTTACGGGTTGATCAGCCGGGCCACACAACGCTTTTCCGACAAACGCGGTGATGGAGGTTGCGACGCCTGTAATGGTGCGTACACCGCTCGGCAGTAGGTCGAGGTAAACACCCGGATAGGTTGGTTGCACTGGCATAAGATCCTCCTTACCGACAGATAACTATTTGGTCCTTCAAAAAAAGACTCCACTCACAGGTGCGCATCCTCAAGACGAGCATATAGTTCGGGGCTTTGCGCGCTTCGCTAGATGCCAGGTCGTCACACTCTGCGCTATTCGGTCTTTCCTGCAAATCGTCGTTTAGGCCCAACTGGGATTCTCTCGATCGAGATGTTCGTTCCTGACTACATATCTAAGTAGCTGAGCGATATCCCGAATCTGGGGAGCCTGCAGTTCCTCTCGGCACGAACGGAGACGCTCGGCATACACGCGTTCCCGATTAGGTGCTATGCACAAGATGGTGAGGTCGGGATAGACCGCAAGAAGCTGACTGCACAGCCCAGGCTCATTGCTTCCTTCCTGTACAAGAATGACTGCGTCGGCCTTGGTCCTTCCCGTCTCCTGAAGAATTCTCATCGGCCCACGGCAGTCTCCCACCACCTCCATGTCACTTTGCTCCGCCACACATTGCCTGATTGCCTCAGGCAGCATGACGGGATGATTCGCCAGGAGCACCCTGATCTTGTCCAACGGTTCCCCTCACGATCTTGTTGAAGGGCACTCTACTCGCGAGGCGTGGACAGACCAATGAATCTGGAGAGTGATTTGGGATCTAGTCCATGCGGGAAAAGGATCTAGATCCTTCCGAAACTTCTGAGGGAAACCTTGGAAGCAGAGACAGATGCAGTTGAAATGCGACGCTCTAGTAATTATAGCGATTGGAAGACATTGGAGCCGAGACTACAAGCAGCTGCCTGAGGGAATGCTCTGGCCTTTGAGGTACTTCACCGCGGAATGTCGATTGTGGATGTGTAGCTTGTCGAGGATGTTGTGCACATGGTTCTTCACCGTTGAGACCTCGATGTGCAGTCGCATCGCGATCTCCTTGTTACTCAATCCCTCGTCGATCAAGTTCGCAATTTCGGCCTCACGTTTGGTGAGATACGTCCCTTCTTGAGCAGGTGCTGAAGAGGGGCGACGTGCAAGCGCCGACATACGTCGAAAAGCTAGGCTTGCTATTCTTGGGGAACATACAGTTTCGCCATTGATCACTGCCTGCACATTGATGATGAACTCATCCAGAGACGAATCCAGCAGGACATATCCTGCCGCCCCATCCTCAATACAGGATAAAATATCATCCTCCGTGTCAGGCACTCCCACGATAATTCTCTTCACCTCACGAAGGGTTCCTTGAGAAATCGCCAGGCCGATCTGCAAACAATCCATCCCGAATTGCACCAAAAGAATGTCCGGGACGCACACCCCCCAAGATTGATCCCATGTCGCCAACGATGCGTCGCTGAACACCACGGCCATGTCGGAGCGCTGCGCAAGACACTCCCCTAAGGTCTCGCGGTACAATCGATCACCATGGATGATCGCTATACGAATCTCCTGCTCTTTCATCTGGCTGGCACCGTATTAGTACGCTGTGCAGGTTACCGTCTACATGGGTGCCAACCGTGCCGGAATTCGAGGCCGGCGTCAACCACTTTAAATGCATGCATTCCGTTTCTGGAGGTCGAGTATCGCCAGTCATTGTTTCAACATTAGACATCGCTGCGTATTCATACATTGCTGGAGATCCAACTTATATGTTGACAACCCTCTCGTTCACAGACATGGTAAATTTTAAATTTTCTCGCATTAGATGCACCACGATCCCCATGTCGCGACGCACAGATGTCACAGAACGCACGATCCGGCAACGCGAAGAGGACTTCCAGACAGCGACGATGCTGGTCAGTCTTCGCCTTGCTTGTCTTCTGCACGGGATGCACAAGTCACCGCGACACTCATGAACTTCTCGACAGTCTGCTCTGGGTACAGACGTCCGCAGAGTATGACGCCTTGGCCTCAACCACCTACCGCCAAGCCGGGGAGGCGTTGGATCGCGCGTTGGAGGATCCAAGCTGGAGCGCGATCCCTGAGCAAGCCGGAGCTGTCGCACACCTGCCGCCTGCCGTCATTCTCGACTTGGACGAAACGGTGCTGGACAACAGCGCGTTTGAGGGACGACTGGTGAAGCAGCGCACCAGCTTCAGTCCCCTGGCATGGGATGACTGGATGCGCGAAGCCGCTGCGCGCGCGGTTCCTGGAGCCTTGGAGTTCATCGCGCAGGCTCACAGCAAACACGTCGCGATCCTCTATGTCACCAATCGGCATGCCCGCCAGGAATCTTCGACCAGGGAGAACCTCGAGAAACTTGGTATCCCTCTTCCCCAAGACCTCGACACGGTCCTGACGGAAGGAGAGCCACCTTTCAACTGGCCCTCGGAGAAATCAAGCCGCAGGGAGTATCTCGCCGGCCGGTTTCGGATCCTGTTACTGATCGGGGATGATCTGGGAGATTTTGTCGCCGGGGCACGAGACGCTCCGGAACAACGCGTCCGTCTGGCCCGCGAGCACAGTCAGCGCTGGGGCACTTCTTGGTTTTTACTCCCCAATCCGATGTACGGATCCTGGGAACGCTCGCTTCTCCCCGCGTCCCTGCCAGACGATGCCCGCTTGAAGGGTAAACGTCAGGTGATCCGGGATGAACGATAACCGTCCCGGCATTTACGAACTCCTCGCAGCCAAACATATCTTCACTCAATCAGTCAGACACACACTCCACACCAGAACATCAATCGTAGACATCTTCACTTGAACCGCAGTACTACGTACTAATTTCGACACGCGCATCAGCGCGCACATGACTGGATATGACACACTTGAACCGGCTCACACAAAAAGTTGCACCGAGCTGTTGACATGACCCTAGTGAATGGAGTGTACTCAGTCTCGGTCACTCTCTCTCCCCTTCGGGGCCCGCGTGACCTGAGCAATACGGGCTCTCAGTGTGCCCCAATCCCCATAGCGGCTTTCGCTGGGACATTGGCCATCCTGACAGTCGGTTCAACCCATTCCGGGCATCACGGTTCGTCTCGTCGCACCAACTGCGAGGTACCCTGACCGCCCCCTAAGGTGTAGCACGTCCATGGCGAACGGCCACAATCCGAACGCATGTCCCGAACACAACCCAGGCCGTGCGACTGGCGTGGTTCACTCACCGTCCCTCGCGATTTCCCCCAATCTTGATTTTCTGCGTGCTGTGGCAGTTCTTCTCGTCTATTTCTTTCATCTCTTCATCACCACGAGCAACAAACCACCTGACGATCTCGGACAGTTCGGCGTACTCTTGTTCTTTGTGCACACCAGCCTCGTCCTGATGTTCTCGCTTGAACGGATCGAGCGGAAGGGGCAACCACTCTTCAGCACGTTTTATCTCCGGCGGTTGTTTCGTATTTATCCGCTCAGCATCGTGTGCGTGAGCCTCATTATCCTGTTTCAGCTTCCCCGCGCCCCCTGGTGGCCCTGGGCACAACCGGATGTATCAACCATCCTGGCCAATCTTCTTCTCTACACAGAGTTCACCTACAAGCCCGTCGTGACGTCGGTGCTCTGGAGTCTGCCCTATGAAGTGGCCATGTACGCCGTCCTTCCGTTCTGCTACCTGGCCGGCAAAGCGTATGGCATGAGAGGAATTCTCGCGCTCTGGGGTCTTGCGGTAGTGGGCGGCATCATCCAGCCCCACATTTCCGGTCGATTGGCCCTGGCTCAATTTGCGCCATGCTTCATCGCCGGAGTGGCCTGTTACTTTCTGGGGTACGGCGTTCGCCGACGCCCGCTCCCATTCTGGGGCTGGCCGCTGATCCTTCTTGCCGCCGCGGGAATGCAGGCCCTCGGGACGTATTACGAACATGAGCAGGTGTCGCGGTGGGTGCTGTGTCTCATGATCGGTCTCACCGCGCCATTCTTTGCCGAATTGAACCAGCCGATGCTGAATAAGGGCACCGAATTGATCGCCCGCTATTCCTTCGGCATTTATCTGACTCATCTTCACGCGCAATGGGGAGCACTGGTCGTACTCAAAGATCAGCCGGCAGCCGTTCGTTATAGCGTGCTCATCGCGCTCAGCATCGGCCTGCCCGTGGCCCTCTATCATCTCGTGGAAGCGCCGATGATCCGACTGGGCGCCCGCCTCGCAGCGAGTTTATCGACGACCTCCGCTCCGGTTCTCCGACCGGCTTCCTCCACACGCCCACTACCCGTGCCGGCAGAAGCCGCACAGTACGACAAGGCTCCCCAACCGACTCGGTCCCGAGCTGGACAAGCCTCGCCCTCTCGCCCGACTAAAGCTGCTCCAGCTTCAGCGAGGTAATCCCCCTCCGCCCCCGTTACCCTCGGTTTCTCCTGGAGCGTGACGGGAGTACGTCCCTTCATCTTTGGCAGGTCCGCGGCCTCAATTGACAGGTTGGCGCAGCAGGCGTACCCTTCGCGCTCAGCCACGCCACGTTGAGGATGCTCGCTAATGGAGCATGTGACGATGCCCCCCCTATCCACCGAGAGGCCTTGTATGTTGACCAGATTCCTGCTGTGCCTTGCCCTGACCGCCGCCACGCTCTCCGCCGCCGAACTGGCAGTTGCCACCGAGCGTGTGAACGTCGAGTACTCCGCTGACCAGATCATCGAATCCGAAGAGGGCGCGATGAAAAGCCGTATCTATTTCACTCCCACTAAGGAGCGCCGAGAGATGACGCAAGGCGGCGCATCCATGCTGATGATCATCCGCCATGACAAAAACCTGAATTGGACCCTCATGCCTGATGAGAAAATGTACATGGAAGCCTCCGGAAATCCCTCATCCAGCGGGAAGTCCGACCTCTCCAACTACCAGATCGAGCAAACGGACATGGGAGAGGAACCGCTGAACGGTATCATGATGCGCAAGAGCAAAATCATCATGACCGGCAAGGACGGGACAAGGATGGGCGGTTTCATGTGGACCACCAAGGAAGGCATTCTGGCCAAGATCGATGCCCTCGCGGTGGAGAAGGGACAGAAGGCGCGCTTCAAGATGGAGCACACCAATATTCAGATCGGCAAGCAGCCGGCTGAACTGTTCGAGATCCCCAAGGGCTTCGAGAAACTGGACATGGGTGGCATGGGGATGGACATGCTCAAGGGCATGATGGGGCGCTGAGGAGGCCGTTGTGAGACGACTACGTACTCTCGCGTTTGTGCTCGTAGGCAGTGTGGGACTCTGGATCACGCCGGCCTGGGCGGATTCTCTCTGCGCGGAGAAGGCCCTCCAAGCGGCGGCGGACTCGCAACTGAAGAAGGCGGAAGACCTGGAGCGGGCCGGCAAGCCGCGCGAGGCTTATGTCGCCGCGGCCAAAGCGGACAGCGAATGCGTCAGCGACTCTCATCGGCATGAGGGGTTGAAACTGCGGGCGGCCAAGGCCATCGGCGCAGAGGACGAAAAGAAGGGCCACCTCTCGGAAGCCTACGACTGGTACATGCGGGGGCAGAGCGTCGCCGACGCGGGACGCATGCAACACAAACTTGTAGACGCCAAGCCAGACGACGTCAATACCGTGAGCCACGCGATCGACCATTTTTCGCATCAGAGCGATACAGCACAAGAGCAGGCGATGCGCGCCCACGCCCTGAAGAACGTCGAGAAAGCCCTCGCAGAAGAAGAGAAGCGCTTTGCCTCGTTCACCAAAGATTCATTGCCTGAGCTCAGGCGAGCGCGTGACTGGGCCTACTACGCCAAAGCCGGAGAAGACCGGATTCGCGCCCGGGCCGCACAACGCGGCGATGCTCTTGCTACCGAGGAAGGCCGAAAGTTTCTCCGCCTCGCCATGTCGTATTATGAGCTGGCCGACCGCCCTGACAGCATTAAGCAGATACGCGAGAAGGCGCGGATGCTGGCCAAACGGCACGAGGCGAAGGGGGAAGGCGAGATCGCGGCGGAGTTCTACGCGATGGCCGGCGACGACAAGCAGGCCGAAACCATCCAGAAACAGACTGAACAACGCCAGGCGCAAGCCGAGGAAGGGCGCAGAAAGACCTTCAAAAAAGAACAGGCCGATCTGGAAAAGGCGCTCGGGTTTTAGTCGGTCTCATCGCCGGATGAGCGGTGGCCTGTGGACGAGTTCGGTGGAGTCAGGATCATGCCCTTCCCGCGCTCACCGATCAGTGCCTCACTCACTGCCGCTGTCCTCCAACGCCCTCTTCCCCGCCCGATCTCTTCGACTCATACCTCCATTCCCCGTTCACCTCTCAACCACCCTCTTGCCTCATTCCTTCGGTTGTGGGATAAGCGCCACACGACATCTACCCGGTCACTCACGCGTGAGCTCTTCAGCATTCGACACAACCGGCACGCAGCTAGCCCCCTGATCTGAGATCGGCAACGAGGCGTTCGCGTCATCAAAGGACGAGACATTCTACGTTCAGAAGACATCAGCAGGAGCACACCATGGCAAAGAGGCAATCCGGAAACGTGAGTTGGGCGACATCGGAAGGATGGGACATTCGTACGACGGGCACCGCAGGCGGAGGACGTCGGGCCGCGGAAGCACCCGATCCATTCTTGGCCAGTCTCACCGCGACCAAACGCTGGCAGATCGAGCAGACGCTTACCGCCACGCCCAAGGCCAGACGCGGCGAGGCAGTGCCCGCTCCCCTCACACTGGATGTCGAGGGCGGGCCGGACGATGTCTATGTCGTGATGACGCGTTATGCGTCAGGAGCGATTCGTTTCCATATGCCGAGCGAGCCGGCACGGCGCGGAAGGCGAAGAGGCACAAGAACGCTCTACCGGTTTTCGATTCCCGTTCCAGCCGCACCGGTACCGGAAGCCGGCGGTCGCCGCGGATTCATTACCGCGGCCATCAAGACCGTCGTACTCAAAGTCGCCGGCAAGATTGCCGATTACGCACTCGCCAAGCTGGCCTTGCTCTGGGAAACGGCTACCTGGAAATTGAAAGGCCGTCAGGAGGGATGGCTCGCCGTCACCCCGGAGGGGCTCGGCAGCAAAGCAGCACTTCCTGCCGCCGACCTCCAGACCCTGAGCACCACCGGACGCAATCTCCTGTTCATTCACGGGACGTTTTCCAGTACGACCGCCGCTTTCAATGGATTGGCTAAGACACCGGGCAGTACTGGCCGCACGCTGTTCGAGGAACTGCAAGAGGTCTATGGAAACCGCATCTATGGGTTCGATCACTTCACCCTCAGCCGCACGCCGGAAGAGAACGTGCGCATGCTCCTCGAAGCCCTGCCGGACCGCACCACCACATTCGATGTGGTTACCCATTCGCGCGGCGGGTTGGTGCTTCGGCATCTCGTCGAGCGGCGAGAGAGATTCGGTGCGCTCGCCGATCGGTTTGCCGTCGGCCGCGCCGTGCTAGTGGCGAGCCCAAACGGCGGAACTCCTCTCGCCTCGCCGGACCATGTCACCCAGTACACGAACTGGCTGTCCAATGTCATGGAGCTGTTCCCCGAGAATCCGTTCACCACGGGAGTGGAATTTGTCAGCGAAGCCCTGTCCTGGATCGCGCGCCGGCTGGTCGGCAGCCTCCCGGGTCTCGCCTCGATGGACAATAATGGTGACATCATTCGAGCACTGCAGGATAGGCCAGGCCCGCCGGCCGAGGCCTACTCCGCCCTGGTCGCCAATTTCGAACCGGATGGCGCATTACTCCAACGGATCATTGATGCGGGAGCGGATCTCTTCTTCCCGACGGCCAATGACCTCGTCGTCCCGACCGAGGGCGGCTGGCGGGTGGATCCAGGGAGCGGAACTGCCGCAATCCCCGGATCGCGTGTCGGCTGTTTCGGTTTGGGTGGCAATCTTCCACAGCAGAAGCCAGTGAACCATGTGAACTTCTTCGAAGAACCCGGCACCGTAGATTTTCTCGTGCGTGCGTTAGGCGGACAGGCACAACCCGCCACGCCGATCGACATTGAGCATGACCTTCCGTCAGGCAGACGCCGCGGTGTCGCTCGCATGGAATCACCTTCGCCCGCCGTGGCCGCCAAACCACGCCAAGAACCGACCGCAACGCCACCGGCACTCCTCCCGCAACGCGTAACCGCACCTGTCACTTCGCTTGCGCCCTCGCCGGAGCCTGACGACGTGTTTCATATCGCGCTCATCGCACCCAAGGAGGGAGCCGACGTCGCACAACTCATCGCCACGTTTCGCAACGCCCGTGTCATGGAACATCTGCACACCGGCGGTGAGCACCGGGCCGAGGCATCAAGACGCCGCGGGGCAACGGAACATGCACCGACACAGTGGGACCGGATCAAGGCCGGACAAGCGCATATTCACGGGTACATCAACGGAGATCCTGCCTACCCGCAGCTTCCGAATGAAGCCGAGCTCCAACGGATGGGCAGCGCACTCTTTGCCGCACTGTTTCCCGGACAAGTCCGCCGGCTGTACGACGCGGCCCGATCCGAACAGGTCAGCCAACGGCTCAACCTGATCTTTACCTCGGACATCGGCTGGATCGCCGACCAAGCCTGGGAGTTTATTTACGATCCTGATCGCAGAACGTTTTTGGCGCTGGAGGAAGTGAATTTTACGCGCAACGTGCTCACGGCCATTCCGGCCGAACGCATTCCGGCCCGTCCCACCATGCGCATCCTCGTCGTGGTCGCCCAACCACTGGGACTCGGTACCCTTTCCGTGGAAGAAGAAGCCGATGTCATTCGCAGCGGATTCCGCCGTCTCCTCGATGCAGGACTGGCCGAGGTCGAGTTGCTGCTCGACGCCACTCCGGAGCTGCTGCATCGCACGCTGGAATCGTCCACCGCTCCGATCGACGTGCTGCACTTCATCGGGCACGGCGAATACAACGAGCAGAGCGATTGCGGTTATCTCATTTTTGAAAATCAGGACGGCGGCGAACAACGGTTGGATTCCTCCACCCTACGCCAGATCGTCTGCCGCCGGGGCATTCGTCTGGTCTGCCTGAATGCCTGCGAAACCGGCCGCGGCGGCCGCCAGGATTTCAGTCGCGGCGTCGCGCAAGCGCTCATCGCTGGCGGTGTCCCTGCAGTGGTGGCAAACCAGTACCCGGTCCTGGATGTCTCCGCCACGGCGTTTTCCCGCCATTTCTACTGGGCCCTAGCCATGGGACAAAGCATCGGGGATGCCGCTCGTGAAGCGCGAGTATCCGTTAACTATTCCATCTCCGGAGAAGCGATCGACTGGGCCGTGCCGGTGGTCTTTGCGCGCAATCCCGCACAACATCTCTGCATGCCGCGCACAGCGGCCGACTACGAACGGACCAGACATGCAGCCTTACGCAGCCGGCGACGCGCGGTGGAAGACCGCACACGCATCGGCATCTGGAACGCACACCGAATGATTCCCCACTTGCCGGAAATCTGCGAACGTCTCACGAACATTCAAACACAGTACGCGTTCGAGACCGTTTCATTTCCCGCGCCGATCGGAACCTGGCGGCTAGACAAGGAGCGGAAGAAAAATGACAACCAGGATGGCAACGCAGCCTTCGTCGTCGCGGAGACACTCTACGAACGGCTGAAAACGAAACCAAAAGAACTGGCTGTTGATCAGCTGATCTGCATGATCAACTTTCCAATGAGGGATGCGCGGACCAACTACTTGTACTATTGGCGACGAGACCCGCTCATCGTGACCTCAACATTTGGATTGTTGGATCAGTTGAACGAACGCGAGTTTACGGTCGAACGGATGATGGCGCATCTCGCTGCGGCGGTGGTCGCAGGAATCCCGCCGCATCCACGTCGAGTTGGTCCGGCTGACTGCCCCCTCTTCTACAATGACAAACGAAATATCCGGTCGATTGCCGGGCGGCTCGTGTTTTGCGCGAGCTGCCGCAAACAGTTTAGGGACAAAGACGCCAAGCAGCGACTGCAGGCGGCTGAGCAGATCCTTGCGGCCTATCCGTAAGTGAGGTGGGTTACGACTCAGGTTTCACTAAATTCTCCGGCGCGCTGATCCTGCACAAAGTCTATAACCCACTCCAGTTTCGAGGGAGCCTCCTCCAGGTAGACCTCGAGCACGCGACGGCGGCGGATATTCATGAAAACGGATCGAAGAGAGAAGACCCGGTTTCTATCCTGGGCCGGCCCAGAGTGCCGGATGCGTTTGGATTAGATGGGCTCGTGGGCAGTCATGATTGGCAGTGTCCTCCGGGGATGACCGTGACCGCCACCGCAATCGGCCATGTTCCCGACAAGAAAGAAAAGCACACGCGGCCGGTCTATCTACTGTTGGTTTCGAACCATTCCTGGCACCAGTTCCATTTTCAAGTTTTCCACGACGGCACTAACGTTTCGAGATAGGCTGGGTACCGTGACGATGAAGATCAGCACGGTCACAGTTGCCGGTATTGCTTTTCTCCTGACGGCCTGTCCGCATCCCCACGTGTCTCCCCCGCTCTCCTTTCCTCCTTCGTGGGAAACGCTCATTCGCAAAGGCGACATCGAACGGGAGTATTGGCGATATGCTGAAGCCGAATACTACTATTCAGAAGCCGTCACACGCGCTCAGGAATTCGGAGCCGAGGACGCTCGCCTCGCAAGGTCCCTACGAAGCCTGTCCTCGGTCATCTCAAGCAGGGGCAACTATGCCGCAGCCCGGGCCTATGCCGAGCAGGCGTTGAGCATGTATCGGCAACTCTATGGTCCTGAAAGCGGTGAAGTCGGGATGACAGAATGGGTGCTGGGTAACATCGCGGCAGAACAAGGAGCACTCCGCGAAGCCGAGCACCACTATACGCTATCACTCAAAATCATGACTGCGGCTTACGGGCCGAACGACGTGCGACTTGGCGGACCGATGATGAATCTCGGTGCTCTCTACCTGCTGGCCAAGCGTGCAAGGGAAGCAGAACATCTGTTGAGGGAGGTCATCACGCTCTGCGAGAAAGCCGATGGCGGTGAGCTCGTCAACTTTGCTCGGGCACTGCGCCATCTTGGCACCCTGTTGCTCTCGCAACAGCGGTGGGACGAGGCCGAGCCGGTCGTGAAGCGCTCCTACGAAGTCGCAAAAAAAACGCTGGGAGACAATCATCCCCAAACTGCCGCCAGTCTTGCTACCTTGGCAACCCTTTACCTTGTCCGTGGGCATCCGGAAGAGGCGGAACCACTCTCCAGCCAAGTGGTCCAGATGGTCGAACGGAGCGCAGGTGCCTCTCATCTGGAGTTGGGCGCGGCCCTCCGCGGCCATGCTGAAGCCCTGCTGGGACTGAAGTCCTATGCGTATGCGGAGCAACAGCTACGTCGGGCGGTAGTGATCTACGAGAAGCAGTCTGGCCCCAGTTCCACGGCTCTAGCAGATACCCTGATATCCCTGGCTGTAGCTGTTGGCAACCAGGGACGCGTGTCCGATGCGGATGCGCTATTTAAGCGTGGCCTCACACTCACGGAGACCACGTATGGGGCTGAGCATCTCCTCTTTGCCAGGGCATTGAGTGCCTATGCAGAGTTTCTCCGTGATCACAATCGGACTGGGGAAGCCGATGCATATACGGAGAGGGCCGAGTCCATCCGGGCCAAGAGCGCGCCAGGCCGTCCCACATCGTAATGCTGCATCCACGGTCGAGCATCCGATGTGCCCTCGGCTCCCCCCTTTCAGGAGAGAACGCTTCATGTCCCAACGCCTGTTGAGCCTTGGATTGACGCTGTGTTTACTGGGGATGCCGGGATGCTTCTC
>WBZQ01000627.1_pt1 | contig 26946 bp, 29 predicted proteins | sample 5204251 | NCBI WGS metagenome assembly WBZQ01 (sample SAMN12412402, study PRJNA552823) | activated sludge metagenome | isolation source: activated sludge from nitrification reactor of wastewater treatment plant... | place: USA: Virginia | collected 2017-09
ATCAACGTCGCGCGTCAGCACCTGAAAGTGGAGCGCGAGCGCAGCGGCTACAGCTCCAACTGATCCCGGCGGCTGCGCGCGACGCGCGGGCCGGACCGGCGTTCAGCGCGCCTTCTCCTCGACGAGGGCATCGGGTACTTCTTCGACAAGTACGGCGACACCAGCCTCTATGACCTGCTGGCCGAACTCGGCGTGGGCCGCGAGGATCTGATCGAGGAGGGGCTGCGGTTCGGGCCGCCGGTGCTGGGCATGCTCGACCAGCGCGGCTATCTCGACGCGGTGCTGCGCCGCCGGCTGACCCCCTTCTACTCCTCGGAGCGCTACCGCGTGGCCGTGGCCGGCCCCGGCGCCGACGACGGGGCTCAGCCGAACGTGAAGGAATAGACGCTCAAACCCGGGGGCACCGCGATGCGCACCGTCGAAGTCGCCGCCGCCGCACCGTCGACGACGGGATAGATGTTCGGCACGCCCGAACACCGGAATCGCGGACGTGTGATCGCCGCGGGTGACCGTCAGCGTGCCGGTGCCCGACACGTTCAGATAGACCTTCGCGGCGTGATAGGCCAGGGTGATCACTGCGTGGTCCCCGGCGGTCAGCGATTCGTCGCCGACGGTCCAGCCGCCGGACAGGGTGAAGGTGTCCGCCCGCGGGTCGGCGGGAGCGTCGAAATTCCGGGTGCCCGTGGCCAGTTCGCCGTCGGCGTAGGCGCGGGCCCGCGCGGCGCCGAGGTAGAGCTCGGGGGTCTGTTGCCGGTCCCGCGGCGTGGTGTCCGGCAGATCCGTCGGCGGCGGCAGCGCCGCGCCCGGCCGGGCGGTGGCCAGCAAGGCGCGGATGTCGCCCTCGGTCGCGCGGTAATCGCCCTCCCCGAGGGTGATTCGCCGGATCACCCCGTCGGCGTCCACCAGATAGCCGGCCGGCCAGGCGATGTTCTCATACGCCGTCCAGGTGCCGAAGTCGTTGTCCACGGCGATCGGGAACGTCAGCCCGAGTCGTGCCGCGCCGGCGGCGATATTGGCCGTTTCTCGCTCGAACGCGTACTCGGGGGTGTGCACCCCGACGACCCGGAACCCCGACTCCCGGTAGCGCTGGTACCAGGCCTGCACATGCGGCAGCTCGCGCTGGCAGTTGATGCACGAGTACGCCCAGAAGTCGACCAGCACCACCTCACCGCGCAGCCCCGCCATACTCAGCGGCGCCGAGTTCAGCCAACCCGTGATGCCGGTGAACTCCGGTGCGGGCCCGCAGTCGGACAGCGTGACGGTGCCCCGATACGCGTCGTCCTGGCACCGGTGCAGCGACCCGGTGCCACCGACCCGCGGCGCGGCGACCAGGGCGTCGGGCAGCGCGGCGCCGATCGCCTTGGTGTAGTCGGGCACCCGCCGGGTGATCACGTCGGTCAGGTTGGCGGCCAGCGCCACCGCCAGCGCGATCATCGCGACCCCGGCCACCGGCCAGCGCGATCACCAGCAGCGGCACCGCGGTGCCCGCGGCGAAACCCACCGTCAGCGCCACCGTCGGCCAGTCGAACGCCTGATCGGCCCCAGCGATGGCGATGGCCGACAGCACCGGGCCCGCGCACGGCACATAGACGGCCCCGAGTGCCAGCCCCAGGGCGAAGCCCGAGCCGGCGCCGCCGAGCAGCACGACCGGTAACACCGGCAACACACACGGGGAGATGGCCGCCAGGAATCCGCCGACGAAACCGACCAGCAGCAGCGCCACCGCGTCACCTCACCGGGGCATGCCGTGGACCGTCACCAGCTGGTGCCGTTGAACCCCGGGATCACGCAGCGGCCGTCGTGATCCACCCGGCCGACGATCATCCCGTCGTACCCGGTGCAGGACGAGTTGATCTCCGCGCACGTATTGATGGTGGTGATCACCTGGTTCGGGCCGCACGAGGTGCCCGGCGCGGGCGGATCGGCGCCGGCGACCGCGCCGCCGAGCGACAGGGCCAGCACGGCACCGGAAACCAGGATGAATATGCGGGTCAGTCGAGTCATGGTCGACACCTCCAGTGCAACCCCAACCAGCTCTGAGACTGCGCCGGGGTCGGTCGCCGGGATAGCCGCCGCATTCCAGTACCGTCGGTACCGTTTTAGCCATCCGGGCTGTAGTGAAGGGGCTGTGCCGCGCTGTGGAGGAATTCCGGTAGCCAAGCGTCGGTGCAGGTCGGCGCCCGATGACGCGCCGGGGTCTGGTCATCGGCTGCGGCGGCACCATCGGCGGCGCCTGGATCATCGCGCGCTGTCCGCGCTGTGCGATGAAATCGGCGTTGAAGCAGGCGATTTCGACATCCTGCAGGGCACCTCGGCGGGTGCGGAAATGGTCACCATGATCGGCGGCGACGAGGCCGACATCGTCTACGTCATCGCGCCGATGGCCTCGACCGCGGGAGAGCGCGCCCCGGGCATCGGTGGGGCAGTCGAGAATGTGCTTCTGCGGCAACCGATGTCGAGGACCCTGCGCGACGAGGTGGCCGCCGTCCGGGCGCGGGGGACCACCGTCGTCGCCATCACCCCGGACTCTCGCGACCTGGCCGGATTGGGCGCCAACTTCATGAACCGGCGGCACCGCCGGGCCGCGTTCGAGGCCGCCATGCTGACCGCCCCCGCCGCCGTGCGCGCCGCCCTGGCCGAGCAGGCGAACCGGTGAGCGCGGCCGGCGAACCGCGCGTCCGCTAGTCCCGGCTCGCGCGGGCGGCGCAGAACCCGTCTACCGCGTCGACCAGTTGGTCCAGGCCGGGCTGCTCCAGCGGGTAGTGGCCGGCGTTGTCCAGCAGCACGGTGTCGACCGGTACCCGGTGGATCGCCGGGATGACCGGATCCGAGAGCTGCAGCGGCGTCCACCGGTCGGCGGCCGGCTGGGTCAGCAGCACCGGGCACACGTCGAAGTTCGCGGGTTCGACGGCCGGCTGGTAGGTCATGTAGGAGTGCAGGAACGCCACGGTCGCGCTGTTACCGGCCGAGGTCTTGTCCGCGTAGCAGGCCCGCCTGGCCGCCGGGTCGTTGACCAGCGTGCGCATCTTGGAGACCAGCCGCATCGGCAGCTTCACCCGCCGCGCCGGAGTACGCGACAGCGCCGCCAGCGTCGGTGAACCGAGCAGCCCGGTCGCCACCGGGTCGAACGCCGTCTCCACCCGCACCCGCCGCACCCGCTGGTCCAGGAACGTCATCCCGACGATGCCGGCGACGTGCCGGTTCACCGCCGCCACGTGATAGGTCAGCATGCCGCCGGCGGACAAGCCGTACAGCACGATCGGCCGGTCGTCGCGCGCCCGCTCGAGCGCGACGAGATCCGCGCCGATGCGCACCCAGTCGTCGTAGGTGACGACCGCACCGGGGGCGACCTCGGTGAGCCCGAAGGTGGGCATGTCGACGGCGATGGTCTCGTAGCCGCGCTGCGCCAGCGGGTGCCCGAGGATCGTCGTCATCTGGCGCCCGTTGGTACCCACCCCGTGGAACAGGATCACCTTCACCGGCGCCGCCGGGTTCCGGTAGGTGTCCAGGTGAATGCGATGGCCCCGGTGTTCCCACCACTCCTCGGCCGGCTCGGTGCCCGGCGCCAGGCGGTACTTCTCCGGCAGGAACGCGGCGATGGCGCGCCACTGCGGCTGGTCTGCGTAGTTCACGATCTCGACATTGGACCACGGCATCCGCGTGCGCAAGATCTATCCGGTACCGCTGGTATCGCCTTGGTCACGAAAATTGTGTAACAACTCGGCAACGATCGGCAATAGGCTCAACGGGGGAGCCCATCGGCGCCCGGGCGCCGTCGAACCGGAGGAGATGTGCCATGAAGAAGTTCGTCGTTGCGGTCGGCGCGAGTGCGGCGCTGGCGGTCGGGGTGCTGACCGCGGTTCCCGCGTCCGCGGCACCGCAGAAGCCCACCAAGCCCTACCCCGACATCTCCCGGTTCGCCAAGCTGGACTTCGAGGGGTTCCAGCTCGCCGACAAGCCGGGTATCTGGTTCTCCACCCCCAGCGGCCTGAACTGCGGTATCTGGGACGACGGCAGCACCGGCTGCACCGGAACGATTCCGGGGGCCCCGGGTGGGGCCAACCAGGTCGGCTGGTTCAGCGGTGAGTCCAACGCACACTTCGACAACACCGACCAGCTGCGGTTCGTCGCGGGTGTCCCGCAGCGGGTGCTGCCGGCCGACAACTATGTGGAATACAAGAACGCCAAGTGCGGCGTGACGCCGGAGGGCGCGGTCTACTGCGCCAGTAGCGGCAACTACGCCTACAGCGGCAACCAGTTCATGGTGTCCACCTCGGGCAGCTGGATCGGCCCCCAGGTGTACGAGAAGGAATGATCCTCCGATTGCCCCGGTGAACGGGCCGCAGTCCGGTACCTGTGTACTGGAGTGAGGTCCGTTCGAGCAGGAGGCAGCATGACACGTCGCGCCATATCCGTCACGTTCCTGGCTCCGGCGATGCTGCTGACGGCCGGCTGCCACCTCAAGCCGGCGCCGGCGGTGCCGGCCAGCGCGCCGAGCACGACGACCACCGTCGTCGACGACACGGTGTCGGGCTGCGAGGGTGTCGGCGGCGAGCGGGTCTCGAAGATCAACTCGAACTTCACCGCCGGCCAGCGGATCAGCCAGGTCGCCTCGGTGCGCGCCGGCGGCTATCTCTACGTCGGCGGCAACATCCTGTCCGGGATGGGTGACGACGCCACCGGCCCCGACGTGTGGGTCTATGCCGACCAGAAGATGTACAGCCTGACCGACAAGGCCCGCGCCACCAGCACGCTGCCCGACGGCCGTGCGCTGCCCCGGCTCAACCAGGAGGCCGTCGACACCGTCAAGCGCTGCGTGGCGAAGGCGACCCGGCTGGAGGGGTAGGCGGTTCAGCGAGGGGAAGCTGGGGCCGCCGCAAACGTGGTCTCAGTTCTGGCCGTCGGCGAACTCGCAGAACGCGGCGTACGCGCGCGGACCGTAGACGGTGGAGTGACCGCCGTTGAGCAGGATCGCCACACCCATCGCCTCGGCGGCCTCCTCTTTGGTCGCACCGGCTCGGGCGGCGCCGCGGGCGTGCGAGGCGATGCAGCCGTCGCAGCGGTTGGTGACGCCGATGGCCAGCGCGATGAGTTCCTTGACCTTGGTCGACAGTGCGCCCTCGGCCATCGCGGCCTTGTGCGTCGCGGCGAAGCCCTGGTACACGTCGGGGATGTGTTTCCGCAGCTCGCGCGCCTGGGCGTTGAGGGTGGTCAGCAGATCGTGGTTGTGGGTTGCGTCGCTCATGACGTCCACCATATACCCACAGGGGTATCTGTCGCGGGTGGGTCCGGCGGAACGCCCGTGGGACCCGTCGGCGGCGGGTTAGTCTGCCTGCCATGGCAGTCAGTGATTCTCGCGAAGTCCTCATCGAAGCCACCCCGGCGGAGATCCTCGATGTCATCGCCGACATCGAGAACACCCCGCAGTGGTCGCCGCAGTACCAGAAGGCCGAGGTGCTGACCAGCTACGACGACGGGCGGCCGCACCAGGTCAAACTCGTCATCAAGGCGGCGGGGCTCACCGACACCCTGGTGGTCGACTACACCTGGACCGACTCCTCGGTCAGCTGGACGCTGGTCTCGGCCGGGCAGATGAGGTCCCAGGATGCGACCTATACGCTGACCCCGGCCGGCGACAAGACGAAGGTGCGGTTCGATCTGTCGGTGGACCCGACCGTCCCGCTGCCCGGCTTCATCCTCAAGCGCACCCTCAAGGGCGGCATGGAGACCGCCACCGACGGGCTGCGCAAGCAGGTCCTCAAGCTCAAGAAGGGCTAGGAGTTACCCGACGAGTGCCCTGCGGGTCTATTGCGGCGGTCCCAGCTTCCCCTCGGCTCCGCCGGCACTCGCTGCGCTCGCGCCACCTCCGCCGAGCCTCGCTGAACCGCCGCGCAGCGGATGCGTGGCGGGCACCTCGACGAAGATGAGCTCCATCCCGTCGGGATCGACGGCGTGCAGCTCGATCAGTCCCCAGGGTTCGGTCCGGGCCTCCCGGGTGATCGGCACGCGCGCGTCGCGCAACTGCTCTGCGGCGGCCGCGATATCGCGGACCTGAAGCCACAGGACGGTTCCCACCGGCGGCTGCACCGGGTCTCCGTGACCGGCCAGCTCGATCAATGACCCACCGGCGAAAAAGACTGTGCCGCCCGGATATTCGCGGGCGACCGGCAACTTCAACTGCTCGGCGTAGAACCGCAGCGACCGTGCGTAGTCCGTCGGTCGCAGCAGGATCCGGGTGCTCAGGATCTCCACGGCTACTCCGGCATGGGGGTCGGCTGGATCCACTGGTTGCGGAGCACCTCGGTGACCAGCGACGGCGAGGCGACGTCGAAGGCCCGCATGGTGACCGCCATCCGCGGCGCGATGCGGATCGGCCGGGTGCGCGCGGCGGTCAGCATCCAGTCGGCGGCCTCGGCGGCGGACAGCGCGGGCAGGTCGTCGTAGGCGCGGGTCGGGGAGATCATCGGGGTCGCCACCAGCGGGTAGTAGAGGCCCGTGCAGTGCACGCCCCTGGCGGTCCATTCGGTGTCGGCGACCCGGCTCACCGAGGCCAGTGCGGACTTGCTGGCGTTGTAGGCCCCGAACAGCGGTGCGGCCTCGTTCATCACGCCCCAGGTCAGCACGTTGATGATGTGACCGTCGCCGCGCTCCAGCATCCCCGGGACGAAGCCTCGCATCAGCCGCATGGGCGCGTAGTAGTTCACCGCCATGGTGCGTTCGACGTCGTGCCAGCGTTCCAGTGACTCGGCCAGCGGCCGGCGGATCGAGCGGCCCGCGTTGTTCACCAGAATGTCAACGGCACCAACCTCTTCGACCAGTGCGTCGACGGCATCCATATCGGTGACGTCGCAGACGGCGGTGCGTATCTGGCCGCCGGCGGCGCCGATGCGGGTGGCCAGCTCGTCGAGCAGATCACCGCGCCGGGCCACCGCGATGACCTCGGCGCCGGCCGCGGCGAACTTCTCGGTCGCCGCCGCGCCGATACCCGACGACGCCCCGGTCAGCAGTACCTTCTTGCCGCGCAGCTCGACGTCGGGCCGGCCCAGCCGGGGCAGTCCCAGCGGTGGCCGCATGGCCGCGGTGATGAACGTGTCGGTGAGGCGGCGGCGCAGTGATTTCCCTGCCATGGTGTGGGCCTCCAGTAGGGGGGTTAGAAGTAGCGGGGGAAGGTGTCGAAGTTCGGGTCGCGCTTCTGTAGGAACGCGTCGCGGCCCTCGACGGCCTCGTCGGTCATGTACGCGAGCCGGGTCGCCTCGCCGGCGAACAGCTGCTGGCCGACCAGGCCGTCGTCGAGCAGGTTGAAGGCGTACTTCAACATCCGTTGTGCCTGTGGGGATTTGCCGTTGATGGCCTGGGCCCACTCCAGCGCGACGGTTTCCAGGTCGGCGTGGTCGACGACCTCGTTGACCGCACCCATGTGGTGCATCTGCTCGCCCGAGTAGGTGCGGCCCAGGAAGAAGATCTCGCGGGCGAACTTCTGCCCGACCTGGCGGGCCAGGTAGGCGCTGCCGTAGCCGCCGTCGAAGCTGCCGACGTCGGCGTCGGTCTGCTTGAACCGGGCGTGCTCGCGGCTGGCCAGGGTCAGATCGCACACCACGTGCAGGCTGTGCCCGCCGCCGGCCGCCCAGCCGTTGACCAGAGCGATCACCGGCTTGGGCATGAACCGGATCAGGCGCTGCACCTCCAGGATGTGCAGCCGCCCCGCCCGGGCGGTATCCACGGTGTCGGCGGTCTCACCGGAGGCGTACTGGTAGCCGCTGCGGCCGCGGATCCGCTGGTCGCCGCCGGAACAGAACGCCCAGCCGCCGTCGCGGGGCGACGGCCCGTTGCCGGTGAGCAGCACCACCCCGACATCCGGGCGCATCCGCGCGTGGTCGAGCGTCCGGTACAACTCGTCGACGGTGTGCGGTCGGAACGCATTGCGAACCTCGGGCCGGTCGAAGGCCACCCGGACCGTCGGCTGCGGACGCCCGTCGATGACGTGCCGGTGGTAGGTGATGTCGGTCAGGTCCGCGAACTGCGGGTCGATGTTTGCGACCGGCTCCCAGAGCGTGGGATCGAAGGGGTTGTTGCTCACGGGTTCCCACGCTAGACCTTTGCCGACACCCGGAGCGACGACGGTCGCCGTGTTAGTTTCGCTGCATTGCGCGTCCGGTGAGGGGAGCAGCGGTGACAGATCCGTATCAGCAGTGGGGGCAGGGTATGCCCGCCGGGCAGTACCCGGGCGCTCCGATGGCCTCGGGCCCACCCCCGGCGCAGGCCCCGGGCTGGGCCGGATACCCGGGCCAGCAGCCGCCCCGCGGCTCGGGCCTGGATCTGGGCCGGATCGGCGCGGCGATCCTCGCCGTCGCCGGCCTGGTGGTGCTGTTCGGTTCGCTGGCGTCGCTGTACTCGGTGACGGTGACCCCTTCGGCGCTGGACGTGAAGAACAACGACGCACCGACGGGCGCGGTCAAGGTGGCCATCGGGTTCTACGACATGGTGCCGTTCGCGCCGCCCATCGTCGCCCAGGCGATTCCGGTGCTGATGCTGCTGGCTGCCCTGACGGCGCTGCCGGTGGCCCTCGGGTCCGTCAGGGCAACCGTGCTGCCCGCGGTGTTCTCCGGCGCGGCCACGCTGCTCGGGCTGGTGCTGGCGATCAGCAACCCGCTGCCGTCGGTGCAGCTCTCCGGTGAGATGGCCACCGAACTGTCCAAGGAGACCGGCGGGCAGACCATCGACAAGATGGTCGACGCGGTGGTGTCGATCTCCCCGGGCGCGGGGTTGATCGTCGCGATCATCTTCTCGCTGCTGGCCTGGGTGGTCGGCGTCTGGCTGATGATGCGCCGCGATCCGGCCGCAGCACCGCCCGCGCCCGCCGCACCCGGCTACCCGGCCCCTCCGGGGTACCCGGCCGCTCCGGCGTACCCAGCGCCCCCGGCCACCCCCGGCTACGCCGCACCGCCGAGCGCCCCCGCCGCCCCGGGGATGCCGCCCGGCGTCGGCGGCCAGTGGTCGTCGTGACCCCGACCACCACGATGACGCGCGTAATCGGAGCGGCGGCCGGACTGATCGCCCTGCTCGGACTGGCGGCGACCTTCCTGCCCATGTGGACCGTGGCCATACAGTCCAGCGACATGATTGCCGGTGGTCGTGAACTGCGCGAACTGGGCATCGCCCCGATGAGCGCGGACGTCCGGCTGAAGGTCGGGTTCTACGACTGGTTCGTCTCGTCGCAGCCCGCGGTCGCCGTACTGCCGCTGGCGCTGGCGATCGCCGCCGGGATCGGCCTGACCGCGCTGGCCGCCGGCGTCGACCGCCGGTTGTGGGCCGGGGCCGGCCTGACCGCGCTGGCCGCACTCGTGATCGTGATGATGACGGCGATCCAGCCGGAATCCCGCCGCGAGGTGACCGGCCGGCTCGCCGATGAGATCAGCCTGGACAACAGCTACCTGAACCAGGCCAGCCAGGTCGCCGTCACCGTCGGGCCGGGGTTGATCGGTGCGGGCATCGCGGCGCTGGTGGTGGCCGTGCTGGCCGGCTGGCAGTACTTCGCGGCCGGCTGGGGGCGCCCGCAGCCCGGATTCAGCCCGCGGTAGCCGGATCAGAGCGCGACGACGTCGATCAGATCGTCCAATCCGCGGAAGTCGTCCACGTTGCGGGTGGGGCGGCGGGGACCATGCGCACACTCGGACGCCCGGAGACCGTGATGGTGATTTCCTCCCCGGACTCCACGACGAGTGGTCAGTTACTGCACGAACGCTCCGTGGCGTCCGCTTCAGGTCGAGCCTTTCTCGGCTTTTGTGTCCCTGGTTGGCCGCTCGTTCCCTGGTTGGCCGCTCGCGCCCCACAGCAGACTTGACCGGCAGCTACGGACACGCGGCGCCCCGCCATCCCCCCGCGCTCGACGAACCCCGGCGAGCGAATTGTTCAAGACGCCCGCTGCGCACACCGGCGAGACTGCCGTCATGACCGAACCCGACTTCACCCCCGCGCTGGGCCGCGTCGCTTCGGCAGCGACCGTCATCGGGGTAGACCCCGACCCCTCGGACTGCAACGAACATGAACGATGCGCAACCTGTTTCGCATCGTTCAGCTGGCCGACGCGAAAACCGACACCCAACCCAACGCCGACGGCATACTGCCCGAACCGATGCGGGCCGCCGGCTTCCCGGAGGTCCGGGAGGCCGAGGTGGTGCCCACCGTCAACGGCACCATCTCGATCTACGTCGCGGTGAAAGGCTGAGCGCCGCGATTGGCCAGCAGCGGCGCGACGGCCGCGGGTGTCAGCCCCATCATGTCGCGCATCTGCCTGCTCAGGTGCGCCTGGTCGGAGAAACCGGCCGTCACCGCGGCGTCGGCGACCGACGCGCCGTCCCGCATCGCTTCGGCGGCCCAGCGCAGCCGCGACCATACCCGCCACCGGGCCAGCGGCATGCCCAGCTGGCCGCGCGCCAGCGCCCGCAGTCGTTGTGGTGAAAGATCAACGGCTGCAGCGATATCCGGTATCGCCGCACTGCGGGTGCGTAACAGATCCAAAGCGCTGATCAACCGCGGATCCAGCTGTGACGACGCGGTGGCGCCGACTGCCGCGATGTCCTGCTCGCGCAGCGCGCCCAACTCTGGTGCGGGGTTGATCCCGCTGTCGTAGCGGGTGCGCAGGGTGTCGGCGAACGCGCGCTGCGGATCGACGTAGTAGGCCAGCGGGTCGGGGGAGGCCTCGATGCGGTGCGGCGCCATCGGGGTCACCAGCAGGGTCGGAGCTCGGTGCAGGATCCCCGTCGGCCGGCCATGGCGACCTCGCCTTCGATCGCGATGGCGATCTGAAAGGCGCCGTGCCGGTGGATCGGTCCGTCCGTGACCGGCCCGCGGTACAGCGCGTACCCGTCCCGCACGGCGAACCGGGGAGGGCTGGGCGCAGTGTCGTGCACTCAACCGATGCTACGGCCGGCGCCTTCCCAGAACCGTGCCCGCACCGCCTTCTTGTCCGGCTTGCCCAGGCCGGTCAGCGGCAGTGCGTCGACCACCACGATCTGCTTGGGCACCTGCACCGAGCCCTTGCGTTGCTTGACCGCCGCCTGGATCTCCGCCGACATCGTTGCGATCGAGGCCTCATCGGTGCCGGCGTCGGGCCGCAGCACGACCACCGCCGTGACGGTCTCGCCCCACTTGTCGTCGGGGGCGCCGACCACGCACACCTGGGCGACCGAAGGATGCTCGGCCACAACGTCTTCCACCTCGCGCGGGTACACGTTGAACCCGCCGGTGACGATCATGTCCTTGACCCGGTCGACGATGAACCAGAAGCCGTCGGAGTCCTCGCGGGCCATGTCGCCGGTGTGCAGCCAGCCACCGGAGAACGTCTTGGCGGTCTCTTCGGGCAGCTTCCAGTAGCCACCGGCCAGCAGTGGCCCGGACACGCACACCTCGCCGACCTCACCGCGCGGTACCGGGTGGCCGTCGGGGTCCAGCAGTGCGCAGCGGGCGAACAGCGTCGGGCGCCCGCACGAACTCAGCCGCAGATCGTCGTGCTCGTCTTTGGCCAGGTAGCTGATCGCCATCGGCGCCTCGGACTGGCCGTAGTTCTGCGCGAAGATCTTTCCGAACCGGGAGATCGCCTCGGCCAGGCGCACCGGGTTGATCGCGGAGGCGCCGTAGTACACCGTCTGCAACGACGACAGGTCCCGGGTGCGCGAATCGGGATGATCCATCAGGGCGTAGAGCATCGCCGGGACCACGAACGTCGCGGTGATCCGGTGCTCCTCGATGTAGCGCAGCGCCTCGCCCGGGTCGAAGCGCGCCATCACGTGCATCTCGCCGCCCTTGACCAGGGTGGGCAGGAAATACGCCGCCCCGGCGTGCGACAGCGGGGTCAGCATCAGGAACTTCGGGTGCTCCGGCCATTCCCATTCGGCGAGCTGAATCGTCGTCATGGTGGTGGTGGCCTGCGTCGTCATCATGACGCCCTTGGGCTTGCCGGTGGTGCCGCCGGTGTAGGACAGGCCGTTGACGTAGTCCGGGGCGAGGTTGGCCGCCGCCAGCGGGCGCGGCTGGTACTTGTCGGCCTCGGCGGTCAGGTCGACCACCCGCGCCCCGGTGGCCGCCAGTTCCGGGGGCACCGGGCCGATGGTCAGCACCTGGCGCAACGCCGGCACCTTGCCCAGCAGGCCGATCGCCCGCTCGGTGAACGCCGGGTTCGGGTCGATGATCAAGCTGGTGGCCCCGGAATCGGCCAGTACGTAGGCGTGGTCGTCGAGCGAGCCCAGCGGATGCAGGGCCAGCCGCCGGTAGCCGCGAGTCTGGCCGGCGCTGGTGATCATCAGCACCTCGGGGCGGTTCAACGACAGTAACCCGGACACCTCTCCCGATCCGGCGCCCAGGGCTTCGAAGGCCTGGGTGTACTGGCTGATCTTGTCGGCCATCTGGCCGCCGGTCAGGGTGGTGTCGCCCAGGTGCAGCACCGGGGTGTCGCGGTGGCGTTTGAGGGCACCGATCAGCAGGTGGCCGGAGTGGACGGGGTGGCGCAGCAGGTCGTCGGGCACAAAAGCAGACTAGAACGTGTTCCAGTTTTCGTACAGGTGCCCGCGGCTACGGGTGCCTACCATCGAGGCATGCACCTCCCGGACCTCGACGACCTGCTGGACCGGGTGTGCGTGGTGGCCCTGCCCATGCGGGTCCGGTTCCGCGGCGTCACCGTGCGCGAGGTCGCGCTGATCGACGGCCCCGCCGGGTGGGGCGAGTTCGGCGCCTTCGCCGAATACGCCGCGCCCGAGGCCGCGCACTGGCTGGCGGCGGGCGTCGAGGCCGCCTACCGGACCCTGCCACCGGCCCGGCGCGACCGCATCGCCATCAACGCAACCGTCCCCGCGGTACCGGCCGAACAGGTGCCCGCGGTACTGGCGCGGTTCCCCGGCGCGCGGACCGCCAAGGTGAAGGTCGCCGAACCCGGTCAGACCCTGGCCGACGACGTCGCCCGGGTCAACGCCGTGCGCGCACAGATCCCGACGGTCCGGGTCGACGCAAATGGCGGTTGGACCGTCGAGCAGGCCGTTGCGGCGGCCGCCGCGCTGACCGCCGGCGGGCCGCTGGAATACCTGGAACAACCCTGCGCGACGGTCACCGAGCTCGCCGAACTGCGTCGTCGCACCGACGTCCCGGTCGCCGCCGACGAATCCATCCGCAAGGCCGACGACCCGCTGCGGGTGGTCCGCGCCGGCGCCGCCGACGTCGCGGTGCTCAAGGTCGCCCCGCTGGGCGGGGTCGGCCCGCTGCTGCGCATCGCCGATCAGGTGAATGTGCCCGTCGTCATCTCCAGCGCCCTGGACTCGGCCGTCGGCATCGGCATCGGGGTGGCCGCCGCCGCCGCGCTGCCGCAGTTGACCCACGCCTGCGGCCTGGGCACCGGCCGGCTGTTCGTCGAGGACGTCGCCGACACCCCGGACCCCGTCGACGGTTTCCTGCCGGTGAACCGGGTGGTGCCGGACCCGGACCGGCTCACGGCGCTGGCCGCCCCGCCCGACCGTCGGGACTGGTGGCTGGACCGGATCCGGGAGTGCCACGGGCTGTTGGATAGCGTGGCACGGTGACCAACCTGGCCTACCACGACGGCGGCACCGGCGACCCGGTGCTGTTCATCGCCGGGCGCGGCGGCGCCGGGCGCACCTGGCACCTGCACCAGACGCCCGAATTCCGCCGGCACGGCTACCGTGTCATCACCTTCGACAACCGCGGTATCGGCGCCACCGCCAACGCCGAGGCATTCGACATCAACACCATGGTCGCCGACACCGCCGAGCTGATCGACACCCTCGTCGGCGGCCCGGTGCGCATCGTGGCCGTGTCGATGGGCTCCTATATCGCGCAGGAACTCATGCTGGCCCGCCCCGAGCTGGTCACCCAGGCGGTGCTGATGGCCACCCGCGGTCGGCCGGACCGGATGCGCGAGATCGGTGCCGCCGCCGAGCGGGCGATGATCGACTCCGGCGTGAAGCTGCCGGTGGAGTACGAGGCCCGCAACCGCATGCTGGAGAACTTCTCCCCGAAGACCCTGTGCGACGACCGGGCGGCCTCCGACTGGTTCGACATGTTCACCATGTGGCCCGCCGAGAACACCCCCGGCGTGCGCGCCCAGCTGCACGTCTCACCGGAGACCAACCGGCTCGCCGCCTACCGGGCGATCACCGCCGAGGTCCTGGTCATCGGTTTCTCCCACGACGTCCTGCTGCCGCCGGCGCTGAGCGCCGAGGTCGCCGCGGCCATCCCCCGGGGCAGTTACCTGGAGATCCCCGACACCGGCCACCTCGGCTTCATCGAGGCCCCGGGCCCGGTCAACGCCGCCATGCTCGAGTTCTTCGGCGGCCCCGGGTCGCTCAAGCTGGTGTGACGAGCGTGAATTCCTCGACGGCACAGGCGCAGATCGTCGTCGACGAACTGATCCGCGGTGGTGTGCGCGACGTGGTGCTGTGCCCCGGCTCGCGCAACGCACCGTTGGCGTTCGCGCTGTCCGACGCGGATGCCGACCGGCGGCTGCGGCTGCACGTGCGCATCGACGAGCGCACCGCCGGCTACCTGGCCATCGGGCTGGCCGTCTCCGCCGGATCCCCGGTCTGCGTCGCGATGACGTCGGGCACCGCGGTCGCCAACCTCGGTCCCGCCGTGCTGGAGGCCAACTACGCCCGAGTGCCGCTGATCGTGCTGAGCGCCAACCGGCCGTACGAGCTGCTGGGCACCGGCGCCAACCAGACCATGGAGCAGTTCGGCTACTTCGGCACCCAGCTGCGGGCGGCGATCAGCCTTGGGCTGGCCCCGCAGACCGGCGAATCCGCCCCCATCGAGGCGCTCAACGCGCAGTGGCGCTCGGCGACCTGCCGGGTGCTGGCGGCGGCCACCGGATCCCGCACCGCCAACGCCGGCCCGGTCCAGTTCGACATCCCGCTGCGCGAGCCCCTGGTGCCCGACGACGACGAGGCGCAACCCCCGGCCGGACGCCCCGACCGCCGGCCGTGGACCTACACCCCGCCGGTCAGCTTCGACCAGCCGCTGGACATCGACCTGACGCCGGACACCGTCGTCATCGCCGGGCACGGAGCGGGGGTGCACCCGAACCTGGCCGCCCTGCCGACCGTCGCCGAACCGACCGCGCCGGTGCCGGCCAACCCGCTGCACCCGCTGGCGCTGCCGCTGCTGAACCCCGAACAGGTCATCATGATCGGCCGGCCCACCCTGCACCGGCCGGTGTCGACGCTGCTGGCCGACCCCGCGGTGCCGGTGTACGCACTGACCACCGGACCGCGCTGGCCCGACGTGTCCGGAAACTCGATGGCCACCGGCACCCGCGCGGTCACCCACGGTCACCCCGATCCGGCCTGGCTTCAGCGCTGCGCCGAACTGCACCGGCGCACCGTCGACACCGTGCGCGACGAGCTGCGTCGAAACCCGGCGACCACCGGTCTGCACGTGGCGGCCGTCGTCGCCGACACCCTCGGGCCGGGCGACCAGCTGGTGCTCGGGGCCTCCAACCCGGTCCGCGACATCGCCCTGGCCGGCGGGGTGGCCGACGGGGTCCGGGTGCGCTCCAACCGCGGCGTCGCCGGCATCGACGGCACCGTGTCGACGGCCGTCGGCGCGGCCCTGGTCCACGACGGGCACACCGTCGCGCTCATCGGCGACCTCACCTTCCTGCACGACGCCGGCGGCCTGCTGATCGGGCCCACCGAACCGGTCCCGCAGCGGTTGACCCTGGTGGTGTCCAACGACAACGGCGGCGGCATCTTCGAACTGCTCGAACAGGGCGACCCGCGGTTCTCCGACGTGTCCTCGCGGGTGTTCGGTACCCCGCACGACACCGACATCGCCGCGCTGTGCCGCGGCTACCGCGTCGAACACCGCAGCGTCGACGTCGCCGATCTCGGCGCTGCGCTGACCGCGGCGTTCACCGGGATGCGGGTGCTCGAAGTCACGGCCGACCGCGCGCCGCTGCGCGGATTGCACGCCGGGATCCGGGCCGCACTGCGAGCCACCGGGTGAGCTGGTTGAGCCGGTTCGGCGCGGTGCTGCGGCTGGCCGGGATCTCGGCGGCCGGCGTCGTCCTGGCGCTGTGGGCGGTGATGCTGCACGGCCCGGGCGGGCAGGTGTCACACACCCGCTCCGGGCGGATCATCCGGCGCGTGCGCATCGGCGTGCTGATCGCCACCGCGCTGATCACCGTGCAGGCGGTGCTGCTGGTGGCCGGTGCCTGGCGCAACGACAAGCAGATCGAGGGCAATATGGGGGTGGCCGCCGCCGAGGTGCTCGACGCCGGCCCGCGCCGCTCCACCATCGCCTTCGTCACCCCGGACCGGGTCACCTACCGTCCCGAGCTGGGCGTGCTGTACCCCTCGGAACTCGACACCGGGATGCGGATCTACGTCGAATATGACCGAGACGACCCGAACCTGGTGCGGGTGCAGCACCGTGACGCCCGTCTGGCGATCATCCCGGCCGGCTCGATCATCCTGCTGGCCTGGCTGGTGGCCGGGGCGTTGCTGATCGGGCTAGCGGTGCTGGAGATCCGGCTGGACCACCGCCGCGCGGTCAACGCCGTCAGGTGACGGCGTGGGTGAACAGCCGGTCGAACCAGTCGTCGTCATCGATGTCGATCACCTTGCCGGTCGCCTGATTGATCACCGTCGGCGTGGCGCCGGTCGCCGCGATCAGCGCCTCGCGGTTCTGTTTGGACATCGTCGCGACGTCGACGCCGCCGGCCCCGGAACCGATCCGTGCGACGACGGCGTCGGGCAACCCCGCCTCCCGCGCGATGTCGGCGAAATCGGAATTGCGGTAGTCGTCGCGGGCCAGATCCTGGTTGTCCATCAGACCCTCCAGGTACAACTGGAATCCGACGGCGGTGACATCGGCGCCCGCCCCGGCCAGGAACAGCGTGTTGGCGACGGTCGCCGAGTAGCCGTCGGCCTTGTCCAGGTCCAGGAAGGTCACCGGGCGGTAGGTGATGGCCAGCGCCCCCATGGCCAGCTTGCTGCGGAAATCGGGGCCGTAGTCCGCCTCGAACGCCGCGCACGCCGGGCACTGCGGTTCGACGAAGATCTCCAGCTGCACGGCGGCGTCGGCCAGGCCCACCCGGATGCCGAACCCGTCGGCGGACACCGCCACCCCCGGTGGCGGGGCGGCTTTCGGTGTGCCCGCGACGGCATGTGAACAGCCGGTCAGCAGGAACAGGACTGCGCAGAGGGCCAGTAGCGGCCATCGGGGCCGGGGCATGCGCATCCCGACACGCTACCGCCGCCCGGTGATCGACGCCCGTTGGTGTCGGCGCCGGCCGGGCGTAACCCGGTGGTCACCGCGGGGTGTCACCGTAGAGCCCGTGCGCGTCGCCATCGTGGCCGAGAGTTTCCTGCCCAACGTCAACGGCGTGACCAATTCCGTGCTCCGGGTGCTCGAACACCTGCGGGCAGGTGGGCATGAGGCGCTGGTCATCGCCCCGGACACCCCGCGCGGTGAGGATCCCGCCCCGCGCCTGCACGACGGCGTCCGGGTGCACCGGGCACCGGCGTTGATGTTCCCCGGAGTGACCTCGCTGCCGCTGGGCGTCCCGCTGCCGCGGCTGGTGCGGGTGCTGCGCGGGTTCGACCCCGACGTCGTGCACCTGGCCTCGCCGGCCTCGCTCGGCATGGGTGGCGTGTTGGCGGCCCGGCGGGTCGGCGTCCCCACCGTCGCGGTGTTCCAGACCGACGTCGCCGGTTTCGCCGCCAGCTACGGGATGCCGGCGGCTTCCAGGGCCGCCTGGGCCTGGGCCCGACGGTTGCACTCGATGGCCGACCGGACCCTCGCGCCGTCCACGGCGACCATGGAAGCCCTTGCCGTCCAACGAATCCCGCGGGTGCACCAGTGGGCCCGCGGAGTCGACATCACCGGGTTCGCGCCGTCGGCCCGCAGCGAGGAACTGCGCCGGCAATGGTCGCCTCAGGGACTGCCGATCGTCGGGTTCGTCGGCCGGTTGGCCCCGGAGAAACACGTCGAACGTCTCGCGGTGCTGGATCGGATGGCCGGGGTCCAGGTGGTGGTGGTCGGCGACGGGGTGGACCGCGCGAAGCTGGAACGCACGCTGCCGTCGGCGGTGTTCACCGGGGCGTTGTACGGCCCGGAGCTCGCGCAGGCATACGCCAGCATGGACGTCTTCGTGCACACCGGCGAGCACGAGACGTTCTGCCAGGCCGTGCAGGAGGCGATGGCGTCCGGGCTGCCGGTCGTCGCCCCCGACCAGGGCGGCCCGCGTGATCTGGTCACCCCGATGCAGACCGGGCTGCTTTTGGGCGTCGCCGAATTCGAGGCGCAGCTGCCCGCCTCCGTCGGCCACCTGCTGGCCGAACGGCGCCGTTACGCCGTCGCCGCGCGGCGCTCGGTGCTGCACCGCACCTGGCCGGCGATCTGCGAGGAACTGCTCGGGCACTACCGGGCGGTGGCCCGGACGCCGATGCGCGGTCCCGGACCGAGCCCGCAGGCGCTAACGTCGTCGGGGTGAATCGCGCGACGCTGGACAAGGACCCCCATGAGGTGGCATCGATGTTCGACGCCGTCGCACGGCGGTACGACCTGACCAACACCGTGTTGTCCCTGGGGCAGGACCGGCACTGGCGGCGCGCGACCCGCTCCGCCCTGCAGATCGGGCCGGGGGACCGGGTGCTGGACCTGGCCGCGGGCACCGCGGTGTCCACCGTGGAGCTCGGCCGGTCCGGGGCGTGGTGTGTAGCCGCCGACTTCTCGGTGGGCATGCTGGCCGCCGGCGCGTCGCGGGCGGTGCCCAAGGTCGGCGCCGACGCCACCCGGCTGCCGTTCCCCGACGAGACCTTCGACGCGGTGACCATCAGCTTCGGGCTGCGCAACGTCGTCGACCACACGCTCGGGCTGGCCGAAATGGCCCGTGTCACCAAACCCGGTGGGCGGCTGGTGGTGTGCGAGTTCTCCACCCCGGTCATCCCGGTGTTCGCCACGGTGTACAAGGAGTACCTGATGCGGGCGCTGCCGGCGGTGGCCACGGCCGTCTCCAGCAACCCGGAGGCCTATGTGTACCTCGCCGAGTCCATCCGGGCCTGGCCGGATCAGCCGACGCTGGCCGCCCAGATCGCCGAGGCCGGTTGGTCCCGGGTGCGCTGGCGCAACCTCACCGGCGGCATCGTCGCCCTGCACGCCGCCCGCAAGGACTAGATCCGGCCACCGCTTCGCCGACCGTGGCGGCTACTGGCCGGGCGGGTTGGTTGCGGCTCACGTTCGGCGTGGGGCGTCGCCCAGCCGACGCAACCCATCCCTGATGGCGGCCTGGGCCGCGACGTCGTCCTCGTTGTAGCGCAGGCACCACGCGCGCGCGGCCTCGGCGGCCGGGCCCGTGCCGCGGGCCTCCTCGATGCGCAACTGCGACGTCAGCCCGCCGGCGTCCTCGGTGCCCCAGTCGAAACCCAGCAGCGGCGCCACCGCCTTGATCGACGACGAACCCCGGGCGAAGAACTCCCGGTTGAACCAGGCCATCAGGTCCACGCTCACCCCGGACAGGGCCGCGGCCACCCGCGGGAACCGCGCGGACTGGGTGAGCTCCACCGGACTCCAGTGAAAAACCTTCAGGCTCTTGCCATCCCGATCCGCATCGGCGCGCAGCCGGGTCAGCCGGTCGGCCATCTCGTCGGCCAGGGCCGCCTCGGCGGCATCGTCGAGCGGCGCAAAGCTCATCACCGGTTGGTAGCGGGCCGTCGCATCGTCGTGGCCGTCGCGGATTCGCAACCCCCACTGGTAGATCCGATTGTCCAGATCCCATTCGATGTCGAAATCGACCTCGACGTCGGCCGACGGAATCACCGGCCACTTGCCGCCGACGGGTTCGAAATCGGTGCCCGACAACGTCATCGAGGCGCGCCGCACGGCATTGCCCAGCCGCGCTCTGGGATCCCTGGTTCCGATCGACTGCGCGCGGAAGTCCGCGGCGCACCCGTCGACTTCGACGGCCGCCAACTGGGCGACGCTGAGGGTATGACCGTCGCCGGCCGTGGCATACAGGTGGCGCCACTCGCGGTCGTTGAGGTGACCGGTCAGCAGAGCGAACGACGCATCGTCGGGGCCGGCGACCTGCGCGCAGTGCTCCAGCCACGGGCATTCGTTGCATTCGCCGATCCGCAGCGGCCGAACCAACTCGTCGCCGCGGCGGGCGGCCGCCGCGACCTGCAACCGGAACCCGAACTCGTCGTCGTAGCGATCCAGCATGGAGCCGGTGGCGTCGAGCGGGTCGGCCAGCCGGTGCCAGACGATGCCGAGGGGATCGCCGAGCAGCTCACCCAGGTCGGTGGTGCCCACCACGCCGCCGACCAGCAGCTCCGGATCGCCGGCGCCGGCGTGGTGGCCGAGTTCCTGCAGCATCCGCGTGTAGTGCGCCAGCTGCATCCCGTCGCGCCGACGTTTGTCGGCGTCGGCCTTGAATCCGGCGATGTCCCGCCGGTCCACCGGATCGGCCAGCGTCGACACCGCCACACCGCTCTTGCTCTTGCCCGGGCGCGGCGAGGTCAGCGTCTTGTGGCCCTTGATCTCCACCGGCAGATACCCGTGGAAGCAACGCACCAACGCGTCGGGCGCCCCGGAGCGGCCGTTGACGTCGGGCAACCGGCCCGCGGCGATCACCGGCACGCCCCGGTTCATCGCCGCCACCGTCTGGGCGATCGCCACCTGCGGGCCCACCTCGCGATCGATCACCAGCAATCCGTCATAGCACCGGCCCCACGCCGCGAGGACGTCGTCCTGGAACTGCAGGCCGCGGTCGAACCGCGCTTGCAGCGCGGCATCCGGGGGACCGAGCGTCGGTGCCCCCGGATCGAAGTCGTTGTGGGTGCGTCGGGCGCAGCGCTGCGCCGGATAGCCCCCCAGGAAGATCTCCGCCATGACCCGGTCAACACTACGGCCGAGTGCCGGGTGCCCCTAGTGGAACGGCTTGCGGCGGTCGCCCACCCGTGAGCCCGCCCCGGCGATCCGCCACAGCCGGGCCACCGCGTCGGCGTCCTCGTCGGTCACCAGGTTGCCCATCACCCGCACCGCGATTTTCATCATCCGCGGTGACCGCAGGCCCAGCGGGCCGGCCAGCGGCAGGAACCGGGGCACCGTCAACAGCAGGCCCAACCGTCGGGCCACCGAGAATCCGGGCCCGTAGTGGCGCGCCAGGGTGTCCGGCCACGCGGCTGAAACATCTTCCGTGCCAAGCAGTTCCGCGGCCATTCGGCCCGACTCCAATCCATAGTCGATGCCCTCGCCGTTGAGCGGGTTGATGCATGCCGCCGCATCACCGATCAGCATCCAGTTCGGCCCGGCCACCCCGGACACCGCGCCGCCCATCGGCAGCAGCGCCGAGGCCACCGCCCGCGGGGAGCCCTGGAAACCCCAGTCGTCGCGGCGCAGGTCGGTGTAGTGCTCCATCAGCGGCCGCAGCGCGATGTCGGCCGGGCGCCGGGCGGTGGCCAGCGCGCCGACGCCGATGTTCACCTCGCCGTTGCCCAGCGGGAAGATCCAGCCGTAACCGGGCAGCACCGAGCCGTCGACGGACCGCAGCTCCAGATCGGAGGAGATCCATGGCTCGTCGTGGCGGGGCGAGGCCAGGTAGCCGCGCGCGGCCACCCCGTAGACCGTCTCGCGGTGCCAGGCCCGGCCCAGCACCCGGCCCAGTGTGGAACGCGCACCGTCGGCGAGGATCAGCCGTCGGCACCCGATCCGCGACCCGTCGGCCAGCAGCACCGCGCGCACCCGCCCGGTCCCGTCGTACTCGACGTCGACGGCCTTGGCACCCAGCCGCATGGCCGCCCCGTCCTTCTCGGCGACGCCGCGGATGGTGTCGTCGAGTTCGGTTCGCGGCACCGCCGAGCTGGTCGACGGGAACCCCGGCCCCGGCCACCGCACCTCGACGGCCGAACCGAAGCCGCGCAACCGCAGCCCGGTGTGGCTGATGTGCCGGCCGAGCCAGTCGCCCAGCCCCAACAGGCGCAGTTCGGCCACCGCGCGCGGAGTGAGACCATCGCCACAGGTCTTGTCCCGCGGGAACTCGGCGGCGTCGATGACCAGCACGTCATGGCCCGCGCGGGCCGCCCAGGCGGCAGCCGCGGATCCGGCCGGTCCGGCGCCGACCACTGCCACCTCGACGTCGGTGTCCATGGTTTCAGTATGTTTGACCAATGAAGACGCCCGGCAGCGTGGTGGCAGGAGTGGACTTCGGGGACGCCGAACTCGCGCGCGCGGTCCGCGACGGGGTGGACCGGGTCGAGGCGCTGATGCGCGCCGAGCTGGGCCGCGCCGACGATCTGATGGCCGAGGCGGTGCAGCATCTGTTCACCGCCGGTGGCAAACGATTCCGGCCGCTGTTTACCGTGCTGTGCGCGCAACTGGGCCCCGACCCGGATTCCGAACAGGTCACCGTCGCCGGTGCCGTCATCGAGATGGTGCACCTGGCCACGCTGTATCACGACGACGTGATGGACGAGGCGCAGGTGCGCCGCGGCGCACCCAGCGTCAACGCCCGGTGGGGCAACAACATCGCCATCCTCGCCGGTGACTACCTGTTCGCGACGGCCTCCCGGCTGGTGTCCCAGCTGGGCCCGGCGGCCGTGCTGATCATCGCCGACACCTTCGCCGAACTGGTCACCGGCCAGATGCGCGAGACCCGCGGGGCGACCGACGGCAACGACGAGATCGAGCACTACCTGAAGGTGGTCTACGAGAAGACGGCCTGCCTGATCGCCGCGTCCGGCCGGCTCGGGGCGACGTTCTCCGGCGCCGACGACCAACAGATCGAACGGCTGGCGACGCTCGGCGGGATCGTCGGCACCGCCTTCCAGATCTCCGACGACATCATCGACATCGAGAGCGAGGCCGACGAGTCCGGCAAGTTGCCCGGCACCGACCTGCGCGAAGGTGTGCACACCCTCCCGGTGCTCTACGCGCTGCGGGAAACCGGGCCCGACGCCGATCGGCTGCGCACCCTGCTGGCCAAGCCGCTGACCGACGACGAGGTCGCCGAGGCCCTGGCACTGCTGCGGGCATCCGGTGGCATCGCCAAGGCCCGCGAGACCGTGCGCGACTACGCCCGGCGGGCCGACGAGCAACTGGCCGCCCTGCCCGACCTGCCCGGTCGCCAGGCCCTGGCCTCGCTGGTCGAGTACACCGTCACCCGGCACGGCTGATCCGCTCCGGCGGCGGCGCGGAACCCGCCCGGCGCCGCCGGCGTTGAACAGGTCGGGGATTATGGCGACCGGGGAACAAGGAGGACCTCTCATGCACTGGCATCCCACCGAGAACCGGTTGAAGACCTTCGTGCTGCTGGTCGGGTTCACCGCGCTGATCTCGTTCGTCGGCTACCTGTTCTCCGCGGCGACGGGCAACCAGATCTGGATCTGGGTGGCGCTGGCGTTCGCGCTGGCCACCAATGCCTACACCTACTTCAACAGCGACAAGCTCGCGCTGCGGGCGATGCACGCCCAGCCGGTGACCGAGCTGCAGGCGCCGGCGATGTACCGCATTGTGCGGGAATTGGCCACCGCCGCGCACCAGCCGATGCCCCGGCTCTACATCTCCGACACCGCCAACCCCAACGCGTTCGCCACCGGCCGCAATCCGCGCAACGCCGCGGTGTGCGCGACCTCCGGCATCCTGGCGATCCTCGACGAACGAGAGCTGCGCGCGGTGCTCGGCCACGAACTGTCGCACGTCTACAACCGCGACATCCTGATCTCCTGCGTCGCCGGTGCGATGGCCTCGGTGATCACCGCCCTGGCCAACCTGGCTTTCTTCGCCGGCATGATGGGCCGCGGCGACAGCCGGGGCGGCGGAAATCCGCTGGCGCTGTTACTGATTCAGCTGCTCGGGCCGCTGGCTGCGACGGTCATCCGGCTCGCGGTGTCACGGTCGCGGGAGTACCAGGCCGACGAGTCCGGCGCTGAACTCACCGGTGACCCGCTGGCTCTGGCCTCGGCGCTGCGCAAGATCTCCGGCGGCGTGCAGCAGGCGCCGCTGCCGCCGGAACCGGCACTGGCCGACCAGGCGCACCTGATGATCGCCAGCCCGTTCCGGGCGGGGGAGAAGATCGGACGGATGTTCTCCACCCACCCGCCGATCGAGGACCGGATCCGGCGACTGGAGAAAATGGCGGGCCGCTTGGGTCACTGACCCGCCCGACGGCGCGTTAGTCCTTCTCGGCCCTCGACGGGCGGTGCCGGACACTCGGCTCGGCGTGCTGGGCACTGGGCTCGCCGTGTTTGACGCCCAGGGTGGTGGCAACCTGCCGGGCCACCGCGCGGGCGCTCGGCAGTTTCGGTGTGGTGATCGTCGTCGGCGTCACGGCCGGCCCGCCGCGCACCGTGGACCGAGTCGCGGAGGAGCCGGCAGTCAGCGTGGCGGCGCCCTGGTTGACCCCGGTTCGGAAGTTCTTCAGGAAGGTCCGGGTCTCCGAGGCCGACGGCACCAACCCCGCGGGCTGGTAGCTGCCCGGGTTGCCCAGTGGATCGTTGTCCGGGTAGCCGTAGTTCACGACGGCGCGCAGCGCCGGCTCCGCGGCGTCGGCCAGCCGGTTGCCGACGTCGCCGCCGTAGTTGCGCAGCGGGCTCAGCAGCGGCAGGTGGTCGGTCCGGTAGCCGACGTAGGTGACGCCGCCGACCTTGGTGACCTGGGCGTCGACCTCCTTGCCGTCGACGGTCACGGTGTACGTGCGGTCGTCATTGGGATGGCACGCTGATGCACTCCCGCAGCCCGGGGTCCCGTCGTCGTTCACCGGCAGGGTCAGCGCGCTCTGGCCGAGGCGTTTGTCCAGATACGTCGCCAGCGAGTTCAGGTCGGCGACCGGATTCAGGATGTACTTGGGCGCGTTGCTGTTGAGGTCGTACTCGGTGGCCGTCGAGATCACCACCGGGCTGCCGTCGGGCAGCGCGGTGGGCAGCGGATTCACCCCGATCGCGGCGAACACCGGATACCGGGTGCCGAAACCGCCGTTCGGGTTGGCGACGTTGTTGTCCAGCACCCAGGTGCTGTCCGCGGGCACCGGCTGACCGGTGGCCTGCAGCGCCGACAGCAACAGGCTCGCGTTGGCCGCGCCCCAGCCCGACGACAGCACGGTATTGTGCCCCGGGTTCGCCTGCAGCGCCTGCCAGATACCCAGTGGCCCGGTCAGGAAGTTGACGACGACGGGCGTGTCGCCATCCTTGAACCGGCCGCCGTAGAAGTCGGCGATCCCGTCGCCGCCCTGGTTGGTCGAACTGCCCTCGATGATCAGCGCGACCTGGGAAAACGGCACTGTGACCGGGTCTCCGGCCGGCGTTACCGCCAGGGTGGCGGTAACGGTAGCCGCAGCCATCGCGATGGTCATCGTGATCGACGTGACGGATCCCCGCACCCCGGCCCCCTCCCAGTCGGACGCCCCCATGAGTCGCCCGGAACAGGGAGCATAGCCGTCGATGCCGACAGTGAGGTGAGGACTTATGGTGAGTGACATGCGCAGCACAGTCCTGATCGGTGCCGTCGCGGCCACGGTTCTCGCCGCCCCGACGGCTTGGGCCGACCCGGAGCCCACCCCCGAGCCCCCGCCGGTCAACGCCCAGACGCTCACCATGATCTCGCCCAAGCCCTACATGGTGAACGACGGCGTCTACGCCTTCACCGCACCGATCGGCGTGACCTGTGTGATGGCCAAGGCCAGCCGCAGCTACGGGTGCAGCGGCACGCTGCCCGGGGCGCCGGGCGGGGCCAACGTGGTCACCGGCGGTGCGTCCGGGGAACCCGGCTTCGCCAGTACCGACCGGCCGATCTACGGGTTCTCCGAGACCCCGAAGGAACTGCCCGAGGGAAGCCGGCTGGGCATGGGAACCGTCAGCTGCGGCGTGCTCGCCGGCGGGGTGGTGTGCTCCAACGGCTACGACCAGACCGGCTTCGTCATCGCCTCCGGCGGCAGTTACGCCTTCGGGGCGGTGAACCCGCTGCTCGACCGCCCCGAGGGCACCAACCCGTACGCCAACTGACTCCGTTGTAGGCGGTCCCGGCTTCACTTCGGCTCCGCCGGCACTTGCTCCGCTCGCGCCAACTCCGCCTGCGTTCGCCGAACCGCCCGGCTCAGAACCCGCTGCCGTACACCTCGTGGCCGGGTTTCTCGGCGATCAGTCCGCGATAGGCCTGCTCGACGGACGCGCCGTGGTTGATCACCGCGTCCACCTCGCGGGCGATCGGCATGTTCAGCCCGTACTCGTCGGCGAACTCCATCACGACGCTGGCCGCCTTCACCCCCTCGGCCACCTGGTTCATCGAGGCGATGATCTCCTCGACCGTCTTGCCCAGGCCGAGCTGCTCGCCGACGTGCCGGTTGCGGCTGCGCTGGCTGGTGCAAGTGACGATCAGGTCGCCCATGCCGGCCAGGCCGGCGAACGTGTCGCGCTGGCCGCCGACGGCCTCGCCGAGCTTCGACATCTCCCGCACCGCGCGGGCCATCACCATGGCGCGGGTGTTCTCCCCGATGCCCAGCGAGTAGCCCATGCCGACGGAGATGGCGTACACGTTCTTCAACGCTCCCGCCATCTCAACGCCGATCACGTCGTCGGTGGTGTAGGTGCGGAACCGCTTGGTGCGGAACAGTTTGGCCAGGTTCGCGGCCAGGTGCTGATCGGGCATCGCCAGTACGGCGGCGGCGGCGTACCCCTCGGCGACCTCGCGGGCGATGTTCGGCCCGGCCAGGATACCGGCCGGATGCCCGGGCAGCACCTCCTCGACGATCTCGCTCATCCGCAGGTTGGTGCCCTGCTCCAGGCCCTTCACCAGGGAGACCACCGGAACCCAGGGCCGCAGCTGGGTGGCCAGTTCCTCCAACACGCCGCGGAACCCGTGCGAGGGCACCGCCATCACGATCACGTCGGCGCAGTTGGCGGCCTCGGCGAAATCGGTGGTGGCGCGCAGCGAGTCCGGCAGCACCGCCTCGTC
>WBZQ01000048.1_pt4 | contig 26903 bp, 25 predicted proteins | sample 5204251 | NCBI WGS metagenome assembly WBZQ01 (sample SAMN12412402, study PRJNA552823) | activated sludge metagenome | isolation source: activated sludge from nitrification reactor of wastewater treatment plant... | place: USA: Virginia | collected 2017-09
ATGCCCTGTCCGATGAACGGCGGTGTCAGGTGCGCTGCGTCGCCGAGCAGGAAGGCGCCGCCATGTTGCCAGTGGTCGGCGATCTGCGCGCGGAAAGTGTATCCGGCGCAACGGATCAGGTGCAGATCGGCGGCCGGGGTGCTGCCGGTCCAAGGCTTGAGGAGCGGCAGGAGTGACTCGATGCCGGAGAAGTCGTCCGCAGTCTCGCCGGGGAGAAGGCGGAACTCCCACCGGTACCGGGTAGGTCCGATCCGCATATAGGTGCCTGCCCTGCCCCGGTCGGACAACTGGTGCACGCCGTCCCACTGCCGGAGGTCCGCTGTGGTGTCGACGTCGACGACCAGCCAGTGCTGTTCGAAGCGGAGGTCGCGCATCGTTGCTCCGATAGCCTTGCGCACCAGGCTGTTCGCTCCATCGCACCCGAGTACGAAGCGGGTGGAGATCTGTTCGATGATACCGCTGGCCACGTCGCGGACGTCGATCGTGATCGGATCCCCCACTGTGCCTGAGCATGTCAGGCCCACGACCTCGGCGCCCGAACGCAGCGTCGCCAGGGGAAGTTCGGCGACCCGGTTGCGCAGCAGGCGTTCCAGCGCGGGTTGATCGAAAAGGTTCGCCTGCGGGTAGCCGTTCACCGCGGTGTCTGGGCTCCGCTCGAATCGGGCAAGTATTCGTCCGTCCCCCTCGATGACCTGAAGACCGAGCGCCGGACGGGAGATGGCGGCGAAGTCGTCGGCGATGCCGAGTTTGCCGAGGATGCGGTAGATCTCGTCGTCGAGGTGAACGGCCCGTGGCTGCGGATAGATGTCGTCCCAGCGCTCCAGGATGAGGCTGTCGACACCGTACAACGCGAGCAGCGCCGCAGCGGTGACGCCGGTGGGGCCGGCCCCGACGATCACCACCGACGGGGATGCCGGGCCGGTCATGACGGTGTGTCGGCGGTGAACCTCACCGTGTTGCGCTGGACGCCGAGATCCAGAGCGAGGTCTGCCGTGGCGATCGAGGTTTCGATGACGTCGCCGTCGTGCAGGTAGCGAGGGTTGTTCGCCTGCCGCTTGAAGAAGGTTTTCCATTTGACCGCCGGCGGCAGCAGACTGCCGATGATTTCGATCGGCTTGGGTGGCGCTTTCAGCGCGGTACCGCCCGGGGTGCCGGTCAGGACCAGGTCTCCGGTGTCGAGATACTGGAAGCGGGCAAGCGCCGACAGCGCCTCGTGCGGGCGGTAGATCATGTCGGCGACGGTGCTGTCCTGCCGGATTTCTCCGTTCACCTCGAGCCGCAACCGAAGATCGGTGAATCGGCTGCCGTCACCCTCCTCCAGAAGGAGCAGGACGGGCCCGGCCGGAGTAAAGGTGGGATACGACTTCGCTTCGTAGAACTGGGTTTTGGGGAGCTGGATATCGCGGGCCGAAACGTCGTTGGTAATGACGAGAGCCGCGACCTGGGGCGGTAGGCCCGGTCCGGCGGCGATCGATGTGCCCACCGGGATGGGTTCGCCGATCACCAGCCCGATCTCGACCTCGTAATCAAGGAGGCTCACATGGGCGGGTTTGACGATATCCGAGTGGGGACCGGTGACCGAGCCCGATGCCTTACGGAAGAAGGTCAGCGGCACCGTCGCCGGATCCATTCCGGAATCTCGGACATGGGTGGCGTAGTTGGTCATCTGCGCGACGACCCGGCACGGTGTGGTCACCGGTGAAATGAGAGACAGTGCCGCCACGTCGGTGGTCGGTCCGTCGCCGTCGCGGGCCGCGATGATCGCTTCCCGATCAGCGAGAAGCAGTGCGGTGGTCTGCGCATCGGTGTCGATACGGCGGACGCGGTCGTCGCCGAGGGCCACCCACCAGGCGTCGGGGGTGCGGAGGACGGGAATGCTCATGATGTCGGTACTTTCAGTAGTCCGCGCAGTCGGCGGAGGTCGAATTCGTTGTCGTTGTTGTGCAGCGAGGTGATGGCATCGCGTGCGGTGATCGCCGATTCCCGGCCCATCGCGGTGCCGAGAAAGTCCGCCGAGGCCGGCGGCCCCCACTGGGCGAGACCCGAAGCGGTCATCGGCGCCCAACCGGGTTCGATGGTCGAGTCGAAGAGGTCACCGTCCGCGTAATGCTCGACGAGAAAACCGTCCGGGTCGCGCCAATAGTCGAAGATCTGACTGCCCTGGATGTGCCGGCCGATTCCCCACGATCGGCGGTAACCCAGATCCGTGAGGTACTCGCCTCCCGCTGCGATGGTGTCCAGATCGGCGACCTCGTACGCCGAATGGACATATCTGTTGGACGGACCGAGCGTCATGGCGAGGGTGTGGTGGTCGGAGGGTTCGCTGCCGCGGTCGCAGCGGATGAACCCCATGACCGGGCCGCGTTCGCGCTGGTCCTCGTAGTAGAGGAAGTCGCTCACGATCAGCCCGAGGTTGTCGAGGTACCACTGGAGGGATTCGCGGAAACGGTTGGTCATCACCACGACGTGCCCGAGTCTCCGGACCCGCGCCGGAGTGCGGGCGGGCCGTACCGGCGTATTGATACGACAAGCGTGGCCACCGAAGTTGAACACCGCTTCCGGGGTGGCGCCGATCGCGGGCAACTGATCGACATCCGCGACGATTCGCAGCGGCATACCGCTGGGGTCGAGCAGGTCCACGCCCACTCCGCCGAACGGTTCTCCGACCGGCGCAGCCTTGGTCCCGAGCCGATCGGCGAGCTTGACCACGTCTGCGCTGTCGGCCGCCTGAAAAGCGGGGCCGAGGAACCTCGTTCGTCTGCCTCGGTGGATGACGACACACGGCGATCCCGGCTCGGCCCCTCGCAGATGCAGGTGATCCGTTGTGCGGTAGGCGGTCTCGAACCCGAAGGCCCGCGCGAAGGCTTCCGCTCGGACGAGGTCGGGTTTGGAGAATTCGAGCCACGCGAGACCACGGACCTTGATGACCGGGTTGCTGCTGCGTCCGGGGTGCTCCCCGGCCACGGCTCCGGCGTCGCTATGGATGTCTCGGTGCGGGTCGTGTGGTGCGGATCGGACCGACATGGGCTGCCTCCTCATCGTTAACTGATACTATCATCACTTACGATGGTTCTATCAGTCAAGTGGTCGGGCACCAGTCGACGACAGGTGGGCACGACGAAGTGCCCGGCCGGCTTGAGCGCGACCGAGATGTAAGAAGAGGTCAGACGAGCGCCGCGATCAGAGTTCAACCGAGATATCGGGAAGCTCACGGTGGCAGATGTCGTGCGCTTCGTCCGACGCGACGCCAAGCATCACCAGCGCTCGCTCGGCGAAAAGATCCGCCGTCGACCCTGCGGGAGCATCGGTGGACTCCAGCATCTGCAACAGAGCCAGCAGTAGGCCACCAGCCATCATCACCGCGGCATCGACATCGCGCACGGCGAATCGACCCGATTCGATACCCCGACCGATGTCCTCGACCGCCCCGGGGCGCAGTCCATGTTCGGAACTCAGGACCTGCGCACCGGAATTGAGCACCAGCCGCACCATCGTCGGGTGCACCGGCTGCAACCGGCCGGCCACCCGGAAACTGCGTGCGAATATCTCCGCCGGATCCACGAGGCCGGCGGTTGCCCGCGCCCGCAGCGCAGCCCACCCATCGAGGGTCGCGGTCACGGCGGCGGCGAACAGGTCTTCTTTCGTGTCGAAATGGTTGTAGAAGGTGCCGAAACCTACGTCGGCGGCGTCCGTTATCTCCTGGATGCTGACGCTGGTGCGCCCCTCCGACAGGAATCCGACGGCCGCACCGATCAACGCGGCCCGGGTCTTCGCCTTACGCCGGTCACCCCGACTGACCTGCGCAGGCTTGCCGCTCATCGTTCCCTTTCGCAACACTTCATCAGAAGTGATGATACGTGCCACGAATCAGTGGGATGGTGTACAGCCTTCTGACAGCCCGGGGTCGCCGCCGGCGACGTCCGTGGGACACGAGAACCGGAGTGCCCACCACCTCCGCAGATCGACAAGCCGCGACTTCGGTAGCCTCGGAACGGCCAAGCACGAGTGAGAAGACCGCCGAACCACCGAGAGGTATCCGCCTGTGAATTCCGGCCTCGAAACCCACCCGCTGTCGCACCCAGGCGGACCCGTACACGGTCCCCACGCGGAGGCCCTGGCACTGGGAGCTCCCGAAGCGGTGCGACTCGGCCTGTTCTGGAACTGGCCCGAACGTCCAGGGGTTCCGCCCGGGACGCTGGACGCGACCGGCGAGGAACAGCGCGCGTTGATCGACCGGTGGAAGGTCACCAGCCGCGACAGCTGGGTGCAGGTGACCGATGCCGCGATCCGCGGGCTCCGCGTCAAGGGCGAGCCGGGTGAGATGGCCCTGGATGTGCGCGACGAGGTCCTCGAGAACTCCGGCGCCGCCTACCTCGGGCTGGAGGAGTGGCTGCCGGCGGTCAGCGCGCACAGCGAACGGAACGGGCACACCGACGAGCACACCGATCTGCTGCTGCGTTCGGCGGTGAAGGTCTACCACGCCGAGCAGGCGCTCGCCGAGGGCGGGCTGCTGCCGCCGGGACAGCGCGTCGTCACCATGTTCGCCTACGACCTCGCCCACGCCACCTATCTGACCCAGGCGGGCATGCGGGTGGGCTACTCCGATCCGCAGACCGCGCAGCAGATGCTCGGCGCGCTCGCCCACAACGCCGGTTCTGTGTTCGATTCGTGGGCGTCGTTCGGTGCGTCGTACGTGTTGGGCTGTTCGGTGATCGAGGGCGGCTACCCGACCGACGACGTGTACCGCCGGGCCGCCGAGGCGGTCCGATCACTGCTGTCGAGCCCGCAAAGCCCGTGGACCAACATCCCGCTCCCCCGTGCTGCCTGACCCGGCCGTGACCGGGTCGGACTATCTGATCGACGACGACCTGCTCGCAGGTGCGCCGCCCGACCCGGCGCTGGCCGCGGCCGCCGCCGGCACGCTCACCGTCGATCCGCGCGGCCCGCTCTACAGCGCGGTGGCCCAAGCCCTGGCCACCGACGCGGCCACCGCCGTCGCCGACGGCGTGCCCTGGAACGTGATTCGCATTCCGGGGATGTCGGCGTACGAGGTCCGTGTCGGGCTGTCCCGTCACCTTCAGATCAACAGTCCCGCCGACTGGGTGTCGTACCTCGGGACGACCCTCGATCACGGCGGTATCGGAGATATCGACACGGTGCTGCGCGTGCGTGCTGAGGCCGCCCGGTCGGCCGGAACCGACCTCGCCGCCGACGAGTGGACCGGCGCGGTGCGCGACTGGCTGCACGCCACCAACCAGCCCGACGCCGCCTATGCCGCGCTCGACCGGCTGGCCCCGGCGATCGACGAGGTGGACGGCTGGCTGCGCGAGACCCACGTCCTGCCGCCGGGCGTGCTGCTGCCCGGCATCGTCGGACATCAGGCAAGCTATGCCGTGACCGCCATCCGGTATGGCGCGCAGTCGGGGTACGCCGATCACGCGGCGGTGACGCAGGGTCTGCTGGCCGTCGTCGACCTGATCACCGGCCGGGCGGCGTCGTGGCGCGAGTACGCCGCGACGGTGCTGGCCGGGGCGGCGCTGACCGCGGAGCCGGACGAACGACGGGCCCGGTTCGCCGCACTGCTGCCCGCCGTGGCCACCTGCCTCACCGCCCGGGACAGTCCGTGGCGAACCCTGCGCTACCCGCTGCCCGAACTGACCATCACCGATTTCCAGGAGGACTCATGGGACTACTGAGCTCACTGCGCGACAGGTTTGTGGACGACGAGGACGCCGAACACATGCGCGTCGCGGAATCGCCGGAGGGCATCGCGGCGGCCATCGCCCGGGACTACCGGCAGGAACCGATCCCCACCGATCCGCACGGCTACTTCTACGGGCCGCTCGCGCAGGGGCTGGCACTGTCGGCGCCGATGGTCGTCGCCAACGACGCGACCTGGAACTCGCTCACCGATGTCGGCGACGCCGACGTGAAGTACTTCATGTCGCAGGTCTGGGGCATCACCGACCGCGGGGACTGGATGGAACGGCTCAACGCGCTGGTCAACGGCCAGTACGGCGATTCCGTCGCCTATCACGCGGCGATCGTCCGGACGCGGGTGCGCACCGTCCGCGACCAGCCGAGGGTCAGCGACGCCGACTGGGCCGCCGCCCTGCGCGACGAGGCGGCCCGGGTGGAGGCTCCGGCCGGGTACGCCGACGCATTGTGCGAGACGATCCCGGCCATCCATGCCGCGGAACAGACACTGCGCCAAGCACACCTGCTCGGCGCCGACGAAGAGGTCGTCGCGCTGGACGGATACGACTACCTGCGCGCCGGGAACATCGCCCGCTGGGGTGTGCACCTGGGCTTCGGGTCATCGGATATCGCCGCGAATGTCGCCATCGCCTGCCGCGACTCGGCCTCGCAGTTGTACGGCAACTGGCGCGAGTACGCCCTCGGGGTGCTCGCCGGCCGGATCGTCACCTACCCGGAGAGCTGGGGGCGGCACGTCACATGCGGCATCGAGATGATGCGTCCGTTCTTGGACTCGATCAACTCGCCGTGGACCAACATCCCGTTCCCCGACGAACCGGTGCTGGTCGACGACGAGTAACCGTGTCGCATGACGATCGTCGGCCCAGAATCGTGGTCGCCGGCTGTCAAGTATAATTCCCAGTGCGACAAGACGATTCGGAATCAACCGAGCCGCTCGCCGCCCCACACCCCGGGCAGCCTGTTGGCCTTCCCGAACTCCAGGCATTCGGCCCGCAGCGGGCAACGGTGGCACACCTCGACGGCCACACCGGCATCCTCGGTCGGAAACGGATGCCACAGTTCGGGATTCAGGCCAGGGTCCGCACAGAGCGCACCGGACCAGTCCGGGGTTTCCGACGCGAAGATCAGAGCGGTCAGCGGCAGTCGAAGTGGCTCAATCGCAGTAGTGGTCATCGATGTCAGCCCCTTTCCGGTGTCCGCGACAATCTCAGAAACCTACAAGAAGACAAGAAGTAGCGCCTCTTATTTTCCCTCCGACAGGAGGTCGTTGTGGCGACAATCGAGGCGACCCGACGGCCGCAGGACGAGGCGGTGTTTCGGTGCGCCCGGCCCACCCGAAAGCCGATGTTGCCCGCAGGACCAATCAGCCCGCTAACATATATCCTACATTATTCTGCTCCATGGAAGGCGCCCGATGACCGCCCAGCCCATCACGCACAGCACCCAGTGCACCCTGTGCGAATCCCACTGCGGAATCCTGGTGACCGTCACAGACGGCGCCGTCGCCAGGATCGCCGGCAACCCCGACGACGTGCTGTCCAAGGGATACATCTGCCCCAAGGCGACCGCGATGGGCGGCGTTCATGAGGATCCGGACCGGCTGCGGCAGCCGATGAAACGCGTGGGTGACAGCTTCGAACCGGTCTCCTGGGAGCAGGCCTATACCGAGATCGGACGGCGTCTGCGTAAGGTCCGGGCCGACCACGGCAACCGTGCGCTGGGGCTCTACGTCGGCAACCCGGCAGCCCATAGCTCTGCGGTGATGTATTTCGGAATGCTGCGTGCGATGATGCTGACCCCGAATTTCTTCTCGGCGTCCACTATTGATCAGATGCCGCACGAGTATTCCTCGTGGCGGACCTACGGCTCGAACTTCCTGCTGCCGGTCACCGACATCGACCGCACCGACCGCCTCGTGATCCTCGGCGCCAATCCCGCGGTGTCGAACAGTTCGCTCTCGATCATGCCGGGCGCCACACGTCGCATCAAAGACGTCCGGGCCCGCGGCGGCAAGGTGGTGGTGATCGATCCCCGCCACACCGAGACCGCACAGCTGGCCGACCAGCACGTGGCGGTCCGTCCCGGCGGCGACATCTTCCTGCTGCTGGCGATGCTCAACGTGCTCTTCACCGAAGACCTTGTCGACCGGAAATGGCTGAACGACAACGCATCCGGAACGATGGAACTCAGAGCTCTGGTGTCCCGGGCGACACCTGAGGTGATGGGCGAACGCGCCGGCGTCGACCCCGATCTCATCCGATCGCTGGCGCGTGAACACGCCGCCGCCGAGTCGGCCGCGATGTACGCGCGGATCGGGATCTGTCAGCAGCAGACCGGCACCCTGGTGAGCTGGCTGGTGGCGGTGGTCAACGCGGTCACCGGCAACCTCGACCGGCCCGGCGGCATCATGTTCCCGACACCGGTCATCGACATCCCACGGTTCACCAAGTTCATCCCGGCCGCGCACGGCGCGTGGACCGACCGTTCCGGCAGGTACAAGGCCTTCCGCTCCGAGCTGCCCGCGGTGGTGATGGCCGACGAGATCCTCACCCCCGGCCCGGGCCAGATCCGCGCGATGATCACCGTCGCCGGTAACCCGGTGTCGTCGATTCCGCACGCCGGCCGGCTCGATGACGCCATGAAGACGCTCGATCTGTATGTGGCAGTGGATATGTACGTCACCGAGACCACCCGACACGCCGACTTCATCCTGCCGCCGGTCTCCCCGCTGGAACGAGAGGAGGTCGCGTTCTTCACCACCCTGTTCACCGTGCGCAACAGCCTGCGGATGCAGCGCCGTGCCTTTCAGCCGCCGGCCGATGCGATGGAGGACTGGCAGATCCTCGTGCAGCTGGTACTGGAGTTGTTACCCAACCCATTACGGGCGCTGTTTCCCGCCCCGGTAAGGAATCTGCTGATGCGCCTCGGTGACCCCAACCGCATTCTCGCGGTCGGCATGGCCCTCGGACCGTACGGACGACTCCGTAAGGGGCGCAACGCGATCACCGTCAAGAAGCTGCACGAGGCCCGGGGCGGAATCGATCTCGGACCACTGGTGCCTCGTCTGAAAGAGGTCATCGCCACCAAGGACAGGCGGGTCGCCCTCGCACCCGCCGAATTCGTCGAGGCGACCCTCGACCAGCTGGCCAAGCCGATTTCCGGTCCCGACGCCGAGTTCGACCTACGGTTGCTCGGTCGTCGCCAGCTGCGCAGCAACAACTCCTGGCTCCACAACCTCCCGCGCATGACGTCCGGGCAGAATCGGTGCAATGCCCTGCTCAACTCCGACGACGCGGCCCAGCGCGGACTGGCCGACGGCGATCTCCTCCTCGTCACCTCCAAGGTCGGCAAAATCCAGGTGCCGCTGCGGATCGACGACGGGATCCGCCCGGGCTCGGTGGTGATCCCGCACGGGTGGGGCCATCAGGCCACCGGCTGGCAGCATGCCAGCACTCTGCCGGGCGAGAATGTCAACGACCTGCACGACCCGGCGCAGGTCGACCCGTTCACCGGCACCGCCGCCGTCAACGACACCTGGGTGAAGGTGTCGCGCGCCGACTGAGCGGCCAGAGAGCCGGCCCCGGCCATAGCGATAGGTTGGGGTTCGTGCGAACGATCTGGAAGGTGTTGCTGGCCACCGCGCTACCGCTGCTGGTGATGACGGCGATCGGCCTCGCGCTGCTCGCACAGGGCGACGAGACGGGTGGCCGGGGAACACTGGTCACCGGGGTCATCGTGGCGGCCCTGGGCGGAAGTTCGTTCATCTACCGGATCGACGGGTGGAGCCTGCGGAAACAATCAGTCGCACACTTCGCGATCATGCTGGTCACGGTGCTGCCGGCCCTCCTGCTCAGTGGTTGGTTCAACCTGTCGTCGATGACCGGCTGGTGGGTCGCGATCACCGTCTTCGTCCTCTGGGGTGCGGGCCTCTGGGCCGTCTTCTATCTCGTTTTCACCATCGGTGAACGTCGACGGAAATGACGCGAATCGCCCACTCCTTACCAATCAGTAACGTGTTGCTGCCGAGTGATGGTAGGAATATCTGGACGAAACTGTGTGCCGTGCCACAAAGGGGGAGCTCATGGCCGCCCGGACGCGATTGTTGACCGCTGTTGTTGCGGTCCTGACCTGCCTGGCCGTCATGCCGGCCGCCGCGAACGCCGAACCGGCGGCCGACGGTCGGCACTGGGTCGGCAGCTGGATGGCTGCCCCCACCGACGCCCTGAACGGCGCCGACGCGAACCTGATGCCGATCCTCAACATCGCCGATCAGACCTTCCGCGTCATCGTCACCCCACACAAGGGTGGTGACCAGGTCAAGGTGCGGCTGACCAACGCCGCTCGCCCGATACCGCTCGACGTCGGCGCCGCCACCGCGGCGATCGCGGGTTCGGGCGCTTCGCTGAAGTCGGCCACCGTGCCACTGACGTTCCGCGGCAAGCGATCGGTCACAATCCCGGCAGGCGGCGATGTGCTCAGCGACCCGGTGGCCCTCGAGGTGAAGGCGTGGCAACGCCTCGCGGTGTCGGTGAACGTCCGGGGCCTGGCGGCCTTCGTCACCCAGCACATGAACGGCAACGCCACCAGCTACTACTCGGTGCCCGGCAGCGGCGACCGCACCGCCAGCCGCAACACCGGTGACTTCCCGCTGAGCACCACCGTCGTTCCCATCGTCAATCGGGTCGACGTCCGCACCGCCGCGCCGACCCCGGCCGTGGTCACCCTCGGCGATTCGATCACCGACGGGTACGTCTCCAGCAACTACATCGTGGTGCCCCAGGCACGGGGTGTCGTCGACCGCAACGCCCGCTACCCCGACTTCCTGCAGCGCCGCCTGGACGCGGCCGGGGCGAATCGTTCGGTGGTCAACGCCGGGATCAGCGGCAACCGGGTCATCGCCGACGGATTCGTGCCGATGTTCGGCGACGCAGCCACCCGCCGCCTGCGACGCGACGTCCTCGAGGTACCCGGCGTGAAGGACGTCATCATCCTGGAAGGCATCAACGACCTGGGCGTTCCGATCGGCGCCAACGCCGACCAGGTGATCGCCGGCTACAAGTTCATCATCACCCGGCTCAAGGCCCGCGGCATCCGCGTCCACATCGCGACCATCCTGCCCGCCGCCGACGCCCTGTTCGACGGCTACACCGCACCGCTGGCCAATCCCACGCGCCAGGTGATCAACCGCTGGATCCGCACCCAGAAGCTGACCTACAGCGTCTTCGACTTCGACAAGGCCGTGCGCGACCCGCGCAACCCGAACATCCTGGCCCCCAAGTACTCCGGCCCCGACCGGCTGCACCCGAGCCCGGCCGGCTACCGGAAGATGGCCGAGACGGTCGACCTGACCAAACTCAGCTGAAGGTCATGTCAATGACGAGTTGTCGCCGTACCCGATGAATCAGTCCGCCGTCCGGACCGTGTAGTCGCGTTCGATACCCGAGGTCACCCTGCCCCATTCGCTGTCCGCGACACGTTGCTGATGCGATTCGAACGCGGCAGCGTTCGCGAACAGTTCCTCAACCCGCCAGATCCGGGGATCCTGGCTCTGCACCACTGAGAAGCTGATACACCCCGGTTCCGCACGGGTCAGCTCGATGTGTCGCGGCAGGTATCTCGCGACGACGGCAACCTGCTGATCGTCGGCGCAGATGAGTCTGCCGCTCAGCGACACCTCCCCATGCGATGATGTCGTGCTCCGATCATTCACCGCACGAATGCTGCCATGCCGAGATCTCCGGACAGGAGGCGGAATGGTCGGTGAATCCCGCAGACAGCAATGAGGTCGGGACCAGATCGCGGTCGATGATCTCGCGCCAGGTGGCCAACGAAGCATCGCCCGCCCCACAGCGCCCCTGACGTAGACGGTGGTCGCGCCGACTCTCAGGAGTCATGGATATCGCAGGAGTGTCGCAGCGGTTCGGCGGCTTCCGTTCGATGAGGTGACGATCGCGGGAATCTGGTTCAGGTTTCGGGATCTTCTGCGGCGATGCGACTACGCCGGTTCGCGCAGGACACCGACATGCCGGACGGTATCCGACAGGCGGGGAAGTTCCTTCGGCGGCGACCAGGTGCTCAGGCCATCAGTGCTGTCGGAATAGAGGTACCTCTTGCGGGTGTAGGAGTCGAGGTAGAGCCGCCAGTTCCCATCGGGCAACTGCACCACCGCCGGCCCTTCCACCAGCGTTCCCCACTTCCCTGGTGAGACAAACGTGTACGGCCCTTTCACTGCGGGTGCGACGGCGTGCTCGATGACCTTCTTCGTCTCGTTCTTGGTGAATGCGTGGTACGCCGATCCCACTTTGACCACGGTGGTATCGATGTGGTCGGCGCCGATCCCGGCGAGCGGAATCGGCCAACTCCAGCTACGCAAGGACGAATCCCGGGCGGTCAGCAGATAGGGCACAAACCCGCCGCCGGTGGACATGGACACAATGACGTGGACACGGTCGCCGTCGACGAACCATTCAGGTGCCCACACTTTGGTGGTGAACGGCGACAATGACGGACCGTCCTTGAATCCGGCCGACCCGGTGAAGATCGGATTCGACGGTCCCTTGCCGTCTCCGGTGCCCCAGAGGAACGCGCAGCACAGCGGCAGCGGATGGTTGCGCAGATGCTCCCAGGCGACACGGTCGCGGCTGCGCGCAAAACCGATGTTGGCGCCGTCGGCGGTCGTGTACGTGAGGTAGTACCAGCCGTCGGCGTGCCGGATGATGCTCGGGTCCCGCACGTATCCCGACGGCGGCCGGTAGGCGGCCTGCCGGACCACCTGGTAGTCGGTGCCGTCGACCGATTCGTACACGTCCAGGTCGCGGGCGCTGGAACCGCTGAATCCCACCATCGTGTACCGCCACTGCGGAACCGGTTCGGCGACGGCGACACCCGAGTGTATGAGCCACCCCAGTACACCGGCGATGACCGCACACGCCATAGCACGGGACCGTCGCGACGAATTAACCACTTTAGTATCATTGGCCACTTCCACCCCATTGGCAACAGCGTTCGGTCACATCCGGGCATCAACTGCCAGACCGAATCGACTCGGAAAGCCGCCATCGGAGATTCCCCTCATCCGTGTGTGGGGGCCAATAAAAGTGAATAAAAGTAGCGGAAACCCGACAGTAGGGTTCCCCCCGCGTTGCATGATCGACGCAGGCCATCGCGCGACCTCGTCCGAACCAGCCCACAGGAGTCACGGTCATGCAACTGTCCCCCGAGTCCGAAGCCGTCGTCGCCGCCACCGCGGCGGTCGTGGCCGAGCACGCCGACCAGATCACCGCCACCTTCTACCCCGACATGTTCGAAGCCCATCCCGAACTGCTCAACACCTTCAACACGGCCAACCAGGCGATCGGCGAGCAACCCAAAGCCCTCGCCGCCTCGGTCGTCGCGTTCGCGGTGCAACTCATCGACCCCGACGCCCCTGACTTCACCCCCGTGATGCAGCGCATCGCGCACAAACACGTTTCGCTCGGCATCCAGGCCACCGAATACATAATCGTCGGGCACTACCTGTTGAAGGCCGTCAAAACCGTGCTCGGCGATGCCATCACCCCCGAGGTCGCGGCCGCGTGGGACGAGGTCTACTGGCTGTTCGCCACCACGCTGATCGCCGACGAGGCGCGGCTGTACGCGCTCGGCGGCACCGACCCGGCTCACACCTGGCGCGACTACCGCGTGGTCGAGCGTTTCGAGGAAGCCGACGAGGTCTTCTCGCTGCTGCTCGCTCCCGTCAGCGGCGACATTCCGTCTCACCGCACCGGCCAGTACATCGCGATCCAGGTCGAACTTCCCGACGGAAGGCTCCAGCCCCGCCAGTACACGATCTCGTCGGGACCTCGCGGCGACACCCTGCGAGTGACGATCAAGCGGGTGCGCGGTATCGACGGCGCCCCCGACGGCCAGGTGTCGGGCTGGCTCTACGAGAACGCCACGCCCGGCACGGTACTGAAGGTCTCCCCGCCCGCCGGCGACGTGGTGCTCGACGAGTCCGACGGACCGATCGTGCTGGTGTCGGCAGGTATCGGCATCACCCCTGCCGCCGCGATCCTCGAGGACCTGTCACGCCGCCAGCCCGACCGCACCGTGCGACTCTTCCACGCCGACACCTCATTCGAGCATCACGCCCTCTACCAGGGGCTGCGCCGCCAGGTGCTCGCGATGAGCGATGCCAAGGCACAGAACTGGTACGAGCAGGGCGCCGACGAGGCTCCGACGCTGCACCCCGCGCGCAGCGGCTTCATGGATCTGAGCGACGTCGAACTGCCCGACAACGCCCAGGTGTTCATGTGCGGCCCGCTGCCCTTCATGCAGAAGATCAGGCACCAGCTCATCGCGCGTGGTGTGCCCTCCGAGCGCATCCAGTACGAGGTGTTCGGACCCGACCTGTGGGCACAGAACCCCGACTGACCCGCGTCGATCACCGCACGGTGATGCCGGTCGCGTGAGGCCTGATCCGAACAACCTCATGTGGCCGGCGCGACGTGCTCGAACTGCAAGCCCCATCTTTGTGCTCGATCGCACGAATACGGAAATCAGGCGGAGGACTTGCCATCGACAGACAGCGCCGGGCCTGCCGACAAGTCGCAGGTAGTCTTCTGGGATGGCCGACCAGTCCGATCATTCTGAAGGCTGGAACGACGTGGTCAGCGAGTACAAACAGGCCCGCTCCGCCGTCGGCGCAAGGATGGTTGCCACCTGGGCAGTCGACGCACTGCCGGACGGGGCCGAAGTCATCGACGTCGGTTGCGGAACGGGCATTCCGATCGCTGCGGCTCTGGCCGCCGAAGGGCTGACTGTCTTCGGCGTCGACGCATCCCCCCGGATGGTCGAGGAGTTCGAGCGGAACCTGCCCGGCATGCCGGTCCGGTGCGAGGCCGCACAGGACGGCGACTACTTCGACCGGCGTTTCGACGGAGCGGTATGTATCGGCCTGCTGTTTCTCCTCGAACCCGACGATCAGTTCACGTCACTGCGACGGCTTGCCGCAGCGATCCGCCCCGGTGGCAGGCTCCTGCTCTCCGTGCCTGCCGAACCGTGCGAGTGGCACGACGCGCAGACCGGCCGAAAGTCTCAATCGCTCGGCCACGCGGCGTACCTGGAGCACCTGCGGTCACTCGACATGCGGTTGACCGCGCTGATGATCGACGAAGGCGGCAACGACTACATCGACGCGGTCAAGAACGCCGACTCGACGGTCGACCCAGACATCGACGGCTGGGAAAAATAGCCCGCACTTCGCCGAACAGCCGTCTCCAATCAAACGCTAGACAGGAAGTCGCCTACACGTTGAAGCGGAACTCGACGACGTCGCCGTCTTTCATGATGTAGTCCTTGCCTTCCATCCGGACCTTGCCGGCGGCCTTGGCGGCGGCCATGGAGCCATTGGAATCGAGGTCGTCGAAGGAGACGATTTCGGCCTTGATGAAGCCTTTTTCGAAGTCGGTGTGGATGACGCCCGCGGCCTTGGGGGCGGTGTCACCCTGGTGGATGGTCCAGGCGCGGGACTCTTTCGGGCCGGCGGTGAGGTAGGTCTGCAGGCCGAGGGTGTGGAAACCGGCGCGGGCCAGGGAACGCAGGCCCGGTTCGGTCTGGCCGATCGAGTCCAGGAGTTCCTGGGCGTCTTCTTCGTCGAGTTCGAGGAGTTCGGATTCCACCTTGGCGTCGAGGAAGACGCCGTCGGCAGGGGCGATCGCGGCCAGGAGTTCAGCCTTCTTGGCGTCGTCAGTGAGGACGGCTTCGTCGGCGTTGAAGACGTAGAGGAACGGTTTGGCAGTCATCAGGTGCAGGCTGCGCACCGATGAGAGATCGAACGAATCATGCTGGGAGAAAAGGGTTTTGCCCGAGTTCAGGAGTTCCTGGGCCTGCTTGGCGGCGGCCAGTTCGGCGGCGAGGTCCTTGTTCTTCTTCGCCTCCTTTTCCAGCCGCGGGATCGCCTTCTCCAGGGTCTGCAGGTCGGCGAGGATCAGTTCGGTTTCGATGACCTCGATGTCGGCGAGCGGGTCGACACGCCCGTCGACGTGCACCACGTCGTCGTCGGCGAACACGCGCACCACCTGGCAGATCGCGTCGGCCTCGCGGATGTTGGCGAGGAACTGGTTACCCATGCCCTCACCCTCCGACGCGCCCTTGACGATGCCGGCAATGTCGACGAACGACACCGTGGCCGGGAGGATCCGCTCAGAGCCGAAGATCTCGGCGAGCCGGGTCAGCCGGGCGTCGGGCAGTTCGACGACACCGATGTTCGGTTCGATCGTCGCGAACGGGTAGTTCGCGGCGAGGACGTCGTTACGGGTCAGGGCGTTGAAAAGGGTCGACTTGCCGACGTTGGGCAGACCGACGATCCCGAGGGTGAGGCTCACGGGGGGTCAGTCTATCGGGCCGGGTGCGTCGGGTTTGCCGCCGTCCTCCTCCGGCTCCGGCTTGTCGGCCGGACCTCCGGAACCGGCGGGCACGTCGGCATCGTCTTCGTCGGGTGACAGTTCGTAGTCCTCCCCCACCTCCTCGGTGATCGGGGCCCCCACCGGCGGCAACGTCTCACCCGCCCGCTCGGCGATCTGCTCGTTGAGATAGCGGAACACCACTGCGATACACGCCGCCGCCGGCACCGCCAGGAACGCGCCCGTGATGCCGAACATGGTGCTGCCGAGCGTGACCGCGAGCAGCACGATCACCGCGTGCAGATCCATCGACTTGGCCTGCAGCCACGGCTGCAGCACGTTCCCCTCGAGTTGCTGTACGGCGATGATGATGGCCAGCACGATCAGCGCCGTGGTCAGGCCGTTGGTGACCAGCGCGATCAGCACGGCCAGCGCACCGGCGACGAACGCGCCGACGATCGGGATGAAGCCACCGAAGAAGGTGATCACCATCAGCACCCACGCCAACGGCACATCGAGGATCAGCAGACCGATGCCGATGAAGAAGGCGTCGATGAAACTGACCAGCGCCTGAGTTCGGATGAATCCGCCGAGGGTGTTCCACATCCGCAGCAGCACCTCGCCGAGGTGGTAGCCGGCGGGACGTCCCACGGTGCGGTCGAGCCACGGCACGAACTTCGGCCCGTCCTTGAGGAAGAAGAACACCAGCACGAGCGTGGTGAACAAGGTCACGATGATCGACGTCGCGGTGCCCACCCCGGAGAACACACCGGCGGCAATGGTGGTGGCGCTCGACTGCACCTTGCCGATGATGGTGTCGACGACCTTGTCGACCTGCTCATCCTCGATATTGAGCGGTGGACCCTGCAGCCAGTCGTACACCTTGTTGATGCCGTCGGTGGCCTTGCTCGCCAGGTCGGGAACCTGATCGATGATCGACGGGACGATCACGGCGAGAATTCCGGCGATCACGCCGAGACCGACGAGCATCATCACCACGGCCGCGGCGGCGGGGGGAACCCGATGGTCGCGCAGCCAGCGGACCGGCGGCCACAGCACCGTGCACAGCACGATGGCGAACAGCACCGGCAGCAGCACCACCCACGTCTTGCCGAGCACCCAGAAGAGCACCCACAGGCCGAGCGCACAGGCCACCACCTGCAGGCTCACGAAGGCCGTCGACCGCAATCCGCTCAGCATGATGGCGGTGCGGGTCGGATACTGCCGGGGTCCGTCGGCCCCGCCGTCCTGGGCGTTGTCGGTCACCCTCGCATCCTCACACATTCCGGCGAAATCGGACGCGATGACACTGTCGTCTCACGAGGTTTCGAGGCTTGTGGCCAACGCTCCTCGCACCTCAACCGGCGGAGTGGGGGAGATCGAGGACACGAGGGCCCACCGATCGAGGCCCGGCACCTGACTACTGCCGACGGCGGCGGCCGAACCATCCTTCGACGGCGCGTGCGAGCTGGGTGATGGCCTCGAGTTCGAGACAGGTGGCCGACGCGGACACGTCGTCGGTCCGCGCAGGCACCATCGTCCGCCGTTCTTGGCGACGCGTCTCGGCGTCGACGGCGTCCGCGCCGTAGAGGCCGGTCAGAACGCGGAGTGCCCATTCGGGGTACTCCGACAGCGGTACGTCTCCGGCTCCCGGATCGGTGCCCCCCAGGCGAAACGGTGTGCTCATGCCCTTATTAATACACCAAGTGTGTCGTACATCACCAACGTAGTTGCAACGTCAACAGGCTTTGTCGTACCCGACGTGCATCATGTGTCCCATGAGTCTCGCCGCAGTTCTGCTCGCCGTGGTCGCACTGCTCATGGGCTTCGCGCTGGGCTGGGCCGTCCATGCCGCCCGGGGCGGCTCGGAGCTGGCCGCCGCCCGCGCCGAGGCCGCCACCCTGCGCTCCTCGCACGAGATGGCGGCGGGCGCGTTGGCCGCCGCCTCCGAGGACGCCGCCCGCAGGCAGTCGGCGGCCATCGGATCGGCGGTCGGGCATCTGGTCGACCCGCTGCGCAATACCCTCAACCAGCTCGGCGAGGAGCTGCGCCGCGTCGAGCACGGGCGCATCAACGCCTACGCGGGGTTGTCCGAGCAGGTCCGGGGCATGCACCAGACCTCGCACCGGCTGCAGGACCAGACCCAGGCCCTGGCCAACGCGTTGCACACCCCGCACGTCCGGGGACGCTGGGGTGAGGTACAGCTCGAGCGGATCGTCGAACTGTCCGGCATGAGCAGGCACTGTGACTTCTCCACACAGGTGTCGCGGTCGGGCAGCCGCGGCGACGATCCGTCGGGTATCCGCCCGGACATGGTGGTGCATCTGCCGCAGGGCCGCGACATCGTCATCGACTCGAAGGTGCCCCTGCACGCCTACCTGGAGGCCACCGCCGAGACCGACCCCGATGCGATCGCCGACGCGCTCACGGCGCACGCCCGCGCCCTGCGTGGTCACATCAAGCAGCTCTCGTCCAAGGCGTACTGGTCGTCGTTTGACAACACACCCGACCTCGTCGTGCTGTTCCTGCCCAGCGACCCGGTGCTCGACGCCGCCGCCCGCGCCGACCCGGACCTGATCGAGTACGCCTTCGGGCTCAATGTGGTGCCGGCCACCCCGGCCACCCTGATGACGCTGCTGCGCACTGTCGCCCTGTCGTGGCGGACCGACGCGATGGCCCAGGACGCGGCATCCATTCACCGGCTCGGCGTCGAGCTGCATCAACGCATCGACAGTGTCCTTACCCACATCGACCGTGTCGGGGTGGGGCTGCGGCGTGCGGTCGAGTCGTACAACTCGGCGGTCGGGGTGATCGACACGCGGGTCGCGGTCACCGCGCGCAAACTCGCCGACCTCGAAGCCCTCGGTGACCTGGCCGAACCCACCGTACCGGCGGAGGTGGACGCGGTGCCTCGGCAGGCCGCCCGCGACCGCGTCACAGACGACGACACCGTCCGTCCCATGATTCCCGGAAGTCGCGCCCAGCAACACTGACCGGAAACACCTCGGTTGCGGTCCGGCGGATCGGGCCGCATTACCGGTACCGTCTAGATGTGTTTTCTGCGCAACGAACCGCATCGGCGGTGCCGGCCGACCAACAGTCGGTGCTGCCCACCGTGCGCGGCGTTCCCTGGTGGGGCGCGGTCCTGGTCGCAGTCGTGATCACCGCGGTCGGCGCGGGTATCGACGCCCGCAGCACCGACGAACTCGGCGCGACGTTCAAGTTCTGCTTCCTCGTCGGGTGCGTCGCCGCGGCTCTGCTGGTCCGGCGGCGGGCGCTGTTCACCGCTGCCGCCCAGCCACCACTGGTGGCATTCGGTGTGGGCATCATCACCCTGTACACGGTCAACGCCGACCGCGCGTCGGCAAGCCTCAAGAGTCTGATCCTGCAGGTGCTGCTGCCGATCGCGGATGTGTTCCCGTGGCTGGCGATCACCTTCCTGGTGACGCTGGCGCTGGTGGTGGCCCGCTGGTACGTCACAAAGAAGCAGTCGCCGGCGGAGTCCTCGACTCCCCGCACGAAGGCGTCCAAGCGAAGCTCGTCGGACACCCGGGAACACACCCGGTCGGCCCGGAAGGCCACCGACAAGCGGTCGACCAAGTCCGATGTCCAGGAAGCCGCGTCCGGTGAACAGACCATTGTCATGTCCGGCCGTGGCCGCAGCCGGCGGTCCCGCCCACGCCCCGGCGGCGACGCCGCACCGACCCGTTCCGCCCGTACCGAGTCACCCGCCCGCTCCGGCTCTGCCAAGACACGCTCCTCCCCCGCGCGCACCCCGGCCGCAGGTGGTCAGCGCCGCGCCACGGCCGGCCAGGTCTCGCGGGCGGCGGCCAAGTCGTTCATCCCCGGATCGCCGGCCGACGAGCGCACCGAGGCATTTGAGACGCCTAAAGATCGGCCCTGATCGGGGCCGGTACAGTCACGCGAGTTCGCCGCGCACCCAGTCCCCCAGTTCCCGGGCGGCCTTGTCGACCAGTTGCGGCCAGTCCAGGGCCTTCTCGTCGGCGCTGTCGCTGACGACCTTCACCAGCGTCACCGGGATCTCGAACGCGGCCGCCACGTGCGCGATCGCGCATCCTTCCATGTCGACGAGGTCGGCGCGGGCGGCCAGCGTCTCGCGGTGCACCGGGTCGGCGACGAAGGTGTCGCCGGTGGCGAGCACGGTGCCGTCGCCACCGGCCACATCCCAGGTGTCCACCACCGGATAGCCCATGGCCTGCAGGGCGTCGCTGCTGATGTCGTGTTCGATCACCTTCGACGGCACGAACAGCCCGGCGTGATGATCGTGCAGCGCGCCCGCGGTGCCGATATTGACGATGCGATGCGCCGGTGCCCCGGCCGCCAGCTCGCGGGTGAGTGCCACGGCCGCGGCGACCTTGCCGATGCCGGTGATCAGCAGGCGCGCGCCGTCGGGAACGTAGCGGGCCTCCGATCGGGTCGCGGACACGAGCAGGACACCGGGATCGAGTGTGGTCACACCGCTTATGCTGCCATCGCGACCGTGGCCCGCGCAGCACGGCCGAGCGCGGTGCCGTAGCCGGGTCCGTGGCCGGCGGCGTGCACCGCCAGCGGATGCAGCTGGTGCAGCGGCACCCGGTCCCGCCAACCGGTCCGCAGCGGGAACTCGGCCAGGTAACCGTCGAGAATGTCGTCGAAGAGCCGGACACCGAACAGCGCGAGCATCGCCAGGTCGGTTTCGCGGTGGCCACCGTGCGCGGCCGGATCGATCATCGTCACCCCGTCGGGTGTCCACAGCGCGTTTCCCGCCCAGAGGTCGCCGTGGATACGTGCGGGCGGCGCGGCGTCATCGAAGGTGCCGGCGGCGATGAGTTCGCAGGCGCGGCGCACATCGTCGGCGTCGGTGTGGTTGAGGTTGCCGGCGGCGATCGCCGGCCCGAGGTACGGTTCGACGCGCTCGGCGGCGTAGAACGCGCCCCACGTCGGATGGGTGCGGGAGCTGAGGGGACGTTCGCCGATGAACTGCTTGCCCGTGTACCCGGCGGGTGGAGCGCCGAACGTGTCCGCGCCCGCCGAATGCATCGCCGCGAGAGCGCGCCCGAAGTCGATCGCGGCCTGCCGGCCGGGCCGTGCCGAATCCAGGTGGGCCAGTTCTATGAAGTCCGTACCCACCGACAGCACGTCGACGACCGGCGCTCCGGCGTCGGCGAGCCACCGCAGCCCCGCTGCCTCAGCCGCGAAGAAGTCGGGGTCGACGCCGGGCCGGTGCTTGCGGAACACCTGACCCGCGTGCGGCCGTCGGGGCGGTTTACGCACTCGTGCGGGCCAGCTTGCTGAACCTGTTGTTGGCGATCCGCATCACGACCTCGTACGGCAGCGCGAACTTGCGCTTCCACCAGTATCCGAAGCGGGTGTCGAAGGACGTGTAGACGACGAATTTGTTCTTCTCGACACCGGCGATGATCGCCGCGGCCGCTTTCTCCGGGGTGACGGCGATCTTGTGGAAGTTGTCGATCTGCTTGCGCACCTTGGGATCGTCCTTGTCTACTCCCACGATGTCGACGGTTCCCACCAGCGGGGTGGCCACCCCGCCCGGACACACCACGGAGACTCCGATGTTGTGCTGGCGCAGGTCCATGCGTAGCACCTCGGACACCCCGCGGATGCCGAACTTGCTGGCGCTGTAGGCGGCGTGCCAGGGCAGCGCGAGCAACCCCGCCGCCGACGACACGTTCACCAGATGTCCACCCTCGCCACGCCGGACCATTTGCGGCACAAAGCATTCGATGATGTGGATGGGTCCCATGAGGTTGACGTCGACCATGGCACGCCAGTGCCGGTGCTCGAGGTTCTCGACGGTGCCCCAGGCCGAGATGCCGGCAACGTTCATGACGACGTCCATCGTGCCGACCTGCTCGTCGACCTCTGCGCCGAACGACTTCACCCATTCGTAGTCGGACACATCGCCGGCCCGGGACAGCGCGACGGTGCCGCCCGCGCCTTCGATCTCGGCCACCACCGTGTCGAGGTCGGCGGTCCGCAGGTCGGTGAGCACCAGCCGTGCCCCGTCACGGGCAGCGGCGAGGGCCGTCGAGCGACCGATGCCGCTGGCGGCACCGGTGATGAGGACGGTGCGACCGCGGAGCGTGGGCACCGGCGGCTTCATGACGACGAGATCCTTCACAGCCATAGTTCGACCTTAATCAGCGATCGGTCGGTGCTCACGCCACCCCATCCTCCCTGTGAGGGGCCGCGCGAACCCGATTGTGGGCGGGTCAGATCGGCAGTTTGCCTCCCGCGAGACCGTACACGACCTCGAGCATCGCTTTGAGGACCTCGGAGAAAACATCTGATCCATCGGTGGCGAAAACCTTCATGACCTCGGAGGCATCCCCCGCCGCCATGAGCTTCTGCACGAACGGCAGCACCGTCTGCAGACCCGCGAAGGCATTGTCGTCGGCAACGGGCGTGGCCGGCTCCGGCGGGTTGCCGGTGCTCACCGGGGCCGTGTCCTTCGATGCCGCGGTGGGGATGACCTTGGTGCCCGATTTGGTGACGTACCGGGTGATGCCGTCGGTGATGGCCAGCGCGTACTTGAGCTGCCCTTCCTTGGAGGTCAGCGCCGACGCCTCGGCCGGGTTGGACAGGTTGCCCATCTCGATGAACACCGCGGGCACCTTGGTGAGGTTGACCGCCGCGATGTCCGAGCGGGTCTGCAGCCCGTTCTGCACGCCTGCGTAGTTGGCCGGCGACAGACCCGCGCCGACGAAGGCGTCCCGCATCGCCGACGATGCGGTACGGCCGGCTCCGGACTGGACCCGGTTGACCGTCTTGTCGGGGAGCGGCAGCTTGGGCACGATCATGTGGAAGCCCTTGTGGCCGTTATCCGCACCCGCGGAGGTGGAGTCGGCGTGCAGGCTCACCGCCACCGACGCACCCGACCGGCTCGCGGCGGCGGCGCGCTGATCGACGCAGCCTCCCCAGCCCTTGTCGTCGGGACGGCTGAGCACGACCTTGGCGCCCTGGCTCTCCAGCCCCGCCTTGACGAGCTGGGTGATCTGCCAGTTGACGGTGTGTTCGGGTACGCCGTTGATGGCTGTGGCGCCGGTGGTCTGGCAGTCCTTCTTGCCGCCGCGGCCGTCGGGCACCTGGGCGCCCAGGTTGTGACCGGCGGCGCTGCCCTGGTGGCCGGGGTCGAGGAACACCGTCTTGCCGGCAAGCGATGCCGCGCGTGGGGCGGCCTGGGCGTCGGGCGCGACGAGGGTGGTCGCTGCCACCGTCGATGCCGCGGCGACGGACACCGCGGCGATGGTCATGCGCGTTCGCGTGAATCGGGTGTTGAACATGTGTCTTCGGCACCACGGCGCACATCTGCGCGCGGGTCGGTGCCGCCTCCCTTCAATTGCGCAACTCTGGTCACAGCAGTCTCATTTGTAACAAGTGAACCAGACGAGCGCCAGGATGAGAATTCGGCGGGAGCCGAGACGGTCAATCGTTAGGGAGCTGTGACGGCACCGGCAGGTGCCGGGTGATGCGCAGGATCCCGAACTCGTCGTCGAGGTCCGGAGCCGCGACCAGGCCGCCAAGATCTGCTCTGACCTGGACTTCGTCGACACCGGTGCCGATGACGACGAGGCTGCTGACCGGCGGCCGGGGCATCCGCCGCACACCGGTGCGTTCAGTGCGCACAAATCCGCCGACGGCATGCACCGCGAACTGTTCGCCCGCACCCGCGAGCCACACGACGCCCTTGATCCGGTAGCACCCGACGGGTGGCCGTTCGAGCAGTTCGGCGAGCCGCCGCGGATCAAGAACACCTTCGACCTGAACCGACACCGAGGTGAACGCATCATGTAAATGCCGTGCATGCCCGGTGCCGCACTCCCCCGCCGCGTGCTCGTCTGCGTCAGATTCTTCTTCTGCGTCAGATTCTTCTGCGTCAGATTCTTCTGCGCCAGATTCTTCTGCGCGCAGCAGTTCGTCGAGGGTGAGTTGCCGCGGCAGGTCGTCGGAAGGTTGCGGCCGCGACCCCGGATCGAACAGGGCTCGGGCGTCGATGTGGCCCTCCGTGGTGACCACGGCCGGTGCCGTCGGATTGAGTTCGCGGGCCATGTCGAGCACGCCGGACAGCACGTCACCGTCGACGAGGTCCGCCTTGTTGATCACCACGAGGTCGGCGATCGCCAGGTGCCCGCCGATCTCCGGGTGCAGTTGCCGCGTGAGGGTGGCCGCGGCCGCATCGAGGACGTACACGAGTCCGCCGTAGCGGATCGCAGGATCGGCGACGGCCACCACCATCTTGATCAGCGCCCTCGGTTCCGCGATGCCGCTGGCCTCGACGACGATCGCGTCCAGTCCCGCGGCCGGGTCGGCGAGCCCGCTGAGCGCGTCGCCCAGGCCGTCGGCGTCGACGCTGCAGCACAGGCAGCCGTTACCGAAGCTGATCGTGCCCGCACTCTGCCCGGCCACCAGCAGCGCGTCGACGTTGATGGCACCGAAGTCGTTGACGATCACCCCGAGCCGCGCACCGACGGTGTTGCCGAGCAGCGCGTTGAGCAGCGTCGTCTTGCCCGCCCCCAGAAAACCCGCGACGACGATGACCGGGATCGCGGGACGGTCCCGTCGCCGGCTCACGAAGACGCGGGCACCGCGTCGGCTGTGGACGCACGCTCTGGGGGCACACACTCGGGGCACACGACGCGCAGTTCCCGGCCGAGGCGGTCGGGATAGTTCTCGATGTGGCTGGTGGGCGCGCCGCATTCGGAGCACCGCCCGATCACCTCGGTGTGATCGGAGAAGTCGACGGTCATCCGGTCGTCGAAGACGAACATCGATCCCTCCCACAGACCGTCGTCGCCGAAGGTCTCGCCGTATCGGGCGATGCCACCGTCGAGCTGGTAGACGTCGCCGAAACCGCGGGCCTTCATCAGCCGGGTGAGCACCTCGCAGCGCACCCCGCCTGTGCAGTAGGTGACCACCGTGCGGTCCTTGAGGTCGTCGAAGGCACCGCTGTCGAGCAGCGGCACGAAGTCGCGGGTGGTGTCCGCGGGCGGGACGACGGCGTTCTTGAACCGGCCGACCTGCGCCTCGATGGCGTTGCGGCCGTCGAAGAAGACCACGTCGTCGCCCTTGTCGGCGACGAGCTCGTGCAGTTGCTCGGGCGTGAGTCGGGTACCGCCGCCGACGACCCCGTTCTCGTCGACCTCGAGTTCGCCGGGCACCCCGAAGGTGACGATCTCGGGGCGCGTCTTGACGCTGAGCCGCGGGAAATCCGAACCTGTCCCTTCGGACCATTTGATGTCCGCACCGGCGAATGGCGCGTACCTTTTGGTGGCCCTCACGTACTGTTTGACGGCGGAGATATCGCCACCGACCGTGGCGTTGATCCCGTGCGGCGACACGATTACTCTGCCGGTGACCCCGGTCGACTCGCCCGCCGCCTGCTGCCAGAGCCTGATCGCCTCAGGGTCGGGCAGGGGGGTGAACACGTAGAACAGCACGATCTTAGGGGTTGCCACGGTGCAATGGTACGGACTCGGGGGGCACGGACTCAGGGACCACCGGCCCGGCGCACGCCGCTGGATCGCCGGCGCCGGCATCGGTGTGCTGGTGCCACTGCTGGCCGCCGGGTGTTCCCTGCTCGACGATTCGGCACCCGACCAGATCGTGCTGCCGCCGACCGACGAGTTGTCGACGTTCACCGCGCCGTCCACCTCGACCACCACCAGTTCCACGATCGAGTCGCGCGATACCCCGAACCGGCTGCGTGAGGGCACCATCGGCCGGGTGATGTCCCTGGCGCCGCGGGCCGACACGGCAGACTACGAGAAGGGCGCCGCCACCCGAACCGGTCCCCGGGGCAATGCCTCGGGGTTTCATTTCTCGACGCCCGACCGCACGATCAACTGTTCCACCTCGCTCGACAGCCGGACGCTGGTGTGCCGGGTCAACGGTGGCACCCTCACCGACGAACCGTCCGCGGACTCACCCGGCACCGACCGTGACGCGCCCTCGTGCGACAAGTCCAAGAATCTGGTCACTTTGACCTCGGACGGCGCCCGGCTCGGTCTGTGTGACGACGGCAAAGACGTCAATCTCCTCTACCGGAGCACCGTGTTGCCCTATGGCACCACCATCACGATGTCCCGGATCTCGTGCCTGACGGACGTATCGGGGCTGTATTGCCTCGAATCTCGTTCCAAGGGCGGGTTCATGATCACCGGCTCGCAGTTCGCGTACCTCGACGCCACCGATCCCGCACCGAAATCGATGATCAACAGCGGCGACAGCACCGACGACACCACCGATGTGACCGATCCCGCACCGGAACCGGGAAGCGACGGACCTTAAGTCCCGGACCACCTTCGGCCGACCAGGATTCGGGCACCTCGGCCGGCGATGTGACGCACGCCGCGACGCCTCGGCAGAAACCTTATATTTCCCTGTGAATTAACCGCTATTCATTCAGAGTCACAACGAAACGATGCGGCGGCGCACAATCGGTTGAATCGCACCGGAACTCACAATTCGGATCTTATAGTCGTAAGCACCGGACCAGCCGGCCATTGATGCAGCACCGGTTGTTGTATGCTTGGTTTCACCCCTTCGGCCGACAGGTGCGGCCGATATAGGCGTGTCACGACTTTGGCAATCACGAACGGAGCGCAGGATGGCAAAGAAGGAAGTGATCCAGGTCATTGACGATCTGGATGGTGCTGCCCTCGATGAATACGAAACGATCGAGTGGAGCGTCGACGGTAAGACGTATGAGTTCGACACTTCGGCGGAACACGCCGAGGAGTTCCGGAACACCCTCGCCACCTATATCGGTGCCTCTCGTGTCAT
>WBZQ01000630.1_pt1 | contig 26819 bp, 26 predicted proteins | sample 5204251 | NCBI WGS metagenome assembly WBZQ01 (sample SAMN12412402, study PRJNA552823) | activated sludge metagenome | isolation source: activated sludge from nitrification reactor of wastewater treatment plant... | place: USA: Virginia | collected 2017-09
GGCTTCGTACAAGCCCTCTTTGCTTCCGAACTCTTTGTACAGGCTGGCGCTATTGAGGCCGGTTGTTTTGATCACTTCACTCATCGACGTGGCATCGCACCCCTTGCGCCAGAAGAGGGAAATGGCGTTCTTCAAGACCTGCGCGCGATCGTATTCTCTCGTCCGTCCCACGCGCTAGTTATACAACGAATCGTTCTGTTATGTGCAAGCTCTTTCGATTGATGAGCCGCCAGATCGAATCGTGAGGACCGTGAATCTCCGCCATACGTTCTCCGTCTGCTCGAAACCTTTCAGGTGAAACTCAGGCCGGGATGCAGGCCGAGTTGCCCATCGGTTCTTCTAAGCTGGGATTGCAAGGTAGGCGGCATCTTGGGGAGCTGTGCGAACGTCATGTTTCTCGGATCGGAAGCCTAATGCGTCGCGCGCGCTGATGCGGGTTTTCCTACCTCATCGCGGCTAGGTCACATAGTTGCCCACACACCGTTCGATCCGCAGTTTGCCTCGTGGTCGTGGAAGGCCAAGACCGCCACTATTGCCTGAGGGCCAGCTAGGATCCGGCCAGAATCACCAGACAATTCTGGCCGGATCCTTCCCACAACCATCTGCCCCTTTCTTGTTCTCACTGGAAGACAGCTCACAGACTGCTCGGCTCGATGCGGATAGAGTCGCCCCACAACCGATGGCTGGGGCAGTTTTCTATGGAGAGACAACGTGAGGTTGCGAAGGGCTTCTCACACAGGAGAAACGAGGCTGGCGATGATGTGTTCGAGAACGGAAGGTCCGGAGAATCCTGGGATGAGCGGCCATGAAACGATGATGGTTGTGGTGATGGTCGTGTGTATGGTCGGCGGAGCGGCCCGTGGGTTGTTGCCAGAGGTCGTGTGCCGTTCAGTCTCTCCTGGTCCGGGACTGGGTCTGGTCACGCACGCTTCTTCCCAGTCGTTGCCTATTCGGGGATAGATGGGTACCGTACAGCATTCCTGCAATGAGGTGCGCCCATGGAACGGTCGCCATCCACCCCGAATAAGCTGTGGTTTCTGAAACACATTCGATTGTTTGACGGGGTTTCTTCCTCAGCCATGCACGAGATGGAAAAGATCACCCGCATGGAGGAAGTCAAAAAACGGCAGCCTCTGTATCTGCCCGGTGATCCCAGCAGCAGCGTTTATCTGCTCAAGCGTGGACGTGTGAAAATTGCCAACACGGCGCCCAGCGGTAAAGCAGTCACGTTCGACATTTTAGAGCCGGGAGAAGTGTTCGGCGAACTGGAAGTGCTGCAAGGCGCTCCCCACTCGACGTCGGCTGAAGCCCTGGATGACGCGCTGATCTGTGTGATTCGCCGGAAGGAGTTTGACCAGTATCTGGCCATGCATCCGAATGTGACCATCAAGCTGACCAAGCTGATCGGATTGAGGCTGAAGAAGATTCAGCGTCGGGTGGAGGATCTCGTGTTTCGTGATGTGCCGGCTCGGCTCGCACATCTCCTTTCGGAGTTGGGCAAGAGCGAGGGCAATACGAGCCCGCAGGGCGTGCGTCTCAAGGTGAATTTGACTCACCAGGAAATGGTCAACCTGATCGGCTGCAGTAGGGAAACAGTGAGTGCCACAATAGGACAATTCAGGGAAGATGGCCTGATTCATACGGACGGTCGCACGGTCGTTATTCTTCAGCCGGACGCGCTGGTTCGACTCGCCTCGTAACATCTCCTCCTGGGCTGCCTCGCCATGGGCGGTGCACCTCTCGCCGTGATTCCTTGGGACGCTCTCATTTGTACGCTCGGAGCTGGTTTAGTAGCCATTCCGTTTCAGGAAGTCCAGTCGCGACCAACGTTCCCTCGACGAGAAAAGCGGGGAACACAAGGAGCCCACCGGACTCACGGTTGAGTTCTGCGGGTAGCAACTCAATGGTCCAGTCGGGGAGCTGTTGTCGAATCTCCTCCGCCAGCCTCTGCACGGGGCGGAGAGAGACAGCCGTAATGTACCAAGATCGTGAGGTGCCCCATGCGGTCACTCTAGAGAAGACGGGACTGCCGATCTGTGAGGGACCTTACCAAAGCAGTGTGTGCGAGCCCGGGTTCAGTCGCGGCGATCGAAGCAGAAGACGCTCGGTCAGCGGGAACGGAAAGGGCTTTGGATACCTGATAGAGGCCTGCAGGAGGCTGAGCTCGTACGCATGGTCTGCAAGACGGGCCAGGTTTCTTATTGTCTACAATGAATAGCCTTGCCGCGATGATGTGTTGAAAGGTCTACAGGCATGGCGTAAGGTTCACGAGCCGTTGGGGAACGTCATGCGGAAGCATGTGGCAATCCAGCTCTGCGGCGGACGGGCCAGGCATCGCTCTTCACCCGTAATAGGTCGCACATGGCAATTCCTGATTATCAGTCTGTGATGCTTCCGCTCCTTCGCCTGGCCTCCGATGGGCATGAACATACGTTGCGCGAGGCCGTTGAGGCATTGGCTGAGCAGTTCAAGCTTACCGAGGAAGAAAGAAAAGAACTCTTGCCCAGCGGGTCGCAATTCACGTTCGCGAATCGCGTCGGGTGGGCTCGGACCTATATGAATAAGGCGGCTTTGCTGGAATCTACGCGTCGTGGATACTTTCGGATCACCCCACGAGGCCGGCACGTGCTATCGAAAAACCCCGTCGAGATTAACGTCAAATTCCTCGATCAGTTCGCGGAATTCATTGAATTCCGGACAAAACACCGGAATTCCGGACAAGCCACCGCGCAGATCGAATCCGACAGCCTGCAGACACCGGGAGAACTGCTTGAAAGCGCCTATCAGAAACTGCGGGAGGATCTTTCTTCAGAGGTGCTGAAGACCACCAAAGAATGTTCCCCGGCGTTCTTCGAGCGTCTGGTCATCGACGTGCTCGTGAAGATGGGCTATGGAGGGTCTCGTAAAGAAGCGGGGAGAGCCATCGGTCGCAGTGGTGACGAAGGCATTGATGGAATCATCAACGAAGACCGTCTGGGCCTCGATGTCATCTATATTCAGGCCAAGCGCTGGCAGGCTCCGATTGGCCGCCCCGAAATCCAAAAATTCGCAGGGGCCTTGCAAGGACACCGCGCCAACAAAGGAATCTTCATCACGACCTCCAGTTTCACGCGCGAGGCTGAAGAGTATGTGGCGAAAATTCATTCAAAGATCGTCCTCGTAGACGGAGACCAATTATCCCAACTCATGATTGATCACAATGTTGGGGTCACGCCGGTCACCTCGTATGAAACCAAGAAAATTGACAATGACTACTTCATCGAAGGTTGAAAAGGTTAAGCCGGTGCATCTCGCTGTGAGCGCACAGGCGTCACCAGCCGGCTTGACGGTGGTGTTACAGGCCCGTTCATCCCTTCCGCTGTAAAGACGCGGCGGGGCGACCGTTGGGATCACCCCGCCAGAGTCCGGCGGTACGCGCTGCCGCTACCGCATCGAGGCCATCGGCTTTTCGACGATATCCCCCTTCATCGGTCCGAGGGCGCCCAGCAACTCGTTTTTCTCCCGTTCCGGCACCTTAAACTTGTTTAGGGTAGCGACCAGGTCGCCGACCAGCGCATCGAAGTCGCTGCTGCTGACGCCCATGCCGGCGTGGGTACTCTTCATGTCGCGGCCGGTGTAGGTGCAGGGGCCGCCGGATGCTTGGCAGATCTGATCGACCAGCATCGATTTGAGGCGTGGAATATTGGCATTCGCAAACTTGCCGTTGATGCGGGCATCGGCGGCCACGCGTCCGACAAAATCATCCACGACGGCGGTAACGGCGGTTTTGCCGCCCAAGCGGTCATAGAGGGATTTCTCCGTCGCGGCAGTCCCGGCGGATGGTGAGCCCAGGCTGTTGCAGGCTGAAACCGTCAGCGCAAGACCGAGAATGATGGCAAGCGATGCAAGACGATGAGACATGATCGTTCCTCCTGGTTAAGAATCTGTGTCGCGGGCCGGGTCCTTGTTCGTGTCGATCGGCCGCTCTGTCTGTGATTACGAACGCAACGGAGCGATTGGATCTATCTCAGGCGAAAAAAAGTGGCGTTGCGCCAGGGTGGTCCCGGTGCTACAGTTCCGGCTGATTCGCGCCGTGACCAAACATCCAACGAGGAGGGTGCGCTCGTAGGACGTCACGAGGACACCCATGTGTGACACCCAGACCGTGGCCAACGCACCATCGATTCACGAGCAGGAATGGGCGGGACTCCTCGCGCGAGTTGCCCTTGGAGATCAATCCGCGTTGGCGGAGCTATATGACGCCAGTAGCGCGAAGGTGTTCGGCCTAGCGATGAAGATCCTCGGAGATCATGCGGCCGCCGAAGAGACGACCTTGGATGTCTACACGCAGGTCTGGCGACGGATCTCGACCTATGACGCGGAGCGGGGCACGCCGGGCAGTTGGCTCATGACGCTCGCGAAGCATCGCGCCATCGACCGATTTCGCAGCAGCTATCTGGAGCGAGGCAGGCAGGTGCCGCTCGAGCAAGCCGCCGAGTAACCGGGACGCGAAGAGACGCCGGAGCAATACAGCGCGGGGCTGGAACGGCAGCGGCTGGTGCAGGACGCCTTGGCGACGCTCTCCGCTGAGCAGCGCCAGGCGATTGCCTTGGCCTATTATTGGGGCATGAGTCAGAGCGACATTGCCGATCGGTTGAAGTTGCCGCTGGGCACGGTGAAGACGCGGATGAGGCTGGGCATGATCCGATTGCGAGAAGTCCTTGCGCCTCACGGGGAGGGGTTGTTGTCATGACCGATCCTCGGCACGAACAAGACCTGGCGGACCTCGCGGCGCTCTATGCATTGGACGCGTTGGGAGATGATGGGCAGCGGCAGTTCGCACGTTCGTTGGAGACGGCCTCTGCCTCCACACGCGAAGAGGTGGCGGCATTTCAGGATGTGGTGCAGGAGCTTGCCTATAGCGGCCCGGCCATCGCCCCTCCCGCTTCTCTCAAGGAGCGGCTCATGGCGCGAATCGCGCAAGAACCGCAGGAGCCGGCTGAAGGTGCAGGCTTTACCTTCGTCCGGAGCAAGGGCCTGGCGTGGCAGGAATTGGCACCGGGCCTGTCGATGAAAGTGCTGTTTCACGATCCCGCGGCTGCGCGCACGACCATGTTGCTGAGGTTGGCCCCCGGCGGCACATTGATCGGGCACCGTCACTCGCAGGTCGAAGAGTTATATGTGCTGGAGGGGAGTTGTCTCTGCGCCGGGCAGTTCCTGCAGGTCGGGGATTACCATCGTGCGGAGGCGGGCACCCACCACCCCGTGACCTCAAGTGAGCAGGGCTGCCTGGCGCTGATCATGACCTCATCACGGAATGAGCCGATTCGATAGCGGGCCGATCACTAGGGCTTCTCACCCGAGGCCTTGCAGAACACCCACCAGTACAGGACCAGGTTCACCACCAGCACGAGCAGGCCCAGCAGGAGTTGGATCTCGCGCGTCAGTGTTTCGGGATAGAGCAGGCCTTCCAGTGGGCGGCTAGTGTAATGTCTCATTAGTCATGTTAATATGTGGCCATTCTCACTCTCACGCAGGAGGGCTCATGGCCAACCATTCTCGCCCCATCATCCTGGGGGCGGTTGAACGGACGGAACTGGAACGACTGCGGCGCTCGCCATCTGTCCCGTCTGGCTTGAGCCGACGGGCTCGCGTGGTGCTCCTGCTGGCAGAACCCAAGCCGGGAGTGGAGGTCGCCCGGATGACCGGGTACACCACGGTGCAAATCAGTCGGCTGCGCCGACGCTTTGCCGCGGAGGGACTCGCAGGGCTCGCCGATAGACCCCGGACAGGGCGCCCACCGGTAATTACGTCGCGCAAGCGAGCCCAGGTCGTGGCGAGAACGCTGCGACCGCCCGGCTTGGGCTTGAGCCATTGGAGCGCGCGCGAGTTGGCTGCGGCGGTCGGCGTCTCGCATAGCACCATCCATCGGATCTGGCAGGCGCACGATCTAAAACCACACCGGATCGAAACGTTCAAGTTCAGCACGGATCCGGCCGCCGAGGAGAAGATTCACGATGTCGTCGGGCTCTATATGGATCCGCCCACTAACGCCGTCGTGCTGAGCGTGGACGAGAAGACTCAGATCCAGGCGCTCAATCGTACGCAACCCATCCTGCCATTGCGGCCGGGCGTGCCGGCCCGGCAAACCCATGACTACCGTCGGAACGGCTTGACGAGTCTCTATGCCGCGCTGGAGGTGGCCTCCGGCACGGTCGTGGGCGAGTGTCGCGCACGCCATACCGGCGCCGACTTTCTGCGCTTCCTGAACGTGCTGGTGCGGCAGTATCGAACGCAAGCGCTGCATGTCGTCCTCGACAACTCGTCGACGCATAAGACGCCGGAGGTTCGGGCGTGGCTGGAGGCCCATCCCCGGGTACACTTTCACTTCACCCCCACCGGGGCCTCCTGGCTGAACATGGTGGAAGCCTGGTTCAGTATCCTGACCCGCAAGTCGGTGCGCCGCGGGTCCTTCAATACCGTGCGCGCGCTGATCACGCATATTCAGCGGTATATCACGCGCTGGAATGAGCATCCGACCCCGTTCGTCTGGACCAAAGACCCCGCCGCGATCATCAAGAAGGCTCTCCGGAGGGTGTGTTAACCTGACTTTTGAGACGAGACACTAGCACGGTGGCGAGCAAACCGGTTCCTACCATGGTGTTCCACATGATCCCGCCTCTTCTTCATTGGCCGCTGGCCAGCTAGGCCGTCCCACCGGTCGAGGCCGGTACGGATTCCAACACCATCTTGTGACAAAGTTCGGCACAATGACGGCATTCCTTGGCGCAGTCTCCGCACATCGCATGGTGCGGCGCATGTTGCTCGCAGACACCGGCACAGAGCTCGCACATCTCGACACAGAAGGCGCAGAGACGGACGGCAAAGGCTGAGGTCCGGCCCAGCCACTGTGCTGCCAGCAGGCAAATATCCGAGCAGTCGCGGCACAACCGGATGCACCGGGCCATGAGCTCCTGGGCGTCTTCGTCCTCCGACATGTCCATGCCGATCATATCGTCGCCACAGGTATTGCAGATACGCGCGCAATCCAAACAGGCCTGGATGCAATCAAGTCGATGTTGATCCACTGCTTGAACCGATGTGGACATCTTCATAGTACTCCCTCCTCTCGTAATCACTGGGTGCAGCCTATCGTACCTGTTGCCCGTTCAGTACTAGGGAAACCTCTCGAACCCCTCACACCAGAAAGGGGCCTAGGGGTCTGACCAGCTGGGCATCGAGATGAAAATGGGTAGGGTATGCGGCAAGATGGCGAATATCATAATGCACAGTGCAGAAGGGGAGCGGAGTGCGGGATCTCCTCGTGAAGAGACTGAATGGCCTTCGCCGATCCTGATTCCGGGACACACCTGTTGGCGGATAGAGTCGGCGGAACGGGCGGCCTTCCTCGTGGACGGAGAGGCGTATTTCAAGGCGTTTCGCGACGCAGCCTTGCTCGCGAAATACTCCATCATGATCGTCGGCTGGGATCTCGACACCCAGGTCGAGCTGGTGCGCGACGAGTCTCCCACCTCGGATATGCCGACCAAACTGGGTGCGTTGCTCGTGGCGCTCCTGCGGCGCAGGCGTAAGCTCCGTGTGTGTGCCCTCAATTGGGATTACGCAATGATTTATGCCCTGGATCGGCAATGGATGCCCACAGCCGAACCCGGATGGCGCCGGCATCGCCGACTCTCGTATCGGCTGGATGGTCACCATCCCGTCGGTGCGTCACACCATCAAAAACTGGTCGTGATCGATGATGCGGTCGCCTTCGTCGGCGGATTTGATTTGAGTAAGTCCCGCTGGGACACCCGACAGCATCGTTCCCAGAATCCTCGTCGAGTCGATGCGGACGGTGCCTCCTATCGTCCCTTTCATGACGTGCAAATGATGGTGAGCGGCGAGGCTGCGTCGGCCTTGGGAGACCTCGCGCGGGACCGGTGGTTCCGTGCCACCGGACGGCGTCTTTCAGCGCCGCCCAGGCGATCCGTCGAAGAGGTGTGGCCGCCGAGGGTGAACCCCGACGTGACGGCATGGCCGGTCGCCATCATGCGCACCCAGCCGCGATACGAGGAACGTGAAGAACAACGCGAGATTGAACAGGCCTACCTGACGGCCATCAAACGCGCTCGCCGATCGATCTACATCGAATCGCAGTATTTTACCGCCCAAGCCATCAGCCGGGCGCTCGCGCAGCGCCTCTCCGAGCATGATGGTCCCGATGTGGTGTTGGTGCTCCGGCAGCATTGTGACGGCTGGCTTGAGCGTCGGACGATGGACCATCTGCGGGCGCAGCTCCTGCACGAACTGGAACTGGCGGACCACTATGGTCGGTTACGTCTGTATGCGCCTGTCGTTCCAGGGCAGCCGGGCGCAGTGCCGGTCGCCGTGCACAGCAAGCTCTTGATTGTCGATGACGAATTCGTCTGTGTCGGTTCGGCCAATGTCTCCAATCGATCGATGGGATTCGACACGGAATGCAACGTGGCCATCGAAGCGGCCGGAGAAGCGCGAGTCCACACGGTCATCGCGGCGCTTCGCAACGGGTTGCTGGCCGAACATCTTGGCGTCGCCCCCGACTGGGTCGCGCAACAGCTTTATACCTGCGGCTCCCTCGCCGGCGCCATCGATTCGCTGCGCGGGGGCGAGCGGACGCTGGCCGACGACTGTTTTGAGCCGCTGTCTCCCGCCGAGGCGATGCTGCCTGAACATGCCCTGGTCGACCCGGAAGGTCCGATGGTTGCGGATCACCTCTTGGCCGGCGTGGGCCTCCGGCGCGAACGGGCGCAGATCGTGCGACGTGCCCTGGCAGGTCTTTCGCTTCTGGCCGGCCTGGCGATGCTTGCGGCTGCCTGGCGATGGACGCCTCTCGGACAACTACTGGATCTGGAAGCGTTGCTACACCATGCGCAGGTGTTGGGGCGAAGCCCGATGGGCCTCGTGATTGTGATGGGCGTGTATGTCCTGGGGGGCTTGCTCGCGCTTCCTGTGTCCGTGCTGCTCGTGATGACGATCCTCGCGTTTGGTCCCTGGTTCGGTGCCTTGTCGGCAATGGCCGGTTCCTTGCTGAGTGCGATCACACTGTTTGTACTCGGGCGTGCCATGGGCTCGTATCGAATCCGGCGATTATCCGGTTCCCGCGTCGAATACCTGAGCCGGCGCCTGGCGGAACGAGGGTTCTGGGCTGTGCTTCTGGTGAGAATTCTTCCGATTGCATCGTTCTCGGTCATCAATCTGATTGCCGGAGCCTCGTCTGTGTCGTTACGAAATTTTGCGATGGGAACAGTTTTGGGGATGTTGCCTGGCATCACCATTATGGCGGCATTTGTGGGCCGTCTTGACGAAGCTGTGAGGGAACCGAGCTGGCAGGCCTTTGCGATGGTGGGCTTCGTCGTCGCCGCGGTCTGGGTTGGCGTCTGGTACGTATCGGGACGGCTGCAGCTCAAAAGAACGGCCGATACTATTGTGACCAGAGGATCCTCGGTGCTCGCGACATGATTGCTCCGCAAAGCATGGCTTCAATGCGCCTGCAGGTGGCTTCGTACAACATTCATCGTGGCATCGGCAGAGATGGACGCTACGATCCCGGCCGTGTCCTGCGAGTGCTGGAGGAGATAAACGCGGACATGGTTGCGCTCCAGGAAGTGGATTTTTCCGGACGCGAGCGCGATCAGCTGGTGACGTGGCTCGCCGCGGAGTTAGGAATGATCGCGGTCGTAGGGCCGGTGCGAACATCCGGATCAGGGACGTACGGCAATGCGATGTTGACGCGATATCCCGTGAGAAACGTCAGGCGATGGGATCTGTCAGTCGGAAGACATGAACCACGAGGCGCCCTGGCAGCAGATATGCTGTATCAGGGCGCGACTATTCACGTGGTGACGACGCACTTAGGGCTATGGCCGAAGGAACGGCCCCTGCAAGCAACCAGGCTGCTGGAGTGTGTACAAGTCACAGAGGGTGAGTTGACGATTCTCATGGGCGACTTGAACGAATGGCAGTTGTGGGGGAAGTCCCTTCGGGTGCTCCGCCGGGTGTTCGGGTCGCCTGCCTCGCCGCCGACATTTCCTACGCTCTGGCCTCTTTTCGCGCTGGATCGAATTTGGGTGTCTCCTCCCCGGGCATTATGCGGCATCCGCGCGCATCACTCGAGCCTGAGCCGTACGGCCTCCGACCATCTGCCGGTGAAGGCAGAGGTGCGGTTTCCGTTTACGAAAGACACAGGTTCCACAATCGCATGAGGGTTACGCGCCGACGCCGACTTCCAGCGGTTGTGGCCGTTCGATGGTGTACCGGCCTTGACCCAGGTGGCTCAAGCGGAGCTGCCCTATCCGGCTCAAACGATCGACCTCTGAAAACACCTGGTTCCAGGTCAGAGTCGGGCAGGCTTCCACGAGCATGTCTAGATCGCACTGGTGCATGTGGTCAAACGCATCGAGGATGGTCGGGGTGATACTGTCGATAATCTCATGCTGTTCTTCGGTCACGGCCGGACGTGCGGTCCTTCCCAGCTTGGTGAACTGCACGGCGCAAGCGGGACAGTAAGTGTGGGTGAGGCGATAACCGCCGATCGTCAGATGGTGGCTGTCGAGATAGGCCTTTAGAGGGCCCCATTCTGGCTCGGCCCCCGAAGACAGCGTCTCTCCTCGAACGTTTTCACACACGCAGCAGATGGGGATAAACTTTTTCATGTCTGTCTTCATAACCCACCCCTCTCTCTTCCGGAATGAACTGCAGGCGATGAACTCGATTGGCACTGTAGAAAATATTCGACGTGCGAGCCACTAGGTGCTCCCCTAGTTCTCAAAGAGGGGGGAGTGCAGGAAAACAGGAACCTCACTCAACATTCATGTGACACTTTACCTTCGAGCCCGTGGAGGACGGCCTCAAAGAAGGCGTTTTGGAAGAGGGCGAGCAGCAGCTCCCAGGTGCTGGCTTGCGGGTTGCCCATGGTTCCGGCAAGGTCGGTTTTTGCCGCCATTTCATCCCGGGGGTATTTTTCAGCATGTCTGAGAGGGCATTGATGGTTTTTTTCATAGATGGCGCTGAGGAGGCCCCTGTCCCGATCCTGCTGCGGATCGTAAGTCGTCATATCTTTAAATATGGGCTTTAAGTATCCCTTCACCTTCCCGTCCTTGACCTTCACTTCGCTGAACAGAGAAAACAGGCCGGCCGCGGCGTCCAGGCCTGTGTATGCCCGCAGCAATTGAATCAACGATTTCACCCGTGTGTTCACGATCCTCACGGAAAGGTCGAAGTCCGGAGACTCGACTTCCGGCCGGAAGGCCCCCGTGATCGGTCGCCGTAAAGGACCCTTGCCTGGGGTGAATTTGGCGTTGAGCGGTGAGGGGCAGCAAGCCGGCGAGGTTGATATCCTGGAGCGTGATGTCGGCATTGAAGCCCACCGACGGTTCGGCAAAAAAATCCGCATGGCCATCCATCTTGATGCGGCCTCCGCCGGAGAGCACCGTTTCGAACTGGACCGGTGACGGGTACTGCAACGGCTTGGAGCGCATGTTGCGGATATTCTCCGCGACGACACGAATATCGGTGAGTCGTATGGCATTGGATGTGGCGTTCTCCCGATAGGTGACGTCGCCGTCCTTGATGCTCAATTCATTAATCTGCAACGGATAGACGGCGAACAGGGCCTCCTGTCAGCTCTTGGTGTGAGCTGGCGCGTCTTTTATCGCCTGAGCTTGCGGACGGGTGAAGTGAATCATCGTGCGATCGATGATGTGATCGCTCACCAGGCGACCGGGCAACAGCGCCTTCCAGTGAACGCTGGCATGCCATTCCACAACGTGAGCCCACGGCGGATTCGGGTGCGCCTCCTGCCCGACGGTCACCTGTTCTCAATCGACGGACAGGTGAAGAGTCAGGAGGCGTAAGTGGGGCTAGGGACATTCCGAGTGTTGCGCGCGCGACAGAGGATGGCAGTGTAACTGCGGGTGCGAGGAGGGGAGGGTCTATCTACGTATGGGTGGTGGGGCAATCTGTATTGTCGGGCTGCTTACGGCCGGCATCCTCCGCAACCTGCCTCACCCTGCCACTTAGGGATGACGGTTCACCATATGAGATCGGGGACTCACGAGATGACACACACGTGGAAAACGCTGTTGCAACCGCAATCCTTGTGGAACCTGTTTCGAGAAGCGTTCAACGCCTGGAGTCACGATAAGATTCCCCGCCATGGAGCCGCCCTGGCCTACTACACCGTGCTGTCGTTGGTCCCTCTGCTCGTCGTGTTGATAACCCTCATCGGTGTGATATTCGGGAGGGAAGCGGCTCAGAAACAGATTCTAGATCAAACCACGAATCTGATGGGGCCTCAGAGCGGGGACGCGATCGAGCAAATGATCGAACACGCCACCCATCCCACGACCGGCACGATTGCCATGCTGGTTGGCATGGCCACTCTGCTCCTGGGCGCGTCCGGCGTCTTCGCACAATTACAGGACTCGCTCAATACGATCTGGAAAGTGGAACCGAAAGAAGGGCGCGGCTTATGGGGATTGATCCGGGATCGATTCATTTCCATCAGTGCAGTGCTGGGGACAGGGTTTTTGCTGCTGGTTTCCCTGGTCCTGAGCGCCGCGTTGGCCGCATTCGGCAAGTGGTATAGCGAGTGGCTTCCGGCGCCTGAGGTCGTGCTCCAAGTCCTGGACATCGTGATCTCATTGCTGGTGATCGCCGGCCTTTTTGCGTTGATGTTCAAGGTGCTGCCCGACGCCCGCATCGCGTGGAATGACGTGTGGGTGGGAGCCTTGTTGACGGCAGTGCTGTTCATGATCGGAAAGTTTGCCATTGGACTGTACCTCGGAAAGACCGACGTGGGTTCTGCCTATGGATCGGCAGGATCACTCGTCATCATGCTGGTATGGGTCTACTATTCCGCGCAGATCGTGCTGTTCGGCGCGGAGTTTACCCAGGTCTATGCCAATGAAATGGGAACCCGGATTGTCCCTACGGATAAGGCGGTCCTGGCCGATCAGGCGAAGGCCGGCAGGACGCAGTCGACGCCGACAAATCCACGGACGCAGCCGGCTGCCGCTCGGCAAGCCACTACCGGCCAGGCCAGCCCGGCAGATGATCTCCCCTGGTGGGGCACTGTCTTATTGGTGTGGGTGGCGGTGACCCGCTTTCCGCGGCGCTCGGAATGACCAGCATCAGACTCGGTCTGAAGTGCTCACCATAGTCTGAAGGATCAGTAAGAGAGGAATGAAAACACGACACCACGAGGGGGACACGCATGCCCGGAAAGCAGGAGATGAAGACGAGTCAGGGACACGGCGGTGAAACACACCAACAGGCAGGGGGAGGACACGCCACGCGATGTGCGCGGCTTTGCCGTCAAGTTCTACACCAAGACGGGTAACTGGGATCTGGTCGGGAACAACATTCCGGTCTTTTTCATGCTGGCGACGCTGAAGCGACGCAAGGTTGGTGTCCTTTTTGCGGAAGGATCGAACGGCGGGACATTGATCGGCTTATCAAACAGGTTGAGAAAGCCGGCGGTACCGCCTTTCTCGTGGCGCCCAAGCTCCATGGGACGAAGCTGGAGAACGGCAAGGAATTGAAGGCCGAGGGGCAGCTGGCGGCCTCACCATCTCAGTTATTCGATGCCGTAGCGATTATGCTCTCAGCCAAAGGCGCTCAGATGTTGCTGAAAGAGGCGGCGGCAATTCAGTTCGTTATGGATGCATTCGGGCATCTGAAGGCAATCGGCCATTCTGATGCGTCGCAGCCCCTGTTGGTACCGGATGAAGGCGTGACCGATCTGCGCGGGTCATTCGTAGAAGCAGCAGCCACACGAGTTTTCGCTCGAGAATCGTCCCTGCGTACCTTGGCATAACGGGCACTCTCAGGGGGAGCGGCGATACCACGGCAGGTATGGGGGGTAGCACTGCCACGGGCTGGTGTGCGAGGCCCGATCTAGAGGCATCGCACACCAAGATCCCTGTCTTGTTACTGAACCGTGATGGAACCTTTCGTGTCAGCCATTGTGGTTCGCGTATCGCTCGAGGGCCTGACCGAGTAATTCACCGTGCCGACACGGCTGAAACAGAGGCCTGCGGTGTCATTACTGGCCAGGGTGGTGGAGTTATCGACGCCCATCCCCAGGGCTTTGGAGAATCCATTTCGGCAGGACACATTGTGTTCCAGGGGACCGTCGATCGTGACCGTGACGGAATCCTGCCGCTGATTGATCCAACGTACTTCGTCTCCCGCACGAACCGTCAAGGCATCAGGAGTGATCGTGTCTTTGATCACGATATTCTTCACCATGCCCGTTTTGGTCCCCACATCCATTTCCGATCGGGTCTTCGTCGCGGTCGGTGAATGGGAGCAGGCCGCCACCGAAATCAGTGCGAGGGCAAGCAGCGAATGCATCAACGTCTTCATGGGGCATCCTCCTTGGTACGATGAAATGTGACAGCGATGTGATGGCACCCTTCAGCGAATGTGGTGCGGCATTGTTCCTCTGAGGGAGATCGCCTGTATGACTCACAGTACTGAGCGCCATCACATCTCCGTACTCGGGAAAGCCCCAGTATGCGTTCAACGAGGGGCTGGTTATGCATAAAGCGAGAATGGCTTGTGAAGGGAATGAACCGATGTGACATGGTGAAGACGTGGAGGGCGATCTCCCGGCGGGCGGCGGTCTTGCTGCTCACGCTCGTGATCGTGCTGACTGGCTGTGTGCTCTCCTTCGGCTATCGGCATGCGGACTGGCTCATCACGAGGCAACTGGACCACTATCTGGACCTGACATCGAGCCAGCGCCGGATCGTCAATGCCCGACTGCAGCCCTTACTGTTGCGGCATCGCATGGAAGCCGTACCGCAATACGAGCAGTTCTTGAAAGATCTTCAGGCCCGAATCAGCCGGGGATTGACCGCTGAGGACGTGGAATGGACCTTCGCGTCTTTCGATCGGTTTCGAGCCGACCTGTTCGAACGGGCGATTCCGGAAGGAGGACAGCTGGCCACGCTCCTGAAGGACAAGCAAATCACATATCTCGAACAGGTGTTCCGTAAGGAGGAGGCCCAGGCGGATCACCTGGCGCAAGCGGCGCTGTCCGCTCGCCTCGACGAACGCTCGAATAAAGGGATTGCGTTGGCCGAAGAATGGCTGGGGCCTTTCAGCCGGGAGCAATCGGCGCGGCTTCGTGGAATGATTCAAGCCTTGCCTGATAGTCAACCGGCTTGGTGGCAGTATCGGCGGCAACGCCATGAAGAAGTGCTGGCCTTGCTCCGCTCGTCCACGTCGGCCGACCAGATTGCGGGGCGGTTGCGTTATCTGTTCGTCCAGGCTGATCAGACGGCCCCGACGGGGTACCTCAAGATGATGACGGAGATGCGCGCGGCTCTGACCGGTCTGGTGCTGGAGGTCGATCGTATGGTGACACCGGTTCAGCGACGGCATGCGCTCTTGTCGATCCAGAAAGTGATCGACGAGCTACATGCGTTGACGCGGGCCTCGTAATCAGAAGTGCACCACTCCAAACAACCACAGCACGAGAATCAAACTCAGCGGCACGCCGAGCAGCCATAAGATAATCGGCATGGTCCCTCTCCTCCATATTCAGGGGGCATGGGAATGATCGGAGGGGAGAGGCACCGAATCGGGTTCGATCCCTCTCGCCCTCCGGTAGAGCGGACATTCCCGGACGGATGGAAATGTGCGCTGCTCGCCTCACGATGCAGTGGAACCGCATGACGCGCTACTAGGAGAAGCCCTTGAGAAATGCAGAGTGTATCGGCGCAGCAGGCGTTTAGACGCCGGCGTACGCATGACATCACGAAGGTTCAATCCCTGCCGCAGGGACCGTGTATCGTTCCTCGATCGCCGCGCGAATGAGTCTCCGGCTCTCGTCGGCAGAAAGGTCCGGTCGGTTTTCAAGAGCATAGACGACCTGTGACAGGGCGTCGTCCTTGATCATGTCCCTGATCCAGGTGGAATAGTCATGAGCTTTCAAGTGGTACAACCAGGTGTGTTCATCGACGCCCTCGCCGAGCTGCATAAAGAGCAACAGATTTTGCGCCCGCAAATGGAGTTGCCCCGTCGGACCTTTGAAATAAAAGCTCCGGTTGGGAGGCAGTTCGCCTTCCGCATACTTCCGTCTGTGCCGTCGTCGTTCGCTGTTGCCGGGGGCGATCGTGATGATTTCGGGAACCAGCGCGGACGTGCGATCCCACATGAGGGTCTGACCTGGTTCCAGTTCAGTACTCGGGAAGGAGGGACTGTCCTGCCCGAGTGCTCGGCACAAGTTCCTGATCGTCCGATCCGGCGAGTGCCCCAAGGCAAACACCAGGTCCACGGTGTGCAGAATCGACGGCTCGATCTGATCGGGATGCACGGTGACGTAGATCAGACCCGTTGAATCCTGGGCAAGGCCAGGTGCGGCGGGATTGCCGTCAGGAGGCAGCAGATGGTGCGTTTCATCGATCAACATCCAATGAGGCCGACCGGTTGCGCGGCGCAGTTCAAGCAGCTTGTGGAGCAGCCCGAGAAAAAACGCCGGGCGATCATGCAATGGCAAACCGACCAGATTCACGACGACGTGCGTCTGTGGATTCGCTAACGCCGTGAGGATTTCGGCGAGGCTTGGACCATTCTGGGCGGTGCCTAGAATGATGGCTCGCGGCATGTTCTCGTAATCCCCTTCGGGATCGATCACGCAGAGTTGATACCCCTGCTCGCAGAGCCGCTCCAGGAGGCCGCCGGCGAGTGTGGATTTGCCGCTTCCGGAAGTGCCGGCTACGAGGAGATTTCTTCGACCGAAGGGAAGGGTGACCTCCTCTCCGCTAGGACAGTGTCCCAAAAGCAGCCCATGCCTCGACACTGCCGGTTCCGCCGCCTCCAGATCGTCCCTGAGTACATCGTCGATGACTTCGATGACGCCGCGTCCATGGTCCCCAGGGGTGGTGCGGTCCGCTGTCTCCTTCAGCATGGGCACGGCATTGGCGACGGCCACGCCATATTCGGAGAGGGCCAGCATGGCATGGTCGTTTTCCCCATCGCCGATGGCGACCGTGTTGTGAGGAGAAAGTTCCAGGCGGGCCAGCGCGGCCGTCAGGCCGGTGGCTTTGTTGACGCCATGAGGCAGGACCATGACCGCGCCTTTATTGAAAATGATGCGGAGTTCCAGGCCAAGGTCGCGAATGATGTCGAGGATGACCGTTTCATAGGGAATTCGCGTGGCGAGAACGACGTGTCCCAGGCTGAGATGCTGCACTCCGCGGCGTTGCACCTCTTTGAGGAACGCAGGCCGTGGAGCGGCGGCCAGAAGCGTCACCTCTTTCGTCGCGGGACGATACAGCACCCCGCCGTTCTCCGCGACGACCAATTCGCACAAGGCAATCTCCGGAAAAATCTCCAGTAGCTCCGGCAGGATCCGTCCTGTCACGAGGATGAGTTTGCGGCCGGACGCCACGAGCCGCTCCAGTGCCGCGACGGTGTCCGGGTACACGGTGCCGTCCGATGCCAAGGTCCCGTCGTAATCCGCTGCCAGGGCCAGGTAACGCATCAGGTCATCCTTCCTCCCACGCATGCAGGTACACATCGCGATCTATACAAGCTTCCATCGGTCGCGGGAGCTAGGAAGGAGCCTAGGGAAATTCCGAGTCGGCGGGCACGCGCTTTCATGACAGAAAAAACAGGAGTGATTCTCCAATGACTGACATGGGAAGGACTGAGCTCATCGCCGGTTGCTGCGGGCTTGTATTGATTGTCGGGGGATGCACCACGGTGCTTCCGCCAAGCGACCATGGGGCTGCCAACGAATCAAGCCAACGCTGCGTGCCTGCGATGACTAAGCGGGCTCGAGTCACGGCTGCGGCGGGGAACGAGGCCTCCATCACTCCCACCAGCGAGGCCCGGTCGAGATTCAGTCCCGATGCCTTACAGGTGGCGGAGGTCGTGGGAGTCGTTCCCCTGGTGAATCACCTGGCAAGCCACAGGGGATCATCCCGGCAGGATCCTCTCCTGGCAATCACCCTCCGCCAGCGGCTGACGGAACTCCTACTCTTGACCCTCTTCGAGATCACCTCTGCCACGGCCGAACTGACGTGCGAGCGTGATCGCGCCGATCAAGTGGCGGATCGTATCGATGAAATCGACGGTGCCCGCGTGAAGCGGTTGACCATCGCGTCGATTCTCCTTGGTGGAATCGCCAGCATCGTTTCGGGTGGTATCGGTCTGGCCGCGGGCGCCAGCGTCGGCGGGGAGGCCTCGGATGTGGCGGGAGGGGCCTTGGCGTCCTGGTTCGGGGTTTCCGCCTTGTTTGCCCATTCCGAGGTGGAGTTCCGTCATGAGCGCAACGTGCTCCGGGAGGTCTGGGAGGATCCCCGGGAACCGCGTCTCTTTTCTCCCACCATCTGGCGGTATCTGCATCGTGCGCGTGACGAAGGCGGGAAGGTCCCGCGCGAGCAGGTGCTGGATTCGTGGCACCAGGGCGGCAGGATGGGAGAAAAAGGGTCACCCGACGAGCAAGAGCGCCGTCGCTTGTTCTTTGGCGCAGGCGGACGGTATGGGGCGGCGGACTTACACGCGCGTGCCTCTATGCTGGAGACGTTGGAAGCCTCCATCCGGGTACTCTACGAGCAATTGGAAGTGCTGATGCGTGAAATCGCCGAAGAGACCGCCGACGTCTCATGAGCCCCCCAGAGGAGGATGCCCATGATTTCCAAGCACACAGGGAATCGGGATTCAGGCCTGTTCTCGCGTTTTGCGAATGAGGCCTCGCGAGTCGTGGGCAGCGGCACCGCGTTTGCTGCCGCGATGGTAGTGGTGCTGCTCTGGAGCCTCTCAGGACCGCTGTTTGGGTATAGCGATACCTGGCAACTTGTCATCAACACAGGGACGACCATTGTCACCTTCTTGATGGTGTTCCTGATTCAGAATACTCAAAACCGGGATAGCGCAGCCACGCAACTGAAACTCGATGAGCTGATTCGTTCCACCAAAGGGGCCCACAATGCACTGCTGGATCTGGAGAAACTGAGCTCGAACGACCTCGAGAACCTTCGAACCGTGTACCAAAAGCTGGCAGATCACGCTCGCCGGGACAAAACGGGCGGATCCGAGGATACGGATACGCCCGAACTCCAGAGGGACTAGCCCCCGCTCACGAAGCCGCGCTCTCCTTTCGCTTCACCGGGGCGAGGTCGCTGATGGCCGGTCCGTTCAACACCTTTCCGAAGCGATCGAAACGTGAACCGTGACAAGGGCAGTCCCAGGTGTGTTCGGAATGGTTCCAGGACACGATGCAATTGAGGTGCGTGCACACAGCCGAACAGGTGTGGAGAATTCCCTTGGTGTCGCGATAGGCCGCGATTTTTGTCAGGCCCTCTCTCAGGATCGCGCCCTGGTCGTTGGCGATATCTTCCTCGCTCTCCACGTCGCCCTTTGTCACCCAATCGGTATACTGCGCCGCGACGTTCAAAGACTCGCGCATAAATTCTCCCATCGCCTTCACCGGTTGACGCGAGGGATCATAAAGAGACGCCCAGGCGCATGCTCGGCCCATGATGAGGTCGGTGAGGAGCAGGCCGGCAATGGTCCCATGGGTCATGCCCATGCCGCAGTCGCCTGTGGCGATATAGATGTTGTCGGCATCGCCGGGATTTCTCCCGATAAACGCCAAACCGTCGACCGTTTCCATCACTTGTCCCGACCATCGATAGCTGACCGGGCTCATCGCAGGAAAATGACGGCGGGCCCATTCCTCCAGACGGGCATAACGAGCTTCCGCATCATCGGCCTGCCCGGCCTTGTGGTCTTCGCCGCCGACGAGGAGGAGCAGTTCCTCGCCGCCTCCCGGTACCGTCCGGCGCTGGGTTCGAACGTAGTGGTAGGGGTCATGCGTATCCCACCACAAGGCTTGCGGTATCGCCCCGGCTGGTATCGCCGCGCCGATCACATAGGTGAGATAGGCTGCCTGTTTGGTGTGAATCGTCACCATGTTATTCACGGGCGTATTGGTGGCGACGACGACGGCATCCGCTGTGATGACATACCCCAGACTCGTTTCTACCCTGGCCTGCTTGCCGCCCTCTACCTTGGTGACGTGCGCTCCGCTGAAGACCCGGCCACCCTGTTTCTGAATCGCTTTCACAAGGCCGGCGAGATACTTGAGCGGATGAAATTGGCCCTGATGCGGATAACGCAGGCAGGGTCCGTTCCCGGACAGGGGACCGGCGGGGTGAGTGACATGCTCGACTTGGGTGAGACCTGCCCGTAAGGCGGCCTTCCATTCGTCTTTGATCCATTGCGCATCGTCCGGGGAAGCGGGACACACATATCCGTCGAGGCGGATGAAGTCACAATCGATCCCGGTAGCCTGGCTGGTCTTTTCTATCCAATCGATGGCGGCCGTATGGCTTTGCGCAGCGAGGCGCGCACCGGATTGCCCATGCAACCGTTCGATTTCGGCATAACCGGAGTCGATGGCGTTCGAGAGATGCGCGGTGGTTCGTTCCGTCATGCCACCGCCCGGCTGGCTGTCATCCAGGAGGATCACGGATCGGCCTTCCTTCATCAAGCAATAGGCCGTCGTCACGCCTGCGATACCGGCGCCGATGACACAGACATCCGCGTGCGCTCCGGTAGACAAGGTCGGCATGGAGGGAACGTCTTGCGACATCCAGATCGAAACACTACGTCCTGGTTCATCATGCATGGCGGGCTCCTTGCGATGGCGCGCCGAGGGGCACACGGCGCCTGTGTTAAGAATTTTGGCCAAGCCTATCGAGGAGCTCTGGAGATGACAGCTAGGGAGGGGCCTAGTTGTCGGGTCGTCCGAGTGAAGGGATGATTCGACCTTGACTTGAATAGGCTCGTCCACGAGAAGCAGAATTCACTGAATGATGGTTTGTCCATACGATTGTCATTTCTGCGCCGATCCAACCTGCCGGGTGGATGGGTGCCAACATGTAGAGGCCACGATGTTGTTCGTCTGCGACGAGTGCGGAGAACCGGTGCTGTGCCTCAATTGTGCCCGACTCTGCATCGCCTGTGTTCAGGCAGCGACGCCGCGGCCCGCCCCTAGACCATAGGTGCCCGATGCCACGCTCCCTCTGGAAAGGATCGATTAGTTTTGGCTTGGTCAATATTCCGGTGGTGCTCTACTCGGCCGAAAACCGGAACAGTTTCGACTTGACCCTGTTAGACCGGCGCGACATGAAGCCGGTCGGGTTCAAACGCTACAACAAGGAGAGCGGCAAAGACGTCACCTGGGATCAGATCGTCAAAGGATATGAATACGAGAAAGATCGGTATGTCGTACTGACCGAGGAGGATTTTAAGCGCGCCAATGTGGAAGCGACGCAAACGATCGACATCGTCAACTTCGTTCGGGCCGAGGAGATCGCCCCCACGTCTTTTGAGACGCCCTATTATCTCGCGCCGGACAAACATGGTGAGAAGGGCTATGCACTGTTGCGAGAGACATTGAAGAAGACCGGGAAGGCGGCCATTGCCACCGTCGTGATCCGTACCAGGCAATACATTGCCGCGCTGATTCCATGGAGTGAGATGATCGTACTGAACACCCTGCGGTATGCCAACGAAATCCGTTCCAGCAAGGAGCTCGACCTGCCCGCCAAGCATGAAAAGTCGGCACAGGTGACACCACGCGAGGTGGACATGGCCATGAAGCTGGTGGAGGAAATGTCCGAATCCTGGAAACCCGAGCGCTACAAGGATACGTACCATGAAGATTTAATGCGCTTGATCGAGAAACGCATCAAGGCCGGTAAAACGGAAGTGGTCACCACATCAGGTAAAGACGAAGGCGGGGAGAAACCTGGTCGCGCCAAGGTGGTGGATTTAATGGCGCTTCTCAAGCGCAGTGTTCAACAGTCCGGTCATTCCAAGCACCCTGCTCGTGAGAAAGAGCGATCGCCTCGGCGCAAGAGCGCATGACGTCATTCTGATTGGCTGTAGAGAGTGGAGGGCTGTGATGGGTGGGTGTAGCAACGCGGAGGCGGAGGTGGTGAAGAATAACAGCGGGGAAGGGCAGGGGCTGACACTGGGAGCGCAGGTGACGGACGAGGGCGTGCGATTTCGTTGTTGGGCACCGCGGGCAACTCGGCTCGATGTCATCCTGGAGGATCGCAATGCCATTCACACGTTGTCCAAACAGACGGATGGTTATTGGACCGGCCTTATACCCGAGGCTTCTGCGGGCATGCAGTACCGCTATCGCCTGGACGGAGGACAGGTCTATCCGGATCCCTGTTCTCGATTCCAGCCGGAGGGACCGCACGGCCCATCCCTGATTGTCGATCCTGGCGGCTACCTCTGGCACGACCAGCAATGGCCAGGCGTCACGATGCATGGGCAGGTGATCTACGAACTTCACATCGGCACCTTCACCACGGAAGGCACATTCGATGCTGCTATTGACCGACTCGAGGGGTTGAAAGAGATCGGCATTACCGTCATTGAAGTCATGCCTGTGGCGGAATTTCCAGGTCGCTGGAACTGGGGCTACGACGGCGTCGGCCTGTATGCCTCGGCCCATGTGTACGGTGACGCGAACAGCTTCAAACGTTTCGTGGATGAAGCCCACCGGCGTGGACTCTCGGTGATTTTGGATGTGGTCTACAACCACCTGGGACCAGACGGGAACTATTTGCCGACCTTCAGCGACCAGTACTTGACCGACCGGTATCCGAATGAATGGGGGCAGGCGATTAATTTCGACGGGCCCGGTTCAGGGCCGGTGCGTGACTTTTTTATTCAGAACGCTTGTTACTGGATCAGCGAATACCATGTCGATGGATTGCGATTGGATGCAGTCCATGCCTTTCACGACGCCAGCCCCGTGCATGTCGTGGCCGAGTTATCTCAGGCGGCCAGGCAAGCGGCCGGCACCCGCTCCATCATTCTGATCGCCGAGTGTGAAGCGCAGTGGGTTCGGACCATTCAGCCGCTGGCTCAGGGAGGCTGGGGGCTCGATGGGGTGTGGAGCGAAGACTTTCACCATAGCGTGCGCGTGGCTGCGACCGGACGCAGTGAAGGCTATTACAGCGATTATCGAGGGACCCCGCAGGAATTCATTTCCTGTGTGAAACGGGCGTTTCTCTATCAAGGCCAGCGATACCAGTGGCAGGGGAAACCACGAGGCACGGTCGTGTCGGAGGAGCCGGCCCAAGGGTTCGTGTTTTTTCTTCAGAACCACGATCAGATCGCAAACCAACTATGGGGCGATCGGTTGCATCACAAAGTCGGTCCGCCGGTCTATCGCGCGTTGACGGCCCTCCTGCTGTTGGCTCCGGAGACGCCGCTGTTGTTCATGGGGCAGGAATTCGCGGCATCATCGCCGTTTTTATTTTTTACAGATTTTCCGCCCGGGCAATTGGCCACAGACATTCAAAAGGGCCGGAAACAGTTCCTGGCTCAATTTCCCAGCTACGCGTCGAGTGCCGCGCAAGATGCGATGGGAGACCCTTGCGCGCCGTCGATGTTCGAGCGGTCAAAATTGGATTGGCGCGAACGGCAGCGCCATGCGGACAGCGTAGCCTTACATCGCGACCTCTTGCGTCTACGGCGGGAGGATGACGTCATCGCACAACAGCGGCGGGATCTGGTGGATGGCGCGGTGATCGGGCCCTCGGCCTTCGTCCTTCGTTATGCCGGTCAGCATGGAGATGACCGTTTGCTGCTCGTGAATCTCGGCCCGGATCTGGATTTTCGACCCGCTCCGGAGCCGCTCCTCGCGCCCCCGGTCGGGCGCGCCTGGTCGTGTCGCTGGTCGAGTGATGCGCCCCTCTACGGGGGGCCGGGGGTAATCGAGCCGTTATGTGACGAGGGCTGGATGATTCCAGGCGGTGCGGCCTTCTTCTACGCTGCTGTCCAAGACATTCCACAGGCGGCGGCCACGAAAACCGCGAACCCGCAGGAAAAGGCACGGCGATGAGTACGATGCAGGTCGATGCGATGGTGCTGACGGTCCCGCCGGAGCGTCTGCCCGATCACAACGCCTTTCTCGCCAGAGAATGGCTGGTGACCAACGGTCTCGGCGGGTATGCCTCCCAGAGCCTTTTGTGCGCTCCCACCAGAAGATACCACGGTCTGTTCGTGCCCGATTTGCCGGCCCCCTGGGGACGCACGGTCATGATGCCCCGGTTTGACGATGAAGTGGTGATTGGCGGCGACGCGGTGTTGTTGAGCGGCGTGGAATTTTCAGACGGCCGGCTGGAAAGCAATCTGCTCTCGGTCTTCGACGGATTCAGCCGGGAATGGCAAACACCTGTCTGGCGCGTCCGGTTGAAGGGGCGCCGGCTGGAAAAGCGCGTGATCATGCCCTATGGCCACAACTCGGTCTATGTGGAATACCGTCTTCTGGAGGGTGATCCGGTCGGCCTGCGTCTACGCCCGTTCGTCACATTCCGTATGCTGGATGCGAGATTGCATGATGCCAGGCGACCGCCCTTTCCGCTGACGGTCGTGAACGGCCGGTACGACATGCATCTGTGCGAAGGGGCTCCATCGTTGAAATTATGCCTCCGGCCCCACGGCGGGAAGTTCGTGGCCGATTACGAATTGAGTACCGGCGTGTCCTATCGCGTGGATCGAGATCGCGGGTCGGAACATATCGAGAGTCTCGCCAGCCCCGGCTATTTTACGGCGGAGCTCACGCAGGATCGGTCCGTGGCGTTCGTGGCGAGCACCGAATCCTGGGAACTGCTTGAATTTGAGCCGGAGGCCATTTTTGAGGCCGAAGCGCAACGGCTCGGCAAATTGCTGGCACAACGGGAGAGCGAACGGGACGACGACATCGAAGGCTGGCTCACCCTGGCGGCCGATCAGTTTGTGGTCGCACCGGGCTCTCGATTGGAGGAACAGGCGCTGGCGCGGGCTTCCGGGAATGACGCACGCACCATCATCGCCGGGTACCACTGGTTCACGGATTGGGGCCGCGACACGATGATCAGTCTGGAGGGCCTCACGCTTTGCACGGGCCGCCACCAGGAAGCGCGCTCCATCCTGAGGACCTTCGCCAGTTACGTGAAGGACGGGTTGATCCCGAATCTCTTCCCGGAGGGAGAACGCATGGGCCTCTACCACACGGCGGATGCCACGTTGTGGTACTTCCATGCGATCAACCGCTATTACCGCGTGACGAATGACCGCGAGATGCTGATGACGTTGCTGCCGGTGCTGCGTTCCGTGCTGGAGCATCATATTCAGGGCACACACTTCGGAATCGGGGTCGATACGCACGATGGGCTCTTGCGCGCGGCAGCGAAAGGATACCAACTGACCTGGATGGACGCGTTGGTGGACGGCTGGGTCGTGACCCCCCGTCGGGGCAAACCGGTTGAGATCCAGGCGCTGTGGTACAACGCGCTCCGGTGTATGCAAGAGTGGGAGGCGCTCGACGGACAGTCACCGTCCCGGTGGAGTGAGTTGGCGGACCAGGTGCTGCAGTCTTTTAATCAGCGGTTCTGGATTGAGGCTGAGGGCTACCTCTATGATGTCATCGATGGTGAGCGAGGTGATGATACGGCGTTTCGACCGAATCAGGTGTTGTCGATTGCGCTTCCTCATGCGGCGCTCAGGGAGGACCGGTGGCGAAGGGTCCTGGACATAACCAAAGACCGACTCCTGACCCCGGTGGGATTGCGCAGCTTGTCCCGTGATCATCCCGACTATAAATCGATGTATTTCGGCGATCTTCGTGCGAGAGACGCGGCCTATCACCAAGGCACCGTGTGGGCCTGGCTGATCGGACCCTTCATCGATGCCTGGCTTAAGGTCTACAAGGATACGTCCCAGGCGCGGAGCATGCTGGAGGGGTTCCGTTCCCACCTGCTGGATGATGGCATCGGGACGGTCAGTGAAATTTTCGACGCCGAACCGCCCTATCATCCGCGGGGCTGCATTGCGCAGGCGTGGAGCGTTGCCGAAGTCTTACGAGCCTATCGAAACACGCGAGCCGAGAAGGAGAGGGCGTGACGGATTGTGGGTGTTGCGCGTATCGGCACGTCGGGATGGCATTACGCCCACTGGCGTGGACCCTATTATCCGCCCAGTGTTCCGCCGCGAGCGATGCTGGATTATTACGCCCGTGACCTGGATACCGTCGAAATCAATAACAGTTTCTATCGCCTGCCCTCATCGGGGACATTCGAGAGCTGGAAAGAGACGACGCCGCCGGGTTTTTGTTTCGCGGTCAAGGCCAGCCGCTATCTCACCCATCAGAAAAAACTGCTCGACCCTGCGCCTGCCTTGAAAAGGTTGCTGAGTGCGGCGGTTCATCTCCGCTCAAAGTTGGGCCCGATTCTGTTTCAATTGCCTCCCCACTGGCGGTGCAACCTCGAACGGTTGAGCGGTTTTCTGCGCGCGCTTCCTCCCTCGCACCGATACAGCCTCGAATGCCGGAATGCCACCTGGCACAATGCCGAGGTGTACCGTCTTCTGGAAAAGCACAATGTGGCCTTTTGTCTCTTCGATCTGGGTGGACGCACCACTCCCATCGAGGTGACGGCGGATTTTGTCTACGTACGGCTCCACGGTCCCGGCAACAAATACCAGGGTGATTATCCACCCTCGACGCTCAAAGCCTGGTGCCGCCGTATCCGGCAATGGACTGGGTGCGACAAGGATGTCTACGTGTATTTCGATAACGATCAGGCCGGCTATGCAATCAAAAACGCGAAGACCCTGCAGGCGATGGTTAACGGCTCTTGATCAAAGCACCGAGGATTGAGCGATTGTAGGAGTGAGGGTATCGGCTGCTAGTGTAATGTCTCATTAGTCATGTTAATATGTGGCCATTCTCACTCTCACGCAGGAGGGCTCATGGCCAACCATTCTCGCCC